>OBJR01000031.1_pt1 | contig 16607 bp, 13 predicted proteins | sample 1519711 | NCBI WGS metagenome assembly OBJR01 (sample SAMEA3235155, study PRJEB22506) | soil metagenome | biome: Forest; feature: Temperate coniferous forest; material: soil | place: Canada | collected 2011-06-18 | depth 0.2 m | reverse complement strand
GGATGACGGTGGCGCAAGACCCCAGAGCCATCGCGACACCCAGCGCACCGATTATTTTTATGATCATCGCGGCAACGTAGTGAGCCAAGTCTGACTCGCAACGTCAAAGCAAGCATGCTGCGTATCTCACGCCGCCCTCAAAAATGAAACGGCGGCATGATATGCCAGTGCAGTTAGGTAGATCGGGGAGGCAGCCGTCATCGTGTTGGATGCCGAAGAAAGGTTTTCCTATTCTGGTGCCTTTGTTAACTTCGGAAATGACTAAGAGTCCAATCCACCGATGCGGTGACCCGTTGTTTTTCAACGCCTCTTATCCCGCTTTTTTTGGTTGCTTCGATGGGTCGAACTCATACGCATAAATCGCGACGCTTTGTGGATAGAGGGACCTTCTGCCAATGTTTTTAGTCAACTGATTTGAAAGCGGAGTTACCAGATAAGGCCGGTGGTAGAAAACTGTTTGGTCGTTTGGTCTTTGGACTGGCGATTTTTGCGAGCGCGTTTCTGCTGTTTCAAGTGCAATTACTATTGGGCAAATTTCTTTTGCCATGGTTCGGAGGCACTTCGGCCATATGGGCTACCTGTCTGCTATTTTTCCAGGTGTTGTTGCTTGGCGGATACTTTTATGCCCATAAGATTTCGGTTTCCTGCCGGCTGTCAGGCCAAGGAAAGATTCATCTTTTATTTCTCGCCCTCAGCACCCTCTGGATTTTGTTGGCTTGGTACTTTTGGGGATCGCCGCTTTTGCCTGGTCCATCGTGGAAACCCTCTCCGGGAGCGGCACCGATTGCCGGGATCTTGAAGCTGCTCCTGGTGAGCGTAGGCCTGCCCTTCCTTTTGCTCTCAAGCACAGGACCGCTTTTGCAAAACTGGTATGCCCATCTCGAGCTTGGCGCTCAGAAGAAGACACCGTATTTCCTCTACGCCTTATCAAACGCCGGATCACTCTTTGGGCTTTTGAGCTATCCGTTGTTTCTTGAACCGGTATTCCGGCTCAGCGCTCAAAGCTGGTTCTGGGGCGCGGGATTCGGCTTTTTCGCGTTATGTTGTGCCGCCTGCGCATGGCAAGCACATCGTTCGAGAATTCGGCCAGGAGAGGGTCAGCCGATGGAAGAGAGTTTCGCACCCGGGGACAAAGCGGCGACCACTCCCCCACGACGATGGCTTTGGTTCACGCTGCCGATGCTCGGCTCGGTTATGCTCCTGGCTACCACTAATTTTTTAACTCAGGATGTCGCGCCAATTCCATTGCTCTGGGTTCTGCCGCTGTGCATTTACCTGCTGAGCTTTGTTTTCACATTTCACGGAACCTGGTATCGGCGAGGTCTCTTTCATCCATTGTTTGGGATCACCGCTTTGCTTGTTATCCTCGCATTGTTCCGGGAGACGAATATGCGAATCACTTCGCAGATCGGTATCTTTCTCGCGTTCCTCTTTGTGGCTTCCATGGTATGTCATGGCGAATTAGCGCGGACGAAACCGGAGGCGCGCCATCTCACTTCGTTCTACCTCCTCTTATCCGCGGGCGGGGCCGCAGGAGGCATCTTTGTTGCGATCATCGCGCCTTCGATTTTTCCTGCGTTCTGGGAATATCAGCTCGGTCTCTGGGCCGTCGCTACACTTCTCCTGGTCATTCTTTTTCTTGATCGAGGATCGTGGTTGCATGATCCGAAGCCTGATCTCCTAGTCCCGGTCGCTTTCCTGACGGTTGTTTTTGCTATTCCGAAGTACCTTGTGCACGCGCGGATTATCAGGATTCCAGCGCAGATCGCCTTTGCTTACAACGTTGGCCTGGGCCTGCTGATAGTTGTATGCATCTGGCTCGCTTTCACTGGCCGCCCGAATTGGGCGCGGCGTAGAAAATTTCGCTGGTACGAAATAACATCAATCGCAACTTTTCTGTTCTTAAGCACGGCATTATGCGTGCACCTAAATAAGGGCAATCATGCTTACCGCGAGCGCAACTTCTACGGCGCCGTCGCCGTCCACGAAAACTGGGATAGAGACATGCTCCATCTCGCTTACGAATTGATGCACGGTCGGACTACTCACGGCATCCAACTCACCGAAAAGCGAAAACTGCCGGCTTCTTATTACGGCGAAAGCAGTGGTGCTGGGCTCGCGCTAATGACAAATCCCCAACGTGCGGTTGGATCGATGCGCGTCGGAGCGATTGGGCTTGGTATCGGGACGATAGCGAGTTATTCGCGTCCGGGCGATGTCTATCGTTTCTACGAGATTAATCCTGCCATCATCCGCCTGGCCCAAGGCAAGGGAGGATACTTCAGCTACTTGAGAGATGCGCCCGCAGCAATCGAAATTGCCGTCGGTGATGCTCGTCTCTCGCTGGAAGCCGAGGCAGCGCGGGGCGATTTTCAAAAATTTGATGTGCTGTTGGTCGACGCGTTTAATGGCGATTCAATTCCGGTTCATTTATTAACAAAAGAAGCGATGGCGCTATATCTTTCTCACCTTCGCGGCCCCGAATCCGTTATTGCAGTGCATGTCACCAACCGCGCAATTGACTTAGGCCCGGTGGTGGCGGGGTTGGCGCAAACGTATGGATTAAAAGCGACATTAGTTCGAGCTCCAGACCGCGGTGGTATCTTTCTTCAAAACGATTTCATTTTGCTGACTCGCGGAAAAGCGCTGGATACGCCGGAAATTAAGCAAGCAGGGCATCCGATGCTTCAGGATCCCGCGCATCGCATGCCGGACAACCGGATGTGGACGGACGACTATAGCAATGTCGTCAGGTTGTTAAGAGTTCGATAGCACGCTTCGGCGATGGCCTGCTACAGCGGCTGGTCTGCAAATAGTGAAAATGAGCCTAGCGACCAGAGGACAGTGATAATGACTTGTCGCGCACGCGCGCGCGCAAGGTTGCGCCAGAAGCCTTTGCGCATCCGGAGCCTCGAAATATCTCACGCACAACTGTCGCGGGGTTCCCTCGAACGAGGCAATTGGCCGGCACATCCTTCAGAACAACCGAACCAGCGGAAACAACTGCACCCTCGCCAATCGTTACTCCAGCGAGAATCAGGCTGCCGATTGCAATCCAACTTCCCTTGCGAATGAGGATGGGCGCAGCCTTAAGCTTGAAGTCTTCCCGCCGAAAATCGTGGCTCGCCGTACAAAGAAAAGACCGTCGGGCGAGGCAAACATTCGATTCAATTGTGACCTGCGCCAGGCTGAGAATCCCAACATCATCGCCGAACCAGACATGGTCGCCCACTACCAGGCGCCAGGGAAAGGCGATATTTACATTGCCGCCAATACGTACTCCCTTCCCAATCTTCGCACCGAACACGCGGAGTAAGGCAGAGCGGAAGGCCGATCCCCAGATACAGGGATTCTGAAAGAAAACGCAGCGCACCAACACCCATAACACTTGCTTCCACCTGGGCGCACCACGATCGAAATCCGAGTTATCGTACATCCCGAGATCGATGAACGCTGACATGACCGAATAATTAGCAAGTCCAGAGCCGCTCTGGCCAAAATCATCGACCCGGACTCGCCGTCCTCGCCGCCAACGACTAAGGGACGAAGCGCTTCCTGGAATGCGAGCCTTTACACGCGCGCGCACGCGTGATGTGTCAGCTTTGTGCAGACGCCGGAAAGACAAATGTAAGAGCGTTACTGAATCGGCGAGTGTGAAAAACAGAGCGCAAACTTAACCTATGGGCGATAGCCATTTTTCAGTTCCCACAGCCGAAGTGCTGCAAGCAACAGCTTTTGAGTTTGGCCGATGGTCGGCGGCTTCCGGGCGGTCGAAATTGACCGGACCGTAGAATCCCCATGCAGTGGATTATAAGGTGGAGCGGTTTTCCCCGTGACCTTGCCCGTTCTGCCCTCGGTGGGCCCGTGATACTCGTCTGAAGTCATTTGTCCTGGCAAGGCTGGCTACCCTTCATAGATACGCATTTACTCAACTAAATGGATCGTTTATTGATAAACAATAATCATAATAAACTCCATAACCTTGTAATACGCAACTCGTATTAAAAATAGCGAGACCTATGATTTTATTGTTGACACGCGGGCAGCCGCTTGGTGAACTCGGTCGATTTACATAGAAAAAGCATCAACCTCAATAAAATTATGAAAAGCTTATCAAAGACAGTACTCGCGATTTTCGCCACCGGCGTACTCAGCTGCGCGGTCTTCAGTCAACAAGCTCAGGCTACGCCCATAGCGGGCAACATCAATTTCGCCGGTGCCGTCCAGTTTAATACAACCTCCCTGGCAACGGCGAGCAGAGTGGTCACTTGGTTCGATTCATTCGCTAATCCCGGCCATAGCACTGTCCAGGTCGGTGGCACTGGCGATTTCGCTGCGATCGCTCCGGGGACGCAAGCCAACATGACGCAACCCTGGATATTCAGTTCATCGACGCCGACTCCAGGTCTATGGAGTGTTGGTGGTTTCACCTTCGATCTCCTTTCGTCGACGATCGTAACTCAGGATGCGTCGAACCTTTCAATATCGGGAACCGGAATTGTAAGCGGTAACGGGTTCGATCCAACAAACATGGACTGGAGTTTCACAACACAAAGTGCAAAGGGGAAAACGCACACAGCATTCTCATTCTCGGCAAACGGTGTCGCCGCTCCCGATAGCGGTTCGGCGGTTGCCCTCCTGGGGTTTGTGCTCATAGGAATAGAAGTCCTGCGTAGAAAGCTGCGAAACCGCCTTACCTGATACTGACCATACAGTTCCCGACACAAGAGTGGCTGTTCCTTTTGGAGGCGGCCAGCCGCTGATGACCACCGGCACAACCGCAGGTGTTTTCTCGAACACCGCCCTTAACGCGGGAATTCCAGCAAGGTCGCTTCCAGCTCCAAGAAAGCCGTTAGCAGCACGCGCGATGTGTCCGCTTTGTCTACTCAGCTTGGCCCGAGGTCGGCGGAGCAGCGCTTGGAGTGACAGACGGAACCGCAGTCTTCGTTCGCTGCTATTTGCGGAGCAGGTGCCCTTAGCTCGACTCGCTCGCTGACTTTTCGCAGGGTGGTGGTAAGCGCTTCAATTTGCTTCTGCTGCTGTGCAGCGGTCGCTTGTTGAGCCGCAATCTGCTTCTGCTGCTGCGCGACGGTCGTCTTGAGTTCGGAGATTGTGCTCTGCTGTTCTGCGACGTTCCGATGCTCTTCTAGGAACTCATTAAGCAGCATCGCGTTCACCGCTTCGTATCGAACGGCCGTCACTTTGCCGTCCTCATCGCGCACTACCAGACCGGGATGCACCTTCTCCCACTTGCTCCGCAATCAATCGCTCAAGCCTCGGCCGACGCATCACGCAAGCTCGTGATCGGGGACGGTTATGAATCGTGCATTTAAGAACGTACTGATTAGGCGGAAATCTATCTGCTAACGATCATGGGCGTTGAAGCGCCGGAATCCCGCGCGCCGAGAGGAGACAGCAGCCCTGAACGCCGCCTTTTCGCCATATAAACCAACGGAAAAGGTGGCTTTGCCGCGTTCGCCATTGCGGTCAGGCCATGACGCCATGTAGCGCACGAGCAACTTGCCTGCACGCGTGCGTTCATTCACGCGGGCAACTCCGCTTACGCCGGTCGTGTTGCGGACATCGGTGCGCTTGTGAGGCGGGTATGTTGGAGGGGACGAGCTCTGCGAGCCCTTAGCCCCGGCCGCTGACCACGTTTCCGGCGTCGCAGAGCTCCGCCCTCCAGGTATGTCGCGACGCTTTCATGCTTCGCAGGGCAAGCGCTCCCGCTTGCCGAAATCGAAAAACCCAGCCGCCCAGCCGGGCAGTTGACTCCACGCAACATGCTAATGCAGCAAAGTAAGCGTCTCCCCGGCTGCCGCCGCGATCAACCGTGTTCGAACGAGAAGCAGTTAGTTGTCACTTGTTACTTCTCACTTCTCATCTATTACTTTGGTGCGGGCGGTTAGCTCAGTGGTAGAGCGGCTGGTTTACACCGATACTCGGCGAAAAGTCCCATTTGATCTTATTGCGTTCCCATCTGTATTTTCCCTATAGCTGGACTGTGAGCGCATTATCTCAAGCGCTCTGAATCGAGTCTTAAAATGTTTCGTCGGTGGACAAAAACGATGGATAAAAACACGCGCGTCCCGCACGCATTGTCATTGAGGCGAAAGTAGACTCTGCAGTGAAATCCGGCACGGCTATTGTCTATGACGACCTGCTTAAGACACTCATTCGCAGGCTCAATGTTCCTGAGTAATCGATCGGCCCTGCGAGTCCCAATTTTTGCCCCCTCACCCGAAGCGCGTTACGCAGTTGGGTTAGCCCTACCCACGAGATGAAATGATGCTAGAGGCTTATTCCCAGTTTCGCGCCTTCTCGCCGAGCGCACTCTAAGCATTCGTGAAAACCGGTCAGCGCAGGTAGCATAGCCTCTCGGATCGATATCCTAATCGCTTCCAGCTTCTGACTCAGCCGCTTTTCCACTTCTCGCCGCTCACTTAGACCCCCCCCAGCGCGTCACTCAAAAAACTGCGTGCCTGTTCACCACGTTCTCTCTGGGCGGTGTATATCCTTTCCAGACATGCAACCATCTGTTCCTGCATCACACCGACAGCACCGAGAAGCGCCATCAATCGCCCGCGACTTACTGGTTGTCCTTTTACTGCCATAGAGCGTAGACGACCAAGCTTCCATTCGATCCGCCGAAGAAACGCCAATGCTTCCTGACGGGCGAGAGTCATGACATCTGGCCACAAGAACTTCCTCCACGGTGAAGTACGCCTGTACTCGCCCAGGACAGCTGCATGGTAAGCGCGCGACTTCATTCAAACTTTGAGCGATGAGGGCACACGCCTCATCTGGTTGAAGCCAATTGTCGTAGACCACCCAAGATTCGAGAGCATGCTTTGTTTCCTCGACAACCTGCCTTGCTTGTATCCCCGATTGCTTCAGCAAAGCTTGCTGCGCAACGCGCGCTTCTGTAAGTTCTGCTGCTGCTCGTTGCTCATAAATCTTCGCCTCTGACTGGAAGTGCGCGAGTGAGCATTCGGCCGAGACTGCCGCCTTGAAAGGCCTCAGCTTAATATTGCCAGTTAACTTTCGACCCTTAATCGCGCCGAAGATAGCACCGGCTATTCCACCAACCACCGTTCCAAACCCGGGCCAGATAATCGTTCCTATTCCAGCACCGGCTTTTGCACCTACTGCGCCACCGACACCGGTGCCCGTTGCATCCAGAGCCGCATGCTTCGCCGCGGACACAAAATCTGTCTTTCCGCTTAGCAACAGGTCAAACTCACGTATACCGGAGAGCGCCATCGTAATAAATGGCAGGTGGCCGTGAACAACCGTGTCTCCATGCGTGACGAGATTTTCAGCATGCTGAAGGTGATCATGTACTGCGCCCCCGGATAGAGCGTCATCCACAACTACGACGTTGTTCGAACCAGACGCCAGTGCGTCATGAACCTGGTCCAAGCCGTGATGGGTGGCCGGATCGAAATGCAGCGCATGCTCCGGAATCCCGGACGCGTCGACTGGCACCACTGCTGGTATCTGCAGGTCCGATCATTCGGGGTATAGCTCAGTTGGTAGAGCGTCTCGTTCGCAATGAGTCCACTGCTTGTTACCTCACATTATCTCACGCGCTCACACCTGCTCATGTAAAGGGTAGAGGACTGAATCGCGGCTATCTCACGTTGTCTCACGGGCTCCGAAAAGGCGCAAGCGGCGTACAAAAAAGGTGTATAAAGCCGCACTAACAGTGGGCAGAGCAGTGGACTGAAAATCCAGCGTTTACCCTAGCACTCTCTCAATCGCCTTTGCTGTAATGCGAACTGGAGCGACCAACAACAAAAACCAGAACGTCAGACTGTCAATACGGTGGCAATTGGCTCGCCCGCGTACGCGCGATAGTTGTGACGAAAGCGACACTACCGCATCAGCTCCTGGCCGAAGTCGCGCGCAGCGGCTAACGCTGGGTCGTTTCTCGCGCTCGGACCCACTGTTTCCGCAGTCGAACTGCCGCCTGATGGAGGTTACTCGGGTGACAATACTGCAGAGCGAGTCGGCATTGTTAACTCTCACCACCGGCCTACGCCGCGGCTGCAAGTCTTGGACGGTCATGCGACGCTGCGTGCGAAATCAAGCGAGTTATCCCAGCGGTTGACGAGCCCGCGCCAGAATTTCTCCCGCCGTCCGGCGATCCTTAGCTCGTACTGTTCCCGAGCCACGCGCAGCGCCGCGAGAAGTTTTGCTGGGTCCTTCTCCGCTTTGCGGAGCGCGCTTAACGTTTCTGGTCCCACGCCGCCGTCGACCTTTACGCCCAACGCGATCTGCAAAATCTTGGCCGCGCCGCCCGGACCGCGATTGAAGGCGCTATCGCGCAGATACGCTTCGATCCCCGGCACCGTCGTCCATTTCGAGACGATGTCGGTGTATTGCGCGATCACTTCGGTCGCATAATCTTCTGCTTCCTCGTAATCGCCGGCGTTGATCAAGTCCCTCAGCTTCGCCGCCTCTTGTGGATGGTAACGCTCATTGATTCCGGCCACTTCGTAGCGACCACCGCCGTCGCCAGCCGGCAAACTGTAAATGCGGAGATGCCCCTGCAGATCACGGCGCGCTTCGAAATTCACAATCGATCGCGCCATTTTGTTCCGCAGCCCAGCGTCGGAGAGCGCTTCGCTCGGCGGTTGAGGCGCGGCGACTTCGGGGGCTTGTGGGGCTATTTTTTCCTCGGTGTCGGTCGCGCGACGCAGGACCGCATTCGATAGCCAACCGCGGAGCACGCCCGAGGCGGTCGCAGGCCGCTCCACTTCCACATACCACCAATCCTGAGGGGCAATCTTCACCACAGTGCCTTTCCCGAGGGAGCCGCCGCTTAATTTCGGTGCGGCCAGATCAGGAGTGGAACGCAAGTCGACCTCATTGGTCGTCACGTAGTCGAGCGGGACCGCTCGCCGCACTTCCAACTCAGCAGATGGAGCGGCGGGCTTCGGCTTCTTGCGCGTGGACACGGCAGACCGCTTGTTTCGTTTCGCACGCGTGACCGCCAGCGTTCTTTTCTTTGCTGGGCGAGGAGGGGTCGTTGGCTTCTTCATAGTTTGCGTTTTTTCCGGATCACACGCAGGGCGCATTTGTAACCAAAAATCGTGTAGTCGAAAGACATGTTGCCCGTCATGACATGTACGTCGTGGTTTTCGCGGACGCCCTGCGGATAATGCTCGGGTCGGAAGAAGCTAACGGTGACGGCGCCGAGTTCGCGATCGATCCGGAAATAGAACACCTGCTTCTCCTGCTACAGCGAGTCTTAACAAATCGCCCCGGAAGCGAAAAGCGAGAAGTTCGGCACGGCCTGGAAAAAGATTGAAAGAAAATCAGCGGATTTTGTCGAAAAAGATGCAGAAGTTTACGCAAACGTCCAGCGCGGCCGACCGCGCGCAGATACGCCGTTAATTTTGCAGCTTCCATCCTTTGGTTTGGTCGCTGTAGCATCAGGGTGAAATGCCAAACAAACATCACCCGTTCCACCCAATCATCTATGTTCGCGGATTTGCTGCCACCCATGCAGAAATCGAGGAGGCTGTGGCCGACCCGTACATGGGTTTCAACATCGGTTCGACGAAATCGCGCGCGATTTGGAGCGGTGAACTTAGGCGATTTTTTTTTGAGTCACCGCTCGTGCGATTGATGAGTGAACCTGAACACCCTTATGACGATGTCTTCGTAGAAGGTGAGGACTTGCTTACTCTCGAACGCTCTACTCATCTCCTCGGATACCGATGCATCATCATCTATCGTTACTACGACGAAGCGTCGAAAGCGTTCGGAACCGGAGAAACGCCGCCCATTCAACACTTCGGCAGGGGTCTCAACGAGCTGATTCTGCGATTGCGCGGAAAAATCTGCGAAAATCCCGCGAACGAAGTAACGCCAGAAGACTTTCGCTGCTATTTGGTCGCCCATTCCATGGGTGGCCTCGTCTGCCGCGCATTTTTGCAAGGCAAGAATGAAAATGAGGTTCCGCTTGGGACGAACGAGGCTCGTCGTTGCGTCGACAAATTCTTCACTTATGCAACCCCACACAATGGGATCGATTTGCGCATTGTTCGAAACGTTCCTGGATGGATTACTTTCGGCGACATAAACAATTTTAACCGCGACAAGATGGCCGGATATCTCGGTCTACCAAAAGACAGTCAGGATGTTTCCGTAGTGCATACTTTTCCTCCTGAGCGGATCTTCAATTTGGTTGGAACTAACGCATCCGATTATCGAGTGCTCGGGGGGCTCTCAGCATGGGCGGCCGGCGACGCTAGCGATGGGCTTGTCCGGATCGCAGATGCCACCACCCACGGTCCCTCGGCGAATGGTAAGGACATATCATCACCCAGAGCGTTCGTTTATCGCAGCCATTCCGGGCACTACGGCATTGTAAATTCCGAAGAAGGTTACCAGAACTTAACCCGCTTTCTTTTTGGCGATCTGCGCGTCGATGGGATTCTCGACGTCGACGATATCACTCTCCCTGTCGAATTGCAGAAGGAATTCGATGCCGGGAAGTCTATCAAAGCCTCGTACCAGTTTGAAATTGTTGTGAGCGTCCGCGGCTGCCAATGGCAGATGCATCGCCGAACGTTACGCGAAAATTCGACTATTTTCCGGACATACGGCGAACTCTTTCCCGGAGAACCAGGGACGCAGCGGTTACCTGACCGCGCGCAGAGTCCTCACCTTTTCTCAGTGTTTCTCGATCCGGCAAAAAGCGTAAAACAGTCAGGCTCGGTTAGCTTCGGTTTCGACCTTCGCGTCATTGTGCCCGACTACGAAGTAGACGGCATCCTTTTTCTGAAACGACACTACGAAGGTGGTTTTATTTACCGGGAGTTGATCCTGGTCGAGGCGCTGCCCGATAAGGAGGCACCCGAAGGTTGGCGGATTAAATACGGATTTCAGGATGACAACCCGGGTCGTCCCGGAAAGGCCGCCGGAACGCGACCTTTGGAAAATGAGAAGGGAATGGCTTTCGATATCCCGGTTCAACAAAAACGCAGACCGGGTCTCACCGGCACATTACGCATAGAGATTCGGGCATGGACGTGATTTTACACCAGTGGAAGAAATATCCTCAACGTCCGGGTTAGGGTCTGAAGAAGTCAGCCCACCACCTCTCAAAACGGCCAAGACCAACAGGGTCGTTTTGCCGAAGCAAAAACCCGTTTACGTGCCCGCGCTGCGAGAACTCCTCGATTGGCTTTGCATCAGTCGCAAACTGCTTGCGATTTTTTATCTGACGGCACTGGCAGTCTGGATGGCGCTGAGTCTTTACGGTATGGATGTCCTATTCAGTGATTTTGCTGCCGCCATTGAAGTGTCCGTAAGCGGCGATCCTTCGAATTCAAATATGGGAGGGATCCATTTAATTCGCTTAGGTGTTATTGCTGGTCTCTGCGCTTTGCAGGCGCTGTTTTTGTTCGGCGGAGGCAAGATCTCCGTCCAGCCAAGGTCTGTCCGGTTGTATCGTATGAGTGCGTCGGTAATTATTTTTGCAGCCCTTATGGCATTAATTTGTGTCGGATTTGCGGCTTGTTACCTTGAGCTTGCAAATATCGCGATTGAGTGGGAGCCAAATTCGACTATCCTCTGCAGCGTAGGGGCGGTATGGCTATTTTGGATTGGAATTGGCCTAGTAGCGTTACGTAAGACCGATCAGGCGAGAGGTCTCTCCCGATTAATTATCTGTTTGCTTGCAGGTAGCTGGGTTGAATTCGCTGTTGCGCTCCCAATTAATCTTGTCGCGCGCGATCGGCATGAGGATTGTCCTTGTGCATCCGGATCGTGGTTCGCGCTACTCCTATGCGGACCAATTCTTTTTTGGTCGATCGGGCCTGCAATCTTTTTGCTGTTTCTGCGAGAAAAGCGGGCCTGTCAACGCGATCCTCGGCACAGCAGAAGAATACTGCTTGAGAGGACTGTTCGCGGTGGATAAGGGCCTCGTATGAAAGCGGGATCGTACTTATCGTTGGCGCGAAACTATTCGTTTGTCGTAATTTTGCTAACCTTCATCGGACTTGGAGGAACTCAGACCTACATTGTGAACAATCAGCCTGTCTTAGCAGCTCGACAACTGTTTATCCGACTAGTCGAACAAAGTGTTCAGTGGTCGGAAGAAGTGGAAGAGAACAAAAAATATGAGCTCAATATTCCCGGTTTAGATCCTATGAATTATGAGGTCCTCAGCACAGGTTCCGGTTATTCGTGGAGTGTCGATTACGAGGACGGAGAAGGCATTCAAGTCGCAAAATCGCAACACATTAGAATTTACTGTGGAGGTCCGCGGCCTTGGACGAGTCAAACTATTTACGTAGTTGTGAAAACAGCGGATAATCGGCCAATCAAATGGAAATCTTCGAGCATCCTGCAAGACCTTCGTGCGTTACAGAGTAAGATTGTATGGAGGCCCGCTCAAATACCAATCAACGCGACTCCTATACAAGAAGCAGATATTATCCGGAAAGAGATTGAGTCAAACGCGTTCGAGCGACGAACATCTATGCCCGGTATTGGATTAGAATTTCGGAACGGCGTCGCCCCTTGGTTCATTGCCTTAACAGTTTTGGGTTTACTGGTGCAGATCCGAAATCAGATTCGTCGAACTTTCCTTGATCCGGATTTGGCTATCGATGAACCCTGGTTAATTCTCGATGGGCGTCGCGGACTAGAAAAGGCGACAGCAGGTGCCTGGGCGCTAGCAATCTTCATTGCTCCTTGGATTGCAACCGGATGCCTAATCGCGGTTGCAACCGTGGACACGTCAATCGAAGGTTGGAATCCTTATCATCTCTTTATACTGCCCCTATTGCTCGTAGGAGGCTGGAGTTCTCTAACTACTTTTGGAGAACTTCTTCGTTTGCGGCGGCTTCGTCTTGAAAAATTGGCTGACATCGGCAAAGCAATGATAAGACCGACTTCGACATGATTGCAGGTCGTCCCCCAGGAAATCGCCGCACCAACCGAAAGGTCACCCCCACGCGCAATACCGTGATAACGCCATTAGCAAAGCACGCTTCGAATTTCGGGGGATAGATCAGTTCAACCTCTCGGTCGCGGCGATAACCGCGTTCGCCGACCCTCTCCCCTCACGGGCGCGCGCGTGGGCGGGCAATTTAATTCGTATAGCGAGTGAACGCCCCAGTTCACCCCTGATGCGAGCCCCTAAATCCCAACAGTCATCCTCGTTTCATTCCACGCATTTATGCTACTCAGAACAAAAGAGACGCTCTCCCGAATGGTGTTCGAGGAACAAAGCGGAAAACAATGCTGAATTGTACGCATACTTTGTACGCCGACGTTTTGAGAACAAACGCGTTACACGTGGCGAGAAAATTGCCGCGCTCGCCGCGAAAACCGCGCTCGTCATTGTCGGGGTGATCGGGAATCCGGCCTACGGTTCGGACTCTGATCTCTTACGGCGCAATGGGCAGAAGTCGAACTTCCGCCGCCGACCCTCCAACTCACTAACGCTCTCTTCCCCCAGAGCAGCGAGAAAACGCGCGCTGTTGCAAAACAGCGCGTTTTTCTTCCTTTGAGAAGGTGCCGAACAAGCCATAAACTTCACGCGGCTTATGAAGTCCGAACTGAAGACCAGATTACTCAAAGATTTGAGCGCTGCTTATCTCGCGGGGGAGCTGCGCGTGAATCCAGAGTATCAGCGCGGACTACAATGGAGCTTGGTGCAGAAGCAAGGGCTGATCGATTCACTCCTTCGTGGGTATCAGATACCCATCTTTTACATCCACTTGGAGACTCGAACTAACAACTACACCCAAGCAACCGAAACCACGGCATGGATTGTTGATGGACAGCAGAGGCTGGCTTCCGTTGTCGCATATTGCCAGAACCAGTTTTCACTACCCGACCCCAAAAAAGCAAGACCCGGCACAATCGTGCCGGTCGACCCGGCAGAGCTTCCAGGATGGACAGGAAAGAAGTTTCAAGAGCTAGAAGCTGAGCACCGCAGCAGACTTCTAGACCATGAACTACTCGTTGTAGAGATCACCGCCGAACGCAACGAAGTGCGCGACTTGTTCATTCGGTTGCAAGCAGGGACGCCACTAACGGCGCAGGAGAAGCGAGACGCTTGGCCCGGCGATTTCACGAATTTTGTAATTCAGCATGCAGGCAAGCCAGGCCATAGGCTTTCAACTCCAAAGCCATTCTTCAATCAATTCAGGAAAGCAAACGCGAAACGCCTGACCGTGGCCGACGGAGAACATTACGTCGATGGGCATGCAGATATGCGGAAGTTCTTTGCCGGTCTGGCTATGACGATCATGCTCAGAGAACGGTCTGAAATTGATTTCGTTGACCTTAAGGGCAAAACAATCAACGACTTTTATCTCGATAATCTTGACCTCCCCGCCGACGATCCCGCTGCTCAACGGGTTGTCGGGCTTCTCGACCGAATCGTTGATCTCCCGAAATTCACGAGCCTGAAGGAGGCTGGCCCCATGTCATTTCAAATGGCATTCCACTTTGCCGTGCTTGTGGACGCGCTTGACCAAGGGAACTACACCAACAATTGGAAACACTCGGTTGTTGACGCATTCCTTGAGTTCAAGCGGGAAGTCGCCTCCGCACGTCTACATCACCGAGAGAGCCGCGAATCACTTCCACATCACGAGCGATTTGGGAGGCTTCTCTCGGGCTCGGGATCAGACACTGGCGAGATAATACGCATCAGGCACGCTTTCATGCTTTCAGAACTTTACCCGAAGATTGGACTTGTTCCCCGTGACCCCGATCGCGGTTTTGATTCATTAGAGCGCGAGGTCATTTGGAATCGTGACCGCGGACAGTGCCAGAATCCCGGATGCTTTCGCCCAGAGCGGCGAGTCGCATTTCGGGACGCCACGATCCATCACATTGTTGAGCACAGCGCGGGGGGGAAAACCACGTTAAAAAACGGAATTTTGATATGCCCCGAGTGCCACGCCAATCGTGCGGACATGCAACGTTTGACGCAACACTTTCAGGATTACATCACTCGTATTTATGACGGCTCTCACGCAGTTGCAGGCGAGTTACCACTTGGTGATCAGCAGACCGATTCTCCTGATGACCAAAACGGGGGCGGCAGGAGCGGGATATCGATTGTGATCGATTGGGGGGCCCTTGATGTCGATCGCCCCGTGCAAAAAATCCGGAAAGACAACGACACTGATACCATCATCGAACTTCTAAAGCTCCTTCTTGATACATTCAAAAAGCCGATGAGGGAGCAACTCACAGAGGTTCCGATCGTGAGGTTTCCACTTTCAACCAATCCCACCACGGACTTTCTCAACCGAGCGCAGAACAGACCATATAGTTACACACAAATTCCTGGAACCGACCTGTACTTCTGCCCCCACTCCCAACGCACACAGAAAGTCGAGCGTTTAAAAGCCCTAGTCTCCAGGCTCACCTTACCTGATGGCAGCGAATTTCCCGATGGCTGCATCAGGATTTCCATAGAGGGAGACGCATAAAAATCCAACCAAGAATCGTGACACGCTATCGGCCAGCGTAATATTCCGAGTGCCGAAAATGCGCCTGCCAGTTTTCCTCGAAACGCGTGGCCACCTTCGGGTCGTGGATGACGAGCAAATTCTCTGCATTATTCTCCTCAGCCGCCTTCGTAAAATTGAACGACCCCGTGAGCACCGTCTCGCCATCGATGATTACGATCTTGTTATGCGCGATCGCGTGCTGCGAATCGATGTAAGTCTCGATGCCCTCATGCGCGAGAAAATCTGCCGCTGAGTAATTCCGCGTCCGATTGCTCGCGTCCGCGATAACAACCACTTTTACACCGCCCTCGTTCGCTTCGACCAAAGCCCGCGCAATTAACGCCGACGTGAAGGTGTAAGCCTGGACGTGAACAGTGTGCTTCGCTTTCCCGATCTCCCGCACCCCTGGCCGGTGACCGCGCCATTCCGCGCTTCGGAACTCGCAACCTACATTTCGATTTCAACGTTTCAGTTTTGGTGCCTTTCAGCTAGGGTTTTGCCTCATCGAATGCCGACGATCTTCGACAACATCGAGACCGAGTTCCTCGAAAACGCCGCCCACAACGGCTTACGCGACGCGCTGAAGGTCGCCCGACGTGGCGACTTCTGCGTTGGTTATTTCAATCTCCGCGGTTGGAAGCATATCGATGATGTCGTTGAGAAATGGCAGAACAACGGCAGCGCGCCCTGCCGGTTGCTGGTCGGCATGCAGCGGCTTCCGCAGGAAGATTTGCCCAAACTTTTTGCCGAGGGCGCAGAGGAGGATCGAGTGGACAACAAGACGGTCGCCCGCCTGCGTAAGCAGGCAGCGATGGAGTTTCGTCGTCAGCTCACAATTGGGATCCCGACTGCGCAAGACGAAGCGGGCCTGCGAAAACTCGCTCAGCAGCTACAGAACGGAAAACTGACCGTTAAGCTGTACCTGAGACACACCCTTCACGCGAAACTTTACCTTGCGCACCGCGACGACAACTTCAATCCGGTTCTCGCATTTCTCGGGAGCAGTAACCTCACGATGTCCGGCCTGCGCGGCCAGGGAGAGCTGAATGTTGACGTCTTAGACAAAGACGCCGGCGAAAAATTAGTACGATGGTTTGAAGTCGGCTGGGC
>OBJR01000030.1_pt1 | contig 16676 bp, 8 predicted proteins | sample 1519711 | NCBI WGS metagenome assembly OBJR01 (sample SAMEA3235155, study PRJEB22506) | soil metagenome | biome: Forest; feature: Temperate coniferous forest; material: soil | place: Canada | collected 2011-06-18 | depth 0.2 m | reverse complement strand
GAATGATCCTATTTTTTCAATGGCAACGGAACTACGGGGCTGCGGGTTGGATACGCGGTTGGTATCGCCGGGCGCTATGGGATCGCAACCCTTATCGGCGCAAAATTGGTAGGTTATTGTCTTTTTGACCGGATCGTATGGAAACTTGGGATTTCGGGGCCGTGTCCACCATTCACCCAATGCGCTGCCTACATACAAGTCGATTGTTTCGGCGCTGCTCCATTGCTCGCTATTGCAGTTACGGTAGGCGATTTCTACTTGGTTTATGTGAGGGGGCGGGGCTTTGAATAATAAGTTAAGACAACGCGCTAAATTATTGCTGTTGGATACGCAGTTTTGATCAGGGATGTATTGATCGCTGATTATGCCGTATTCGGAAGGGCGGCCCCACACGTCATAATGCCGTATGCGGAATTGCCATGTATTGAAAAGGAAATTATTATTTAATTGGTTAGAGGTTGAGGTAGGAGGGATCTCGTTTATAACAATGCAGTCTTTAGGGGTAGCAACACCCATGTTTATCAAAATGGCCGGATCATAATCCCCCTGAAAATAGGGGAATTTGGCAGGGTCAAATCCGCTGGTGGTTATGGCATCTTCCACAGCTATTTCCCGTTGATCGCCTGAGCCATCCGTATACATTAAAAGAGAGCGCCTTTTCTTTAATCCTGTTAAAGGATCGGTTATATAGATTACTTCCAGCCAGCACCCCGATTGGTGAATGAAATTTTCGGAGTTCAATTTGAAGGCCAAAACTGGCCCCTGCTTTACAATATTAAAGGTTTTGTCTATCCCGTTTAAGCGATATATGGTATGGTTTCCTTGATCGTTATAAATGAAGGCAAAAACCTCTTTGGTATCTTTGGATGAATAAGTGCCTACCGATTGATTGTAGCCTGCTGGCAGAACTAAATCCTCCACGTATAGTGTAGTAGATTCTAGTGGTTTCCCGGCCCCCGCTTGACCGCCCTGCGTTCCTGTGGCTTCGGATGTGTCGTCTATGGAGTAACAAAGGTTTTTAATGTAACGGGCCATATTCGGGCCCATGTCGCCCTCATATAAGTCGAAATTGATCTGAATTGGTCGAAATTGGGCCCCTACCGACATTGTATATGATTTATAGCCAAATATACTAATTTAGTCCTCAAATGCTGATAATACCCCTGCCATGTTGCTTGGGTCGTTATAATCGTCATTCCATGAGAATAAGTGCTGGTAATAGATTTCGTAGGCCAGCAGGGTGTATCCCAATGCCATTACTAAGTCAAAAATTCTCGTATCCTTGGGATCAAAACGGATTAGTTGATCCAATAATTGCACGTCTCGAATAAGTGCTAGATAATTCAGTTCGTCTTTAAAAACTTCGATATAATGCGAGATAAGCCGAACCAATGTTTCCAGCATTTCGTTTTGGTCTTGGTTGGCCGTCCGACGGATAAGGTTAAAGTCTTCCCCTATTTTCATCCACGGCTCCCACAAACACAATACCTTTTCTTTGTTACGAACGATCATGTAATAGCCTAATCCTTCCTCAATCAAACGGGTCGCCACATAGGGTTCATTAGCTTCAACAATCACTAACTTACCATGATAAATAATGTCCTTTAAAATATCCTCATAAGATTCATACGCCGCAGCAGGACGAAAAAAATATCTGTCAGTTATTATCTTTGTTTTAATGGACCCATATCTACTATTTAACACCTCGTCATGAAAGCTAATAGTATAGGTAGCATTCTTGGATGCCTCTACAGTTTCACTATTATCCGCATATTTAACTGGATCGACACCGCCCAAATATTTAAAACGTGGCGGCGGTAAAAGATTCCCGCTGTCGTCCCGCCCATATTTTAAAGCCGCATTTCTATCTCGTTCTGGTATATCTTGAAATACTTGCATGCGAGGCAATTTGCCATCCAATATATCATCTTCAGTAAGTTCTATGAATTTGACAGGACAAAATTGCCCTTTGGGCCTCCTATCTTTTTTTCCTATTTCCCATAGCTCATTTTCCCATTTATAATACCCCAACCTTCCCTCGCTGCCGGGCTGGTGCAATAAATCTTGTTCAAGATCGTATTTATGCTTGGTGAGTTCAAGAACATTAAATACTGATTTAGTGCCGCCTACTTCCCATGCTTCCCGTTCATCACGCGCTAACTGCCGTTTTGTAGATTGGTACGTTTTAGGATCTCCCTTACATCTTAATAACGCTTCTTCAATTCTCGCATTAGCTTCTTTTTCATTACAGTTTCCATTTTTATCAATGAGGCTTAAATAGGAATTAAGGGAGGATATGTGATAGCAAATAAGTTCGCTTTTTGTTCTCCTACCTCCTTTCTTAGTGGATAGTTTACTGTCAAAAAATATTTTCCTAGCCTCTTCAACGCCTATGTCGTTCTGCTCTGACACATACCCGAATAGCCATATTTTACCGGTTATGTCATCCTGCATTTTTACTGTGGCCTTGCTAGTATCCAATACCTCTTTGGGGGATTCGTGGCTTTCCGCGAATATTTTATTAAACTCGTCGATTTCAACATCACTCATTTTGGGGGCATCGAACCCTTTCGGTTTAGTGGGAGCACAAAATACCCGTGAGTTAAGCGCCTTATCTTGCATCAAATTGTTTAAGGCAGATTTTTGTGGAGACGTTCCTGTAAATGTCTTTGCTCCGAAAACTATCTCTCCGGTTGCCTTTGCCAATGTTTGAATGAATGGTTTGAAAATATTGGCCAATCCATCGTAAGCGTGGAAATAATACATCATGTTAGTATCCACAGCATCCGCCTGCTTCTTACTCATGACACCAATTTGCTGCATTTTGTACAATGTTGTCTTATTCAATTTGTAGCAGGCAAATAAAAACGTTACACCTGTTTTTTTCGCTTTAGAGAAATACCCACCCAAACATTCTTCATCTTTGTTGACATTTTCAATGAGGTAAAATAAATCCCTCTGATACTTATAAAAGTATCCGTATTCCATGTATAATTTAGTAAATAATGGTCGTGGTGTGTCTCCGAATATCTTACAGTATTTTTCGTAGCTGGTATCCTTTCCGTAAACCTTGCAGTGCTGTAGGGTGAAATAGTGGTGGTTTGTTATGTACTCAATTTCCTCTTTGTTCTTAAAAAACAACCCATTTTCCCTACGGTATAACTCCTGTTTCAGAGTATCAATGAATAGTTTACTATCTTCCCGGTTGAATGATTTATATAATCCCTTTTCATCTTGAAGGGTAGCCTCCTGATCCAATTCGGTGAAGTTGGGAACGAAGTCATAAAATACTTTTGGCAATTCAATACGCCGCCAAAAAGCCTGCTCAGTTGGTAAATCGTAATATAGGATAGTCGAAGTGTCGGCGGGTAAGTCGGGCTTTATAATTTCATGCTCTCCCACGAACACGACCTTAGTATATTTTGGTGGCTTTTTTGTCATGATATAAAGTCTTCAACGGACGCGGTTTTCTTCATAGAAGCCTTGTTAACTTCCTTATAAGCCTCTTTTAGCTTTTCGTGGTTCTGCTGTAATTCGCTTTCGGCATCCTTTATCATTTGTTTTAATTCGGTCATGTGCTCTATGCAACGCATTTTCTGGTCAAAATCACACTCGCCTGTAGACTTTTTAATGTCTTTTAATGCCGCTGCCTGCTGTTGAACATATGCATTTTGTAGGGTAAACAGATATTCAATTTGCCGGTTATCCTTATAATTCATCCATCGCTGTACTGATTTTATCACAGCAGGGTTTTTTAACAAAACCAAGTCCTCATAATAATTATCAGCAATATCCAATTCCTTGAATACTTTACTTACTTCTTTTCTACGATCCCCACTTACGCTTAATTTATCGCTCTCAATGCTATGTGTGTATGCCACATACTTGACTATTTTTTTAGTCAATTCAGGATCTTCATATTCCTTAAATATGGGCTCAAAAATGCTGATAATATTTAGTTTTTCTAAATATTCAGCATAGTCGTCGCCTGTATACGTAACAGTCTCGAAGTAGGAATTAATCATTTCTTTTTGCCTTTTCTGTTTCTTGCGGCGCTTTCGGCAATTGCTATTATTTGTCCCATAGTCCTTTTCTTCTTACCGTTATGGTAAAGCTCATGGATATTGGCGCTTACAGCATTATTGATTGCCTTTTTACTTTTACTAGATGCTTTTTTTAATGGCATATAAATAGTTTTAGTTAGAAAATATTTATACCGAATTTTTTTGCTTTTTTAATGTCTTCTTCCACCGAATCAAAAGAATCACAATCCATGTAAATACCGTCTCCTTTTATCAACTTGGCGTTTTTCAAAACATTTTTTATTGCTCCATCAAGAGTATTGTCCAATCCTATTACCCCTCCGATCTCGCACATATCATGCTCCTGAGGCAGATAATAATAAACACCTTCATGTATGCACAAGTTTTTAATATTAACCATGTTCTCTATTTCTTTGGGAAAATAGATTGCCTGCGGTTCTTTGGCTGAATGCTCGGCCTTAATAACTAACTGAGCGGCATATTTATACTTTGATTTTATGACAGGGCGTTCTCCTATAGCTGTCATCCATACTAATTCGGGGAAGTTCTCATACATTTCAACATAAATACTTGTCGGCGGCTCGGGCAGGCGGCAACACATATCACTCAAATAAGCCGTACCATCTTTAGTTATTCTGCATTCAGGACTAAGAGCCATCCTATACCTATATTGGGCTAGGGCCGGAGCGATTTTTTCATTTATCTTTCTTACGTTGGCTGGTGCTTTGTCGTAATCAGTAAACACTCCTATGTAATTGGTATTCTTTCCTTCAATACCCATGAGTGTCTTTTCGGGAAACTTGCCATCTGCTGTAATCATGTCTATGGCAAAATCTATGCTGTTCTTTATCGATGTTTCTACGATAAACTTCTGCTTATCCTTATATATGCCCAACGTATGCTCAAATCGGTCAAGCCGTGGTTTTGATAGTTTGTATTCATCATGGTGAAAGGTTTCCATTGATCCACGAAACATATTCGTTTTTACATATAGGTCGTTCTTTTCTTTTAATATCTCACGTAAATTATCCAACCCAATTACAGTTTGGTATTCGTTAACAGACAATTTTAGTTCCTTTAAATACTCTTTCATCATGTCCCGCTGTAGCTCCATATCTTCGCCACGGCCTACCCCAAAAACAATCTTACCTTGAAGGCGCAACCATTCGGTAAAGTCCCCTGAATATAAATCAGGTATTACGAAAGCATCTACTTCATGGTAAACATCCCAAATGCTATGCACTTGTTTAAAGTTGGGTAATACGGTATCAATTCCCATCCCTACCATATAAGCGTCGTATTTTGGGTAAGCAGATTGCCAATTACAGTAATAATAGACAGTCCCGAAACCATCCTCACGGGCCAATCTCATAGCTACTTTTATGTAATTGCCAAAGTCTATGTAAAGTATTTTTTTATTTTTCAGGTCTACCATCATAATTCATTTAGTATTTTCTCGTATTCATCCCAACTAACCCCGGATAACGCACACATTCCCATTTCAACTCCTGTAGCAAATGAATGCTCTGCCATATAGGGACAACCTATTGCAAATCCCGGCTCATCCGTATCTCCGTCTTTTCTATTTTTCTCAAATTCAAAATCAAATTCATCTATTTGAGTATTCTTAATGCCTTTCTTTTCGGTCAATGCTTGTTCTATCATTTCGTGGATTAAGACCATCTTATTTAGAAAAATATCTCCCGTGTCTGCTATTTCAAACTTCAATGTGCCATCTTCCTTAAAAAAAAAGTCCCCCACTGTCGGATAACGCATTTGATCCAAAGCCTTTATCTCAATTTCTATTCTCATACTACTGTTTTCGTACTGAAATAATCTCCACTTGGTGCCCAACTGTTTTCTTAATCTGCCCTACTGCCTGTGATTTGCTCCCTTTATCCTTTATCACTAAACACTTTTGTATTCCATTTAAGTTATAGCACACCGAAAAATCAAAAAGGGTTAGGCCGCTCTTTAATATCTTCATGTTTTTTATTTTTCTTCGACTTGTTCCCGAAGGCCCGGTATTCCCGTTTTTAATGCCTCGCCAGTACTTTCTGGTTTTCTCTTTATCCTATGTCCTTCCCAACTCCTATCTCCTTGTATAACTTTATACCATTCATTAGAATTGTCTGTATCCTCCGCAATTTCTTGCAATATTCCCGGTTCAAGTGTTCCTTTAACCTGACTATACCAGAACCAGTTGCCGCTATTCCCCTCTATCCATTTTATTGCTTCGCTTGGCGTTCCCGCTAATGGAGTTTCTTTTAATACACCGCCGCTAGTATATAATAACGATGAAAATGCCGCTTCTGTAAAACTCTTATCTTTTTCGTCCCTGTAATATTCAAAAGCACTGCGTAGAGATGCCCCTATCTTCATAGTAACCAAGTACGGGTTATCTGCCAGCCAGCGCGGTATGTTCAATCCGAAAAACTTAACGTCCCCTTCTTCCATTCCGTCCGGCTGTTCAACTCCCTTTTGATAGTAATGGCTTGCTCCAAACATATTGGGGGCGAAGAAACCGGCCAGCATTAACGACATGCCTACATTACCCATCCGTAAATTTCTTAGCAAAGCATCCGACTGTTCGGCTGATAACTTGCTTATCCCTAGTTCACTTTTGCCATGACTTATTAGGTCAATCATTCCCCTGACTGCTATTGCACCCCCCGCCAACGGAGTACCTAACGTGGCCCGTCCTGCATTTAATATCAAGTTAGTAGGTATTTTAACGATAGGCATCATTTCCTGCAACGTCAAAGCAACTATATTAGCTCCAAATCCACCCTTTTGTAATCCCGTTATGGCATCATTATATTTCCCTGAAAGCCAATTGTCTTCCATCAATATACTACGCATGGCATCTTTATAAGCCATTTCCCCGATGGATGCCTGTACTACCGGGTTGGATACGTCTTGCTGCTTCCTGCGAGCGGCTTCCTTACGGATAACATAAGACCGGTTAAATTCCATTCGCTTACCTATGCCTTTTACGGCCCCGTGCGCCCGTCCAAATGCTTCCAATCCATGTTCTATGTTCTGCCAGTGATCGCGTAATTCTTTGGGGACTTCAGCGTGCATCTTGTCGCCGTACATTAAGCTCAGTTCACTATACCCGTTTTTAGCATCACTCACAAAGTCTTTCCATGTTTGAGCATTACCCAATGCCCCCCACGCGCTACCTTCTCCCTGAATATTGGCTTTTATGTCTCGTAGGCTTGTTATTCCGTACCTATCTGCCTGCTGGTTTAACTTAGTTGCAAATCCTGTTACTTTCCCTACTCCATATATACCAATACCTGAGAGCGTTTCCACCGGTTTAAAAATAGTATTCCATCCAACAGCCATACCCAATCGGCCAAAAGTAGAAATTCGAGACAATACAAACCCTCGTTTAGTTGCCGACGCCAATGACATGGTTTTTTGATACCACTTTCGGTTTACCAATTCCCCGGCCTTTCTCATGCCATAGTAATCGCTTTGCAAGTTTTTCAATTCTCTTCCCAATTTCAGGGATGTTTCATTACGGCTAAAATCTACAATCTTCTTTTCTTCGGGAGGATCAAAGTTTTTATTTTCTATCCGGTCTTCCAAATCCCACACTTTCTTTTGAAGGGATTCATTGTATTTTGCTAATGCCTTATCTTGCGGGGTTACGGATGGATCGCTATCGGCCCGCATAGCGTCCACTTGCTTTTTAAGTTCGGCCTTTCGGCGCTTTAATTGTTCAATCTGCTTGGTGGTTGGCCGATCTTCTTTCGGACGTAAAGGGTTCGTGCCGCCTTTTATTTGCTTCTCGTAATTGAAAATCTGTCGGTTAAGGGTGTCTTCAATCTTTTTTATCTTATCTTCAGGCGTCATGCCATTCCTGCGCTGTTCGTCTTCAATTTTCTTCAAATCTTTGTCGGCCTGATCGACTTCTTTTTTTAATGCTTCTATTTCCGGGGTATCGGTTTTCTTTTCGGTTTTCTTTGGCTCTGGCCGATTACCCGATTGCAGGGCTTTCAACTTTTCTTGCAAGTCGGAAACGGCCTTTAATTGCCTATTCCTTTCAGATTCCAATTTACTGTATTCCGATTTGCGATCTGCTTTATCCTTACTGATTTTCGCCTCTGCTTCTTTAATCTTACTTTTTAGTGCCTCAATTTCTGGCGTGTCTTTCTGTGCTTCCTTAGATTCAGTCGTAGGCTTTTGGCCTAACTGTAACGTTTCAAGTTTGCTCTTTAGATCTGCGACCTTCTTTAATTGCCTATTGCGTTCCGTTTCAAGCTTACGGTATTCTTTTTTATTTTCTTCACTGCCGCCGTCAATATCATTTAACTGTTTGGATAGCTGGTCGCGTTCTGCTCTTAATACATCTAACTCCGCATCAGGAGTAACGCCATTACGTTCCTTCCGTTCCCCGGCAGATATTTGCTTCTCTAAGTCCTTAATAACGGACTGCATACGTTTTTTTGATGCCTCCAATGCTACGGCCTTCTTACCTTCGGTAGTAGTTGGCGGTGGCTGCTCTTCTATGCCCATTTCACGCATGTAACCCTTCACCTTTTCGTATAGCTCTGCTGCTTTTGCTGCTCTTTTTTGGCCTTGCGCCAATGTTTCACCGGCAGGCTTTTTAATTAGTTCCTGATACTTGGAAACGTCCCGGGCTTGTTCCCGTAACTTAGCCAGATCGCTTTTTGTTTTGACTTCGGTTTCTCCTTTCATACCATAACCGGAAAAAGCATCGCGTATTTCTTTTTCATCCAAATCGGGCAAGGTATCCTTTAGGTCGTCATGCGTTTTCTTAACCAGTTCATCCAATGTTTTTACCTGCCCGTATTTAATATAATTTGCCATTAATTGTTTGAGGGGCTTCACAGCATCTTTGGATAAACCGGTAGCGTCGTTTTCTTGGGATATGCTTTTTATATCTTCAATCAGGTTGGCTCTTACTGCTTGTGGTGAAGTTGGTTCTTCAATATTTTGCAATTGAGCAATGAAGTCGTATTTATCCTTATCGGCATTGAATTTAATGTCTTTAATGGCTTCGTTAATGGCGTCTATTAATTTCGCACCGCCTTCTACTGCCTTTTCTATAGCTAATAATGCCGTATCAACCACTGCAATCGGTAACCCGAATATATTTGCCTGAGCCGAATCCCTTTTATTTGTTCCTAACTTATCCCGTAACTCTCTTATTTTCCCAGCCAATTCCTTACCCTGTAACTTGATTGATTTTTTTTGAGTGGTTGGTTTAGTAACTGTCGCTCCCTTGCTCTCTGCCATTGCCTTTTTGAACGCTTCTTCAGCAACGCGTTTAAGTTCATTCTCATGGAATGCTTTAAGTTGTTCTGTTTTTTCCTTGTACTGTTTTTCGATGCGTTCAGAGAATGCCTTCAGGCTTTCCGGCATATTACCGCGATATAAGTTTTCAAGGTTTTTAGTCCATGAAACTAATTCGCCGTCCATGTTTGTCATCATTTGAATGGCTGACAATGCCCGACCGCTTTCGGACTTTAATTTCCGGGCAACGGCATCATTTTGATCCAACTCTTTGGTGTGCTGGTTGAAGATATCGGTAGCGGCGGTTTCTGCTGCTTCGTCGCCCGATGTGCGGGCCTGCTCCATGCCATCCCTTGCAATGGCTAAATCATTTTGGATATTCAAGCGGTCAAATAAGAGGGTAGCGTAATCGTAATCTGTAAAAGCAATCCGTTCTCCCTTGTCAAGTCGTACACCTATATCTTCGATAAATTGGCGGGGATCAAAGCCATTGTCACGAATATTATTTTTCAGCGCATTCCAATTTTCTGACCATGACCGGGTAAAGTCTTTCACAAGTTCTTTTAAGCCCCTATGAACCCTTTCTGCGTTAACGATAGAATCTCTTATGCCGGTGTTTTTAGGGGCTTCGTCTGGCTTGGGTTCGGCTGTTGCGGGTTCGGCAGGCGGCGGCGCTTCCTCCTTCATTGTATCGTTAATCTCGTCCTTATATTCATGCGCCTTCGCTTCATCTTTGAATGAACCCATTATGCTACCCTTCGGACTAACTACTTCGTATTCTCCCGATTGCTTATTGAATTTAACAGTATGTTCTTTAACTTCAGAATCAGGTGCAGTTTCCGGTTTGGCTCCCGCACCTTGTTCTGAACCGGGAGTTAATACATTCCCTTGGGCATCTTTTTGCTGGCCTTCTTCGCTGCTTTTTTGGCCGCTTTCTTGGGCATTGCTTTCTTGGCTGTTTTTTTCGCTGCCATTGTTTTCTGTTTTTATTGGTGAAGTAATGGGTTGCTCTTTGTTTTTGGCGGAGATCATCTTTTCCTTATCAAGGAAGTCATCAATATGCTTCTCAATCTCAGATTTATTAAAAGATTGTCCCTTATATATTACTTGACATTCCGCCATTATGCTGTTGAATTTTCATGTATGTACTTATCCTGAACCTTTATTTCTCGTTCGCATCGATCTATCAATAATTCCCGTTCATAACAGTATCCTTTTCGTCTTGTTAATAGAAGTAGAGAAAATCTCAAATCTCCCTGCTTGTGGTTATTGTCTTTCCAAATCATCGGCATGAGGTTTTCTGGATGCCATAACAATTTAAGTTCTTTTTCATTGTCAAGGTCGAAAACCCAAAAAGGCACGACATGATCCACTACCCAATGACTACCGTAATTATTCCACATCATCGTGGGCAACATGCGGGATTGGAGCAAATCCTTTGTTTCTTGCCAATTCAATCCGATGTACTCTCGAATATTTATTGGCGTCGATTGCCCTTTTATAAAACGCCTAAATGCAGCCCGCTGGCGTGCTTTAATTTTTAACTTCCTTTGATACTCCGTTTCAATTCTGTTCATGCTATTTATTTTCTCAGTTAACAATAGTGGAACGTTTTGTAAAATTAGATTAACCCCCTAGCATTAATTTCACTATAACACATTGTTATACATGTATTTACAACAATAGAATAGTTTAATTAATAACCATTAAAAATAACAAAACTATACGTTCCACGGAACGAAAATAAGCACTATTTTTTATATCAAAGAGCGAAATTACGGGCACTCTATTTTTATTTTACCTTCTTTTTCCAGCGCATGTAAATAGGCATTGGAAGATTCATACTTAGAGGCATCACGGAATGATAGAAAGTCAAACTTCGGCGACCGCTCCAGTTCCTTTGCCCTTTCTTCCAATATCTTTGCGCTTTCCGGATCACCCCCTGCTTTCAATTTTTCGGCGCTTGCCTTTAACTTATCGGCCTGCTCCAAAACAGGAATAGAGGGGGTCTTTTCTTCAGGAAACATCTCTTTTGCCGCGTCTACAATACCGTCGCCATACTGTTCGCGCGCTACTTTTTCGGCATCGGGAAGTGCAGATTTAGTTCCATCTGCTGTAATCCCTTGCGCTTGGTCGGCTACTTCTTTTAAGAAGGGCTTTATGTTCTTTTCGTCCTTCAGGATTTCGGCGTAAGTGCCCAACTTCCCGCCTTTCGCCGCTTCCTCAATAGCTAGTTTTGCTTTCTCTAAAATCGGAGCTTCGTCTACTACTTTGGTCGGCTCACCTTCGGCTTTTTTGACTTCGGGTATTTTGTTTTCGGTGTCTTTGACTTCGGGCTGTGTGTCTTTAGCTTTTTCATAAATGTCTCCGTTTTCAAGATGATTAATGAGTTCGGCCCCGCTAGTGGTTACCGGTTCGCCACCTTTATCGTAGGTGTATTTTGCTTCGGGCTGAATGTCTTCGACAGCGGCAGGCGCTTTACCGGTTTCTTCCTCTTTTATACTTTTAAAGGTGGGGCTTTCTTCGATACTTTGATTGAAATTTTCGGCCTTGATGCCCTTTATTTCCTTGTCAGCTTCCCCGGTTATCTTTTCCCCGCTAATGTCCATTCCCTTTTCCTCCATCATAACCGCTGCACGCTTTCGGAAATTAGCTATGGCTATATCCTTTTTTTGGCGGGTGATGGTGGGCAGTCCTTTGTCGTTCATTTCATAACCTACCTTGTTGATTTCTTCGTGCATGGTCTTTACCATACCGATCATTTCATTGGCCTTCTCTTGGCCTAATAAGCCCTTCCCTACTCTATCATTTATGCGGTCGATATATTGGGGGCCGTATAAACCAGCCTCGTAAAGGGCATCTTTGGCAGTGTGGGGGAAAGCTCCAGACTTAATCATTCCCGGTAATCCCACTACAGCCATTAAAAGGGACTGTTCGACGAATGTTTTGACATTTTCTCCCACATCTGAACCTTTGCTATTCGGATCAATCAGTACGCCGATAACATCCTTTGCTTTTTGGTCAAGGACGGATGCGGCACCGACCTTAGACCCTTCTTTCAGGTTTTCGGCTCCTTTTTCGGCAAACGCCTTAACGCGGGGCAGTACCTTATCTTTGAAAAAATCAGCCTGCTGTTGGCCAGTCAATTTCTCCCAATTCGATTTTTCCAGCACTTCAAGGGCATCTGGCAGCACGCTTTTCGATACCAGTTTTTCCACCATTCGGGAGGGTGAATAATCCATTACTTTGAAAGCTGCGAACTGGGTAAGGGTAAGCAGGTTGGCGACAGCATTCTTTTTGGCTTCGCCTTCACTGCTTTTATCCTTTATCCATTCATCGGCTATCTTGTGATTTTCGTCATAGCTGGTGAAATAGGTGGAACCCAATAAACCAGCAGTACGTTCAAATTTTTGCCCGACTTTTACGGCTTCATAGCCCGCTTCCACGTCCTTAGCCCCAATCAGTGTGTTGGTAACTTCAGCCACTCCTTTACCAAAGGCATTTACTCCCTTCAGACCGATTTCTGTGCCTGTCTTTGCTACCTTACCAATTCCTTTATCTAAAGCCACAAATTCCGCTAAAGAGGGCAATGCTTCCCCTAAAAACCGGTAGGCGTTATTCCAATCTACTTTCCCATAATGTTCGTTATTCGTTTCCCGGAAGGCTTTACCAGCGGCATCGTACACTATTTTGGTAGGATAGCCGCCTGCTTGTGCTGTCCCTTTAAAAGTAACATCGGTAGCTTTTGATTCTTCCCGTTCTGCTTTGTGAGAGGCACTTTTCGGCAGGAACCAATCCGCTACATCGCCAAAATTATAGATTACACCCAATGTCCCACGCTCTAAGCCACCACGGAAACCCGGCGCGCCGATATCTCCCGAATAAAAAGAAGTGACCCCGCTTCCTTCACTTTTCGCAACCAAATCTACTAATGGCCCGTATTTATTGAGGTCAAACCCGTATTTTTCATGTGCATATTTCGCAGCCTTATACACGTCATCACGAGAAGTATACACTTTGTTCTGTCCCATTTCCGATAGAACATCCGATAAAAAACGGGCGGTGTGTTGACGGCCAACATCGGGATACTGATCGGTATCTAGTGTATTATAAATATTGGCGTATCGTTTTAGCTTTTCTACTTTTACCTCGGCCTGCTTTAAAATATCGGGATTCTTTGTTTTTAACCCTTGTTCATACAAATCGCCAATTTCCATGTTCAAACTACTAAGAATTTGCCCTAAACCCGCTTTTGCTTGGTTGTACTCGGTGTTTGAGGTAGTCTTGGTAATGCCGTAACTTTTATCCAATTGCTTGCCCAATGAGATAGCCGCCACGCTTTTCTTAATTGCCGGGCCCGGACCGTTTAATTCACTATCAATAAAGTTTTGGAAAGCGCCATTCTTTACTAGCGCATAGGCTCCATAAGATTGTAGCGCGTCCTTTGCTTTAGTCTGCTCCTGTATTAACTTGGTCACGCCGTGATCCAAAATAGTGATCGCTTGCTTACGTTGGGGAGTATCAGGATTTTCAAACAGCTTGTCCATTTGGGATCGTGCGTCATTAATTCTGTTTTGGTAGCTGTCCACTATTCCCTTTTGTACTTTTTCGATGGCTGCGGGATCGGCACTTTGGAAACCTTGTAATATTTGGTCACGTACTTTGTCCTTGTTGGGGTCACCAGTCTTAGGGTATTGCTCGTTGATTATATTGAATGCTTCATCATGTAGATCAGAAACTTTGGGCCCATTATGTGCCGCCACGAATACTGACTTGGCTTTGTCGTTCATGGTATTTAACCCGTTCTGTTTGCCAAAATCAGTGGATGCAAGAACGTCAATATCCTTAGTTGTAGCCTTTTTATTTTGGAAGTTCTGGTAGGCGCTATTTATACTTTCTGGTGATGGTAATTGGACAGTGGAAGGTGACGGTATAGCGCCGCCGGAAGATGAGGGTAATTCGTCGCCACCAGATTTTTTTTTTACTGCGTTATCAAAGGCACTACTAAAATCCATTCCTTGTGGTGCCTGTTGCTGCTGGCGTCCTTTTACTTGTGGCGTGGGATTGCCCCCGGCAGCTTCATCGAAGGCTGTCCCAAAATCAAAACTGCCGTTATCTCTTGTCGCCTTTCCCATTATGGTTGATCGTTTGCATCTGGTGGTGAATCGGGTACTTGATCGTCGATCGGCGGCGCGAAAACGCCTTCTTGCCCTTTCTTCGTATCCGCGTTTGAAATGGCCCGTTGCGCTGCCCGTGAAAGTGATTCGTCGGTTGTTCCGTTGGCCCCTTTCATTAAAAATTCAAATTTTTTGTTCTGTACGGCTAGTTTTATAAAATCGTCAATCCCTCCCGTCCACTTGTCCCCTTGTTGTTTTTTAAAGTTAGCGTAAATATCTTGCATTTGGGGAGCCTCTATTTTTTTACCATTGTACCGATAAATCGGCTGGTAATGGCCCCCCTCGTAATACAATATTTTAGCCCCTTTGGATGGCTTTGTTTTCTTGGTGTCATCGTACGTATCGTAAATCGGTGTACCACCAATAGGTATTAATTGTTCGGGGGTTTTGCCTTTCAACGTGAAAACGGGCAATGAATTGTCAGCTTCAATATTTGCCAAGTGATATTTAGCTCCTCCCTCTCCTTTAATCAAGGAAGGCTGTTGTAATATATTCCTTGTATATAATTCGTCCAACTGCTTATCGGCATCCGTCGGGCTACGAGATTTTATCAATGATCTTACGTTATCAATATACGCACCTGCTTTCATTCGTGCTGTTGAAGCCATTGCCCCTTTATAAATAGCGTCTACGTTAGCTCTTTCTCTAGCTGTGCCCGCTGCAAGTAATTTATAGTCAATTTTTGGCGTACTTGTTTTGAACTTTTCTTGCTGCGATAAAGCCCACTTAGCGGAGAAATCTTGTATAGGTTCAGCTAGTCGGGGGTTGTCGGGATTATTCGGGTCTGCGACCGTTTTTAATGGGTTGACAAAGCCGGGCTGCCCTTGCACCAAGCCTCGCTCCTTATTGTATTTGTCCAACTGCCCGTTAACCGCATCAATGGCTTTTCGTTTTTGGACGGGATCGTATTCATCAAAGTGTTTGTACCATTCGCTCATATCTTGCGCCGTCTCCCCTTGATTCACAAATTCATTCTGCGCATTTTTCAGGGTTTGGTCGTAATCTCCGTAAACGGTTTCATAGGTAGTAACACCATCAGGAGATCGCTGAATCGCTGTGCTGGTTTTATAGAGTTTATTTACCGGATCAATATTGAATGAAAAAAGTTCTTGATACGGGTCTACTTGATCCCAAAATCCTTTTTTATTTTGCTGCCCAATGAAATCCTCTATTTTCTGTTTCTTCCACGGTAATGTTTCTTTTGCGGCTTGCTGCTGTAATGCCTGCATACCCAAAGTCTTGGCGCGGGCGTGGGCGGTAAGGTCTTTCAACATTTCTACTTTGCCTTGATATTTTCGGAATCCATCCGTATCGTTCATGTTCCCGCCCCATGTAGTATAAGATTTTTCTACATCGGCTTTGGCTCTATCAAAAAGAGGTTGATATTCTGGTTTTATCTCCCCCGGTGGAACTTGGTTTTGAAGTATTAGTTCATTCAGTTTATCCCTGTCGGCTACCTTTTGTTTCCACTGTAAGATATTACGCTCGTTGTTAAGAAGCATTATATCTCTGGCAGTATCATTAATCTGCTTTAGATTGGTTACGGAAATAGCGGGTATTCCCGGATTGCTCCCAAGCCCCACATCAGCATCGCCCTTATATCCAAGTATATCTATTGCCATTTTTATTTCGTTATCCTAAATCAGCATAGTTATTGTCAGGAAAATTAAAATTGCTTGGTGGGTTTGGATTAATAGGGTTGGCTCCTGAAACGTTGGTTGGTTGTCTTTGATACAAAGGTTGGTTATTGTATGTACTTGCCGATGGAGTACTCCCCTGCAAATCAATGCCGCCTCCTGCTGGCCCCTTATCCCCGCCTTTGCCACCGCCAAAGGCTTTCATTAATCCGCTACCAACGGCATCAATGCCACCCCATATTTGGCCTTGCGCTTGCTGCCTTGCTTGTCCATTTGCTTTTGCTGCGTCTACCCACGGAGCCCAATCATTGAATTGGAACATTTGTTGCCTTTCCTGTTCTGAGTTATCTTGTGCCCGAACTAAGTTATTGACATTATTCAATCGGAGGTTTTCTTTGATTAACGCTAAACGCTGCCGCCCCTCTTGCGATGAATCAAAGACCTGAGAAACATTATTTACGCTACCGCCACCTTTTAAAATCGTATTTAATGAAGTAGATAAGTCCCTACTTAACCCACCTTCGTATGCTGATTTTGCCTCAGCACTCATA
>OBJR01000029.1_pt1 | contig 18110 bp, 14 predicted proteins | sample 1519711 | NCBI WGS metagenome assembly OBJR01 (sample SAMEA3235155, study PRJEB22506) | soil metagenome | biome: Forest; feature: Temperate coniferous forest; material: soil | place: Canada | collected 2011-06-18 | depth 0.2 m | reverse complement strand
GAGATAACTAATTCGCCCATTTTAATTTTATGACCACTAAGATCTGTATAGCATGTTATACTAAAAAGAGTATAGAAAAATTCAGAGAAAATAGGAAAGAATGTAAGGAATGTATTGAAAATAAAAGACGGCAAGGAGCCATATTAAAAAAATGGGGACAAAAACCTAATCCTGATAGTATTGATTTGCCAGAGGAAATATGGAAAGAGATCGAATTATGGGAAGGGTTATACTTTATTAGTAATAAACTGAGAATAAGATCGTTGGTAGATGGCATAGGGTATGAGAAAATAATTAAGCAGGTAAACATGAGGTATTATAGGGTATGCCTTAGTTATAAGGGAAGGAAGGAAGCCGCTATGGTACACAGGTTAATCGCAAAGGCTTTTATACCTAATCCCGAAAATAAGCCATTTGTAAATCATAAAAATGGCAATAAATTAGATAATCGGATTGAAAATTTAGAATGGTGTACTGCCTCTGAAAATTGCCAACACGCAATAGATACTGGATTGAGTCCTATATTAAATGGAGAAGATACTTCGTTAGCCAAGATTAGTAATGAACAAGCATTGGAAATATTTAATTCAACGGATCGTTATGCAAAATTGTCTAAAAAATATAAAATATCAGTTGGAGCTATTGGTAGTTTAAAGTGCGGTAGATCTTGGGGGCATATTACGGGTAAAGAGTATAGGCGGCAGATTTTTAATAAAAAAGAGATTTTAGATATTCGTTCATCCGAGTTGTCTACGAAATTATTATGTAAAAAGTATAAAATATCAAGATATACTGTACATAGAATAAGAACTAAGAGAACTTACTCAAATATTTAAACTAAGATCTGGCAAGAGCAGGGGGGTAATAAAGAAATCTTCAACTATCTTACTCATAGGGCACTTCATCTGAATAGCTAGTTTTCTTAATGCGACATTGGTTTGAGCGTCCATTATGAACTGCATCTGCTTCTTTTTGCCATTGGCGCAGGTAATTGATTCAGGGCATTCGTCAAAGCGTTTACTTAATTTCAAAACTTCGGTTCGGATGTATAGTCGGATGCTTTTCCGATTCATCTTTTCCAGCCTTTCTTGTATTACCTTCCATTCCCCTTCCGTTTTATAAATCTTTACTTTTGGCGGGTTTAGCATATAAAAAGGGCCATATTGAGGTATGGTAATCTAAGGTACAGTTTTTTGACTTTCAAACAAAACTACATTTGGTGGATAATTTATATCTATGGCCGAATTGAATCTTGAAGCAATCAACGCAATGCGAGTACTGAATAAGCAGGAACCATTGACGGAATTGCCGAAAGAGGATGCCAACGGATCGAATAACGAAGGGGCCAACGCGGTAGAAGAAGCCAAAAAGGCCGCCGATAAGCTGAAATTAGAACAAGACGAAGCCTCCCGGCTGCTGGCTGAAAAGCAAGCAAAAGAGAAAGACGGTGCCACCATTGGAGATAAAGAACTTTCCGACGACGCGCTGCTGGAATTATTGGCAAAAAGAGGGATCAAAGCCGCCACCCTCGCCGAACTCGCACCAAAAGAGGTTGACGTAGACCCCGAAAAAGCCGCTGAAGCCCGCGAAATCGCCAAGCTCACTTACGGCCTGAATAAAGGCAAGTTTACCAAAAAACAATACGATGACTTTATAACCGCTAAAGGTGACCCCAAAAACCTTTACTACGCTAAATTCCATGCCGAAGCAAAAGCCGAAGACGCCAACCTCACGGACGAAGAAATTGAACAGGAATTTATCGTAGAACACGGATTGGATGCTGACCCCAAAAGCCGAAAATTCCGCTTAGGACAAGAAAAGATCGGCTTAATGGCTAACAAACTCCTACAAGACAAATACGGTAATATCCTTACTATCGATCAGGAATACGATCAGTATGATAAGCAGCAAAAGGGAAAGGTCGAATTTGAGAAAAAGGTGATTTCTGAAGCCCCCAACTACAAAAAAGCGCTTACTGAGTCTTTGACTGAAATAAAAAAGATCAGCGGCAAGTTTGAGGATGGACAAGAATATGAAGTAACGGCTTTGGATGAATCTATTAAGTCAATCGAGGAAAGAATGACCGATCCGGCATTTGTAGCACAACAAATCGGAAAAGGATATACAAAAGAGGATTTGAAGAAAACGGCATGGCTACTTTTTGTGGATGAAAACCTGCCTTTCCTATTGAAAGAGGTGGCTAATCAACATTTAAGCAAGCACGCTGCGGGAACAAAAGGAATTCCTAATATCGGGGCCGGAAAACGTAACGACGATGCTATCGACGAATCTGCTCTTTCGGAAGCAGCAAAGGGTTATCGTGCAGCGAATAAGAAACCAGAACCAGCAAACAACTAATAATTTATAAAAGCTCAATATGGCCATCCCAATTTTTAGTAATAAACCCCGATTCTGCACCAAGCAATTATCAGTAGATACTATCCTCACGTTGGATAAGTTTAATGCCATGACAGAATCGGCTCTGGAAACAACCAGCGGGAATAACGTTACCCCGGCATCACAGGCTCTTTGCGGTGATCCAAACATGGGTACAACTTTCCGGCAAAACGTGGTTCACCAAGTAATCAATTGCGCAGGTTCGCCTATTGAGTTGAACTTTTTCATGGAAGCCTACGGTTCTAAGGAACGTATGGTGGATACAAAACGTTTCTGGAACCATTACATCTGCGATACTAACCTGAATATGTACATGGCAGGCCCCGTAACTGCAACCGCTCCCGGTGCATCGTTTTGGGTACAAGCCCTAAAACAAGGGCACGGCGCAGGGGGTACGCTGACCATCGCAGGCAAGGGATATTCTTTGTTTGACAAAGACAACATGATCGAGTACTATATTACCGACATAGATTATACTATTCCCTACGCTAATAAAATACAGTTGACGCCTGCCGATGGTACAGTAACGGGTAATATCAAAGCCAACAAGCCATACCTCGTGGCAATGGCCCGCCGTATTGGTGGTTATTCCTGCCAACAAGTCACCAACCAAATGTCTACCATTGGTTACAGCCAAGAGGTAAACTTCCTGCGCCTTCGCCGGGATTGGCTTTTGGAAATTAACTTGCTCCGCGCTTACAGGGACAAAATTCAATACCCCGTCATTTACGATATTAACGGGATGCCGATGGATTCATGGGACGTTTACGAGGCTATGGAAGCCCGTCAAGGTCTGCGTGAAGCCCTCAATCTTGCCGCATGGATCGGGACGCCAACAACCAACTCTACCCTTATTTCGGGCGTGGGTGCGGTTATCGATGGCGATCATACCGGCTTCTACGGCATGCTGCCTTCCATCAAATTCGGCGGCGGTGTGGTATATGACTTCCCGCAATCGGTAGGCTTCGACTTTGAAGCAGATGGCGAACCATTGTTCCTGTGGCAAGATAGCCGTAAGCAATCCACTAAATTCATGGTGCGCCACGGTCTTGCTTTCGACTTTACCAAAAATGATCGCTCAAATAAACTCGTTGCCAATACACAAGTGGGCGGCACCATTTGGGAAGCCTACCAGCGTCTTGGTGAAAAGGACGATATGTACAAAACTGGGATGGCCAAAATGGGTATCAATCGTTACAAGTACAATTCCTTCGAGCTTGACTTTATGTTGTGGGGTGCATTGTCGGATCAGCGTTACGCCGGTTCGGATTATTTCAGTAACCTCGCCGTAATGATCCCACAGGAAGGGCCACGCGAAGGCGGTCGCCAAATAAACCCGATGGAGTTCTATCAATATGGGCAAAATGGCTGGACAGGTGACTACGAAGAGCATTATGTAGACAATCGTAAAATGACGGTGGCCTGCGATTCTCTGCAAGGGTATTGCGCCCAATCCATCGCATTTACGATGCACTGCCCGGATTTGATGATTCTCTTAAACCCAGTATTGGCCGCATAAAAAAATAACTATGGCAGAAATCGGATTCGATACAAAAGAACTTAAAAAAGATAAACCACAGGTAATTTTCATTGAACTAGTGGATCGTCGTCCAAGCGGTTTCATAAAAGACGGTACACGCGGGACTGATTGGGAGGAAGAACTTGATTCTCCCGTAGCGGAATTTATCCCCAACTTTGGTTACCGCCGTGGCGTAAAAGAAGAAATGAGGGATGGCAAACCGCATAAGGTTTATTTTAACGAGCCCATCCGTTACATAAAAGAGCAAACGGTTATTTCCGTAGCCGATCAAAAAAAGCTAGGAATCGAACCGCATCGCGCCTCAAAAGAGGATAAGATTATTGTTGAGCGAGGTAAATTTTCTGTAGTTCGGGAAGGGTCTTTTGTAGGGTTGTATGATTACATATTGGATGCTTTTTATAATGAAAGCAACCCCAACCGTAGCGAATCCGCACAAGCTATTTACCGTGTTGTTGACTTCGACAAGGAAGATGAAGAGATCAACGAAATGGACTTCATGATCGCCGATGCAACCCGTCTCGTTCAAAGCCTCGTTCAAAAGATTGGAGAAAAACAGTACAAGTACCAAGAGGAAAAGATAAATGGCTTATGCCAACTGTTTTCCATCTATGCCGAAACACCCGCAGGGAAAGTAACTGGCCTTATGGCAACAGCTAAAAGAGATCCTGAAAATTTCCTTAAAAAGGCCACCAAGTTTGAACAAACGAAAGTGATCCAAATCACCCATGCGCTGGAACTATCGGTTATCAAGTTTGAAGGAAACACCGTTATGTATGCCAACAAAGACAAGGTAGTGGCCACATTGGGAACAGGTAATATTAGTCATGCCAAAAAGATCGAAAAATTAGCTGACCTATTCGGGACACCTGACTTTAGGGCCGCTTACGATGAGTTCCAATTAGAACTGGAAGTAGCACAAGAAACCGCTTCAAAACAATCATAAAATAGTTACAAATGCCAGCATATATTCCCGCAATTGTCATTCAAAAAAATAACTCTGTTTACATAGCAGATAGCGGTATCACCGTACAAAAAAGTTTAGGGACTGAGTTCCTTGTAGGACTAGGGTTGGCTACAGAAGTTCCCACCGCAGATGGTGGCGGTGTACCGGATGCCGACTATTGGGCCTCTCCTGTAGGTGAAGGTATCCTTTCCGGTATTATCTATCATCCCTACAATGCAAACGATCCGGTAGGAAGTGTGCCACCAAGTCCACAATCATTTCGCGTAGTACGTATAATGAACCGGTTGGCAAGCGATTATTGGTATATCGTAGGTTCAATGGCACAGTATATCGCCGCTAACGGCGGAACTGCGTTGCCGACGAACATTACTACGCTATTGGCCCCTTGTCAAAAGATGTGTCAATTCGATGCAAACAGCCATTACTTTGCCATCTTTGGCCTGCCCACTATCACCGTACTACCAAACAAAGCATATTTCCCTTATGGATATTTCAATGGAGTGGCTTTACCCGGAGCTGCGTCAGGCGGTTATACGACTACAGCGGCATTGCTTACTTTCCTGAACACAGCAACTACCACAACTACGGTAAACGGAGTTGTAACAGCTTATGCAGGCGGCTGGGCAGTCGTAGGGACATGGACGGCAAGCGCAGACAACCTTACCTTGTTTGCCACACAAACGGCAGGAGCGGGAACGGATACCATTTGCGCAGTTGTAGCGGCTATTAATCCAAGTTTGTAATAATAATATGAATGGCGCAAATATCAACGGTACAAGTCCCATGCTACGTAATCAAATTCAATAACACGCTTATAATAAATAGTGAGCAGGTTATAGGGACAATATTGCAAGTACCGTGTAGGAATGATTTTCAGGATGATCCAGATTATTGGGCGGTGCCGGTGAGGGATTCGGGGATATTCACCACATTGAGTTTTATTCCCAAAGGCCCTGACTTTCCGAATGCGCCAACATTTGACAGTTTTACCGTTTTTAGGGTACGAGATAAATTGAGTTCATATACATGGTGGATTTATGGGAGTAATTCAGATTTTACCAATTCGTGTAGTACATGTTGCGGCGATGGAACAATTCCAATGCCGGGCACGTTGGTTAAACCAGTTATAAGAATTGCCCCTTGTGATACTTTGTGTATTCAGGATATTAACGGGAATTTTTATTCGTTGACCGCTTTACCGACATTGACAACAGGCGTTTATTTCCCGTATGGTTCATACAATGGGGTTGCGCTGCCAGCAGCCAGCGGATCGGGATATGCCACACCTACGTTGTTACTAGCGTTTTTAAACGCCAATTGGACGAATATAGGCAGCCCTAATACAACGTTTGTATGGACGCTATCAGCAGACGGAATAACTTTGACTGCGACGGGTGGAAATTTGAATGATACACTTTGTGTAACCATAACAACCATAGGACAGTCGATGTAAGAGTATAAACCCCTTGAGGGTATAGTATAGTACAAACAAGGGGCATTTCGTTAAAACGGGTGCCCTTTAATTTTTTAGTACCTTTAAATATGAGTAATAAATTTAAAATAGAAGATTTTTTAGGTAAAAAATTCAATAAACTCACTATAGTAGGAGATGCGGGTATTAGGGGTAATTATTTCAGACAAGTAAAAACAACATGTGAATGTGGGGTGAGTAAAAATCTCAGGTTATCATCGGTCTTACACGGAGAGATTAAATCTTGTGGTTGTGCTCAATATAGCAATCAATCAACACATAAGGAGTACGCAATAAGTTATATTAACAAAAAATTCAATAAGTTAACCATAATTGAATATGTTGGATCAGTTAAAAACAAAAGTATAGTTAAAGCAATATGTGATTGTGGAAATATAAAAGAATATTATTTAGTTAAGTTGAAAAACAGTACTACTAAATCATGTGGGTGTCTAAAATCACAGATGACAAAAGAACGTGTAATGTCTCCTATATACGATATAATAAATAAAAAATTCAATAGGTTGACTGTAATTGGATATATAGGATCAAAAAATAAACAAAGTATAGTAAGCGCAATTTGTGAATGCGGAGTAACAAAAGATTATTTATTGACAAGTATAAGAAACGGGAATACTAAATCCTGTGGTTGCCTAAATGTAGAAAATAAAACCACTCATGGATTATGTAAACACCCACTACATCATGTATGGAATGATATGTTGGACAGGTGTTATAATAAAAATTGCAAACAATATAAAAATTATGGGGGAAGAGGCGTTTTGGTATGTTCTCAATGGAGATATGATTTCAAATCCTTTTATGATTGGGCTATTGATAAGTGGATTAAAGGATTACAATTAGATAAGGATAAACTTGCTCCCGGAAGAGTTGGAGAATTATATTGTCCTGAATATTGTAGTTTTGTTACTAACAAAATTAATATGAGGAATAAAAGAGATAATAAGATTTTAAATTATAATGGAGAATCCTTATGTGTTTCAGAATGGAGCGAAAGGGTAAATATACCACATGGTATAATAAGAGGCAGAATACAATCAGGTTGGACTATAGAAAAAGCACTTACTAAACCAGTCGATAAAAGATATTCAAGAGCATGTTTATAAATAATTCTCCTGATATTACCGATCTTTCTGTACAAGTTACATTCGATATTTCTGGCACCTTGCCAATTGTATCATTAGTTAATTTATCAGTAGGCCCCAATCTTGCCGGGGTAACTTATTTTTTTACTTTATATTCGCCAACGGGAACCCCGATCCACGAGGGCAGTTTGGCCAATCCCGATATTGTGGGTGCATGGAGTTCATTTGTCATTTCGGACGCGTGGCCCCGCCCTTTTAATTCCATAGAATTTTCAGGGGCAGCATACCAAATTACCGTTTATGTTCAGGACAGCCAAGGCAATATATTCAATACTAATCCCTATCAAGCTCTTATTTGTCGTCCGGCTGGCAACACGCCAACTTCAAAAACATTTTACGGAACAGCACAAACGGAGGTATTAGTTAAATGCCAACAGGCCCGTATATCCTTTCAGGACTTAACAAACCATAGTTATCGTGGATTGAATGGGACGTTGGTTGCTTCAGTTCTGCGAGTAGTTTATCCCATTGACGAAACGGGAAATATCCCCGCACCCTTCGTTATAAATAATTTCTCATTCGCACTTGTTCCTATTAGTTATAGCTCTGACAGATACCAGTTTCAGGCATCTTCTATTTACGACTATGACCAAGGAAATTTTGTACATGTAAGAATACGGTATCAATCGGCATCCAAAAATCAGGCATCATACGTAAATTTCGCTGTACTGTGCAATATTGATTTAGGGTTATTGGCCTGCGAATACGCTAAACTAATTGATAGCCTTGAAAATGGCACTTGTTCGGATGTGCAGGAAACGCAACGAAAATTGCTGTTGATTAACCCAAAGTTTGCAATGGCCCAAATGGGTATTTTGCAGCCATTAACCGGTATTGATGTAGCTACATTGATTGAGGACATACAGCGGATAGGCGGGTTTGAATGCAATTGCTGTAATGCACCGACCGGAATTATACCTAACACTGCGTCGGTAATTGATGGATATTCCTTTTCCGTGGTTTCAACGGGGGGGGATATTGCCGGGGATGTTACCACGACAGGCACCAATATTCAATTCAACCTACACGATAAGTCCTACATATTTAAAATGTGTACGGACATTCCCACTACGGCATTTACGGTAACGCCAAGCACTAGCGGAGACGGGTTTACGAAAACCTATTGTTTAAACGTTGATTTAACTATACTAGCTACCGATTTATTGGATACCATAAAAGACAATGGTACACTAGTAAATCTTTTCAACAGTATAGTAGTTCAAGGCAGCAATATTGAGTTAACAGTAGATGGGGGGTGTATATTTCAGTCAACCTCAACCTTTGACTATACATTCGACCTTGTTAATATACCATTAAACACCACGTATGCTATACTTTCAGGGATAACAAAAAGCGCCGTTGTTCAGTCGTTATTTTTTGCGTTCAATATCACCAATATAGCCGGTTTACAAGCCTATCTCAACTCATTGGGGATAGGAACATTTGTAGTAACAAATCCAAGTGGACAAAACGTACACATTGTAAGTACGGTCAATCCCAATAATCTCACCTCGTTAACGTATAAGATTTCGGCTACCACCTTTGTAGCCAGTCAAACAACGACAGCCGCAGGATATGTAGCCGTAAGTGCCAATTATGTTATACAACAAATAATCAATAAGCTGTGCGGCCTTACCGATACCGACGTAGCAACCTCACAGATATATACGCTCTGTTATATTGATCCAGTAACTAAGGTTAAGACAACAGTAGACATCCCCGCCGATACTACACTAGCGTCATTTATAAGTCAATTGGTAGCGGCTGAATGTAACACGGTAGATTATATCAATTCTTTGGGAGCAGTAACCTGCGCCTCCATAATAACTGCTTTTCCGGCAAGTGTTAACTTACTCACAGCTACCGACATTATATTGGGAACAAAAGCGGGACAATGCGCTAGAATGGGGCCAGTGGAATTGGGTGTTGCTATACTTACTTTAGGATCTTTTGACCAAACCTTTGTAAATGCTTTCTGTGCATTGGTAGACCAGTGCGGTAGTGGGTTGTCTTGCGCACCATATAATTTATTCCAAGTTACGGTAGTTGAATTTAATAATACATGCCCGGTTATATCGGACTTCGTTTATTCCTTTTCAGGAACTACGTTTAATATTAATCAATTCATATTCGGTAATACGCCTTTGGCTGCCCAAACAGGAACAGTAGAATATCGTATTTCCGGATCGGGAAGTTATACGTTGCTGTCTAATTCGATAAGCATAGCCACTGACGGCACCCCAACGCCAACACCGTCGATAGTTATGAGTGCCGGAGTATCATATGATATACGGGTTTCTAATAACTGTAGTAGTCCAGCAGCCTATTTTGTTAAGACATTAACGGCACCCGGAAGTCCTGCCACTTGTGGACAATACCATTTGGATAATCCAAGCTCTGTAGATCCATCTGAATTTGCTTATACAGATTGCGCCGGGGGCACACCATCTATTGTGGTTGATCCATTATCTAGTAATGATATATGTGCTTTAGAAACATCTCCCGGAGTACCTGTTCATTTAGAAGTTATTTCCGGTATTGGCACTTTTTCATATACAGGAGTTTGTCCATAAAAATTAATAAATGGCTACCATAAACTTACAAGTACAAATAAATCACCCGGCAGCAATATCAAATACGTTGCGTTACGCACGTATTGATAATACGAGCAGCCCTGTTTATAGCACCATAACAGGAATTACAAACGGGACATACGTTATTCAGAATGTTCCCAACGGTCAATACAGAATAGGTATAACTCCTATTTATGCTGATGGCCGGCCATGTATAGAGCAATTTCAGGATACGCCAGCTTGCACGGGAGTGGTTTCGTTCAGTGCGATATTAAGCGGTGGAAATATCGTTGTAGGATATACCATCAACGCAAGTGTTCCTAATTTTCAGGTTAATATAAATTACCCGAATGGAGGGACATTTAGCCAGCAATACGCCAGTGCAGGAACAGGATCGGTATCCGTAACACCACCAGCGGGATTATATGGTAATTATTCGGTGACCATTCAACCCGTTTGTGATGTTAGCACGGGATTTTTAGGAGCAGCAACCGCCCCCGCTATCGTAACCATTACGCAGCCTAATAACTCAACCCTGCACAACGGTACTGCCGGAGCTTTGGCCCCAATAAGTGCCACGGCCTTCTCTTCCGGGTCGCAATTGTTATTTACCAGCCCAAGTGTAGCAGCTTCTGGAACGATCAATTATTTATTAGTGGATGGTTCTTATACGTCTATTGTAGTGTCTTATGGCAGTGGTACGGTTGCTGCCGCAGCCTTGATAACCGGATCGGGGACTTATACGGGCGTATTGACGGCTGGAACAATAACCTTTAACGGCGTAGTGGTTAGTGGTGGAGCAACAATAAATATTACGTAATGCCGATAGATATTTTTGATTTATACAGAGATTTGGGCAGCCGGGTAAATTTACAACAAGGCGGCTGGTTTAGGCCTAATACGGACTTCTTAAACTCATGCAATGTTATATCCAATGATTTTTGGGAAGACTATACCAACCGTGCAGAAAAAAGCCAAGAGGTAAAAGATGATCTTTTCCCATTTTTGCAGTCTAAAAATATGATTGTAGATAATAAGGGAATATATGGAACTTTCAAGCCACCAGATACCTATGGAAGATTCGCAACGGCGAGAATAATAGTTTCTGGTAATCAATGCGTTCCTTGTAAGGAAGTAGATGAAGGAAAGTGTTCAAATGGTGATTTTAAAACATCGGAAGAATTGGCAGAAGATTATTATGACAGTATCGAGCAGTTTAACGTGGATATGATTGATACGAACAAATGGGGAGCAATGAATGAGCACTTAACAAAGGGGCCAACGCTGAAAAAACCTAAAATAAGACAGATAGACGGTAAATTTCAGGTGGCTCCAAGGAAAGTAAGCGTTGTCGTTTTGGACTACTATGTAAAGCCCACTAATGCCACTTTTGTCTATTCCATTTCACCCGGAAACGTACAAACTGGCGCAGGCGATCAATTGATTTACAATAAAAAAAATAGTACCCCTCTGGAATGGCCCGCAACAATGAGAGGGCAATTTTTAGATAGATTGGAGAAAATATATTCACAGTTCACAAGGGATCAGGTTTTGGCACAATTGAACAATCAACCTAAAAAGACAGCGTAATGGCGTTACCGTCTCAAACATATTCAACCATCCAACAGCTATTAAATGACATTAACTCACGGTTTGTTCCTAATGGCGTAGAAGCTATTACGGGTGACATAGGGAATAGCCAGTTAAATGGATTAGCTAACTTCATTGTAAAGTATTCCGTTAATGCACAATTAGCAGGAATTTCGTCTAGTACGGGAGTGGTATCGTTATCCAAACCTATTACTATTTTTTCCGTAACACCAACTTCTCTAAATTGGATAGATAATGTGCAGTTTGAATATTATATCGTAAACGCCACAAGCTCTATAATTCCATTAACCACCGGGACAACCTATGTTGATAACACACAGACCGTAAGAACATCAGTTCCGGCCAATGCCTCTATACATATTGCCAAAACCACCAACGGATCTTGGGTACAGATAAATAACTTATCCAATAATGTTGTTTCCAACACCAGCACTATATTAACCCAATTTATAATAGGTGATGTAGGAAGCCCAATGACAGCAGGACAAACGATACTGGTGTTAACCTATCCTTTGATTGTTAATAATAGTGTATTGGTAAGTAAAGATGGAACCATTCTACCTATTGGGTTAAATGATCGTATTTCCTATACCGCTGTTTATACTTCAACAAATGTTACGTTAACGTTTAATGCGCCAGTTGCAAATGGTGAGTTATATATCGTTTCTCTTTGGCAATTTGTTCCTTAAAAAGTATGAAAATCAATTGTTTATGAAATAAATGGTGTAATTTAGGAGATAAAATGGTGTCTTTATGAGGTATTATAAAAACCTAAAACTAGATAATATTGTAGAAAAAATTGATGGGATTGTTTACACTGAGGAGTGGAGGCCTATTGAGGGCTACGAAGGAATTTATGAGATTAGTAGTTTTGGACGGATAAAATCCTTAGAACGATTAGTTAAGGCCTGCTGGGGAAGTAAACAGTTGATAAAAAGTAAAATAAAAAAGCAATCGTTTGATAAAGATAAATACTTAGACGTAAGATTAAATAAGGAAGCGGTAGGGGTAACAAAAAAAGTTCACAGGTTGGTTGCACTTTATTTCATTGACAATCCTGATAATAAACCACAGGTAAACCATAAAAAGGGCATAAAGACTGATAATAGAAAATGGCAATTAGAGTGGTCTACTAGTAAAGAAAACCATGCGCATGCATTTAAAAAATTAGGCAGGGAGGGACATCACGCTGTGCGTGGTAGATATGGCATGAACCCAAGTTCAAAGCCAGTTATTTGCATGACAAATGCGCAAATATTTCCGTCTGCGCGATGTGCATCCATTAAGCTAAAAGTGCTCAAAAAGGGTGTTTTAGATGTGTGTCACGGAAGAATTCCTAATACTCGGGGATACGAATTTAAATTTTTATGAAAAAGATAATCTTAATATTTTGGTTTATTTCTATTTGGTTCTTATCGTACAGCCAATTGCCCAATGGTGTACCTATCATAAAAACCAGCGGGTATTACGAGCTGGGGTACATAAAAACAGATAGTGGGGCCATTGTCGCAGTTCGGGATACCAACTGGTTACCCCGCTTCCCCGGCACTGCCGTTCTGTGGCAACATGCCGGATCGGATTCAAATTATTGGTATCATAACGGGACTAAATGGAATAAACTATTAAAGAGTGGAGACATCACGGCTACTACATGGGGAAGTATCACAGGAACACTAAGTGCTCAAACGGATTTACAAAATGCGCTTAACCTGAAATTAAATAAAACAGATACAACCGGGAAATGGGTGCCATTGGGAACAAGGCTAGTAGATTCCGTTTATGGGGTAAACGATTCCACAGTAGGAGTTATTATAAATGGGTCTGCATATACTTTTCAAATTAAGGGGGGGGCTGGTGGAGGTGGCGGATCTGGAATTACATCGTTAAATGGCCTCACGGGAGCATCCCAAACCTTCGGAACAGGCACGACCGGAACCGATTTCGGAATAGTATCTTCGGGAACCACGCATACTTTTAATTTACCCATAGTTAGCGGATCAAATACAGGTAAAGTTACCCCTACCCTTTTTAATTTATGGAACGCAAAACAACCAGCAGGAAACTACATTACAGCCCTTACGGGACGAGGTACAGCAAGTGGGCCGGGAAGCGCAGTGTTTACGTTATCCAATTCAGGAGTGACGGCGGGGAGTTATACAAACGCCAATATCACCATAAATGCAGATGGGACAATAAGCGCAGCGGGAAATGGTAGTGGAGGGACAGGAGGGACAAACAGTAACGTAGGAGCCGGTAATCGCTGGGCTGTCCCGAATACCAATAATATCAAAACGGCTTTCCCGGGGTTTGCTACATTAATTGATTCTACCTCCAATTCGCAAGGATTAACTTATAAATTTGACTCTACAGGGGGAAGTGGTTTCCATACACAAGGGTATAATGATTTAAGATATGCAGCTATTGGAGTAACATCAGGAATAAATCAGTTAACAGGGGATGTCACAGCAGGGCCCGGAACAGGCTCACAAGCAGCCACGATTGCCAACAATGCAGTTACTATAGGCAAAATGGCCACTAACACAGCTAATAAGTTATCTGGTTGGGATGGAAGTGGTAATTTTGGGGTTACCGGTATAGGGAGTGGTCTTTCCCTGAGTGGGTCAACGCTAAGTGCTACTGGTGTTCCTGAAAGTATCGTGGGGCAACTTTATGCCAAAGGAACATGGACAAGTATCGGGCAATTCACGAATCAAGGCGGTACGGCTCCAACGATTTCATCGGGGCACATCTTGTTTCCCGGAGGTAATTCTGATTTTGTACGTTCATTGAATATAGACAGCCTTATTGGTCGTAATGGTTTTACTGATTTAAAAAACTTTACTTTTTACGCAGAAATAGTAACTGGCACAAAGACGGCTACTTCTAAGTTTGGCATAGGGTTACGTAGTCAGGTGTCAGCACTATTAGCAGATGCACTTATACAATTTGATGCAACAAATACAGGAAGTAGTGGTAAGATAAGTTTTGTGGGATTGACGGGAGCTAATGATGGAATTGTCACTACCAGCACATCAGCCGTTTCCTTTACAGCAGCCGACAAAATAGGTATTACGATACAATTGATCGATAATACAGTGATATTGTCGGCCAAGAATATAACTACCAGCGCCTCTCCTATATTTCTATCTACGCCGTATACTTTCTCATTTGATATGAGTTCTTTGCCTTTCCCTAATAGTGGTAAATTTGCTATATTTAATTTGGGGGGAAGTGGAGACGCCTTTACAGTTGACAGTTTGAATATATTTTCAGGAACGACTAAAAATGCAGCGGTATTAGTTGGAGGGGACAGCAAAACGCAACTTTACCCCGTCGATTTTAACTTGGCATGGCCGAATTTAATTAGGTCTAATTATGGCAGTACAGTAACGAACGCAGGTAGTTCCGAAGCGGCCACAGACCTTTTTTCCCGATTGCCGGAACTATTACAACTTAATCCCCGTACGGTAGTAATATCCATTGGTCGTAACGGTGGATCTTCAGACACACTAACAGCATATCTTCCTTTAGTTGATTCATTACAGGCGCATGGAATTACAGTAATACACTTTATAGAAGGATATGATGCTTTATGGACAGCAGCACCCCAATTCATTATCTTTCTAAGAAATCATTTTCCGGCGAATACTATTGTAGACGGATATACCCCTATTTTAAACTGCCCAGCTTGTTTGGCTTTCGATAATGTGCATTTATCAATTTTAGGACACCAGACAGAAGCAAATGTTTTATCACAGGCCAATCTATTAGCCCGTGGTACGTACGTCGATGGAATTGCAGGTTCAGGTATCTCCAATCAAATTGCTTTGTGGGATGGTATTAAGTCTATTAACGGTGATAATAGCTTTTTATATAATAAGACAACGGCATTAATGGATGTTAATAAATCACTTAATTCAGGGACTGGAATAAACATAACAAATAGTAATTCTGGATCGTCCGCTTCTCCGGGTTTTACTGTTATCAATGATGCAGGAAATTCAGCTACTTTTGGTATGAAATCAACCACGGGAGCTACCTATGGTGGAATTGTCGCAAATGCTGCATTTTGGTATCTTACCAATAATCATGCAGCTATTCAGGTGGATCAACCATCTTCCGACTTTGGAATATTCTTAGGTACAGCGGAAACCGTTCCAGCCTTTAAAGCCTTCTCTACGGGTGTAATTAACATGGCTAAGAAATATGCTGGTACAGGCATTAAAGTAGCTGGTTTTAACGCGGCGGGTGATTTAGTGCGTACTACAGTTGATACGGGAAGTGCTGGCGGCAGTGGTATATCCACTTTAAACACACTTACTGCGGGCACCCAAACATTTGCCGTAGGAACTGGAGGCAGTGATTTTAATATTTCCTCAGCTACCTCAACGCACACCTTCAATATTCCAGATGCGGGAGCCAGCGCAAGAGGTCTCGTAACAACAGGAACGCAAACATTTGCGGGGACAAAAACATTTACTGGATCAGGAACTAATATCAGTAATGCGGGAGGATTTGCCAACGGGTTTACGATTAATTCGACATTAGCTACCTCTTATTCATCACTTAACTTGCAAGGCCCAGTATATTTGGGTGAAGCATTTATGACGAATGGATCGTATTCCTCTTTACCCTTTATAGGAGCAAATGCCTTTGGTTTTTATACCAATGGTCCCGGAGGCATGAAATTTGTTTTGGATGATAATACGGCAATTTTTTCTATAGCTACTACCAACTCCATAACCCCACAATTTACCATCCAAAACAATGGTGTCATTACGATGGGGCATTTACCAGATAGTGCAGCAACAGCAACAGGAGGGTATTTATTCCGGGATGCAGCTACAGGTAATATAAAGATTGGCTCCGGCGGTTCGGGAGGCGGTGTAACACCCGATACATTACATGTAATAGGTAAAAGAGGAACGGGGCTATCGGCTGGAAACACAAATGGCTCCGATAGTTTATTTTTAAATAGCCTATTGGCTAATAACGGACTTACCGGAAGTAAAGATGCTGATAGCACTAACCATGTGGTTTTAGGGGGCGATCTTGCGCAAAACACAACCCTTACCTTAGGCAGCAATAATTTAATATTTACAGGAACATCAACGGGTTTATTTAAAATTAACGGTAGCAAGATTGGTAATTCATCCTTAGGATATACTGTTTTAGTGAAGAATACGGATAGCTCAGTAGCACAAGTACCCGTAGCCACTTTATTTTCAGATGGATTATCTTCGTCGGGGACTTATACGCCAACGCTTACCAACGGAACAAATGTTGCGGCTAGTGTAGCCCAAAATTGTCATTGGTGGCGTGTTGGTAATGAGATATCAGTTACGGGTATTATGACGGCTACAGCTACATTAACAGCCACAACAACGGTGATTGATATATCCTTACCCGTAGCTTCAGGAATGGCCGCTACGACCGATTTAAGCGGGCTTATGACCTCTAGTGCTATTGCAGGACTATCGGGGGGAATCGAAGGAAACCTAACCAGTGATATCGCCCGATTAACATATACCGCCGTAGGAACGGGATCGGATAAATTATTCTTTCACTTTACGTATACTTTTCAAGCTCCATAAAAAAACCAGCGACCTTACCCCTAAGAACCGCTGGCTGACTTATGAAACGACTGTTGCCGAAATCCGCTATAAAGCTATGATAAATTATTTATATACAATAGCGGTATTCCTATTGATCACGGTCAATTCCTTTGCCACCAAGATAACCACGGGTACACCGGGTACAAACCTATCTATCACAGCGACTACTATCGTTTCGTTGGTGGCTGGAGATACCTTGGAAATAAATACTGGCACATATACGGGATACTCACAAGTGGGTACTCATAAAGCCATTTATATACTTCCGGCAGCACTTGGAGTTGAGATAAATTTTGGCGGGACGACAAACACGGCACTTATTCAAAACTGCTCTCTATTCTTTTTAAAAGGAATTTATTTTCACAATGGCACTTATCGCTGCTTAGAACTTAACGGGAACGTAGATAGCTGTTTGATACAGGTATCCTTCCGTAGCTTCAGGGATTATGTTATATGGAATACCGGATTATCGTATAACGGCACCGCAGCTACAAGAAATAATGCACTTGATTTGAGAATAACGGCAGATAGTATTTACCAAGGCCCGGTTGTCCATTTGACCAATATGGTTTTCAATAGTTATATTCAAAACTGTAACATAGATAGCCTTATTGGATTCACGCAAAACATGTTCGAATGGGTAGGGTGGCATGTTAATGTTATAAACAATAACTTTAATAACATTAATAATTTACCGGGCGGGGGGCATGGGCATTGTGCTATTCTTTACGCTTTTGGACAATTTAATATATACAATAATATTCGAACCAATT
>OBJR01000028.1_pt1 | contig 18257 bp, 27 predicted proteins | sample 1519711 | NCBI WGS metagenome assembly OBJR01 (sample SAMEA3235155, study PRJEB22506) | soil metagenome | biome: Forest; feature: Temperate coniferous forest; material: soil | place: Canada | collected 2011-06-18 | depth 0.2 m | reverse complement strand
TTTGATTCGCAAAAACAGGCGATAACGAAAGCTGAAATCGCAATGAACGAACGTGTTAGTTTGTTAAATGAGTTGAGAGGGAATGTTGCTACAAAGGATCAATTGGAGTCTGTCATAGAAAAAGTACACGATTTGTCATCTAGGCTAGATAGGATAGATGGCCGATCTACAGGACTTAAGGAAGGTTGGGGTTTAATAGTCAGTATAGCAGTTATATGTAGCGCAGCAGTGGCGGTTCTTTCCCACTTCTTTTTTAAGTAGGAGTGTTTTATGGGTTTAATACTGTTAATCTTGTTGATCCTCCTTCTATGTGGAGCGATCCCTACAGGGGGTTACGGAGTAGGCGTTTATCCAGTAGGCGGTATTTTGGGGGTTGTGCTTATTGTGGTCTTGATTTTACTCTTGATGGGGCGAATTTAAGTAATGGCGGATACTCCTATCACTAATGGGCAGCCACCACAGACGTTGAACATTTTTGGTGGTATCTTAGCCGTTGGGATGTTAGGGCTTTTGTATGCACTGTCATATGCTTTTGTTTATATAAAAATACCAACGGAGAACACGAGTAATATATCACAAATTACGGGGGCCGTTCTACTTCAAGTGGGTATCATAATCGGGTGGTTTTATAGGAATAGCCAAGAAGCTAAAAAACAGGCTGAGACAATATCTACATTAGTTACAAGCGCAGCAGTAGCCCAGCAAGCACTAACCCCATCTACAACTACAACTTCCACAACTACAACGACAGCAGCTACACCTCCAACAGTAGCAACAGTATCGACACCAGATATAACAGTTCCCTTAAAAGCAGGACAGGTAGCAAATGTAACAGCGGACAAGCCCCCGCCACCCCCAACTAAACCAGCAGGAACTTGATATGAAGTATCTAGTAGCGTTTATTTTTTGTTTGACGATTAGCGCTTGTAATATTACAGGCGTTAAACCCACTAATCCGCAGCAAGCAGTTTACGAAACAAAGCAATCTTATGAACTAGCCCTCACTATCGCAGTGGCATATGATAATCTTCCGCCCTGTCTTGCGGGTGTAAAGTCTATTTGTAGTGAACACAGCGTAAAATTGAAAATCAAGCAAGCAAAAGACGTGGCGGCACCAGCGATTCAGGCAGCAGAGAATGCAGTGCGCGAGCCGAACTTTAATGCTTCTACACAACAAGCAGTAATTATTGCGGCTCAACAGGCAGTAATTGGACTTACACTAATAACCGCAGCCCTCCAGATTAAATAAGGATACTTAACATGGCAGCTTTACCCGTAATTATCAGCCTTTTAAACTCGTTGCTTGCGCTCGTACCTGCGGGTACGGCGTTGTTTGAAAAGTTTACTGCCCAGAAGACTCAAGCGGAACAGTGGGCAGCGACGAACTATGTTCCTACGGATGCAGATTGGGCGGCGTTGGATGCCGAAGTTAAATCGCTTGAAGATCAGATTGACCAAGCCGCACTCTAAGGATTATTTATGTCATCGAATGCAGTACAATATGCACTTGAACTTTTGAATGCTCTAGCAGTACCGGCGAAGGCTAGTAAGGTGTCGCAAGCGTACACGAACGGCGTGGCGGTGTTGACCCAGGTACTTCAACAGAATCGAAACCCTACGGTAGCGGAGTGGACAGCGCTCAGAACGGCGCTTACTACAGCGAACCCCCCGATCAATCCCCCGCACGCGGTAGCGGCTCCGCCTGTGTCTAAGGCACCTGTAGGACGTGCGACGTTGGTGCAGCCAGCGCCAGCGGGGATTGACTATATCGACTCGAACGGTGCGGTGATGTTTACAGCAGGGCTGACACTGGAGAATCCGCCGCTGTATGGCACTCGTCGGTACGATAGTATGGCGTTTTTGCCGTATGTTGAGCCGGGGTCGAATGCGGCGATTTTGATTCAGAACAACAGCAACATGGACGACGCACGAGCTACGCAGGTGGACGGACTGACTGGAGCAGCGGCACGCGATCAGAACGATGCCGTAATTCCTAATACGTTTAGTATGCAGTCAAAATTTAACACACAAGTGCTATGTGTTGCAGAAGTGAATCGACTGATTGCGTCAAATACTAACCCACAAGGCGGTGGTGATTTTAGTCCGTTCCAGAAGAAGGGATAAAGTAAATGGCAACTGGTGCTGCGTTAGCTGATCTAATTACGGGTGCTACTGGTGCTGCTGGCGCTACGGGGGCTACGGGGGCTACGGGGGCTACCGGAGCTACAGGCGGAGTTGGTGCTACTGGCGCTACCGGAGCTACTGGTGCTACAGGCGGTGTTGGCGCTACCGGAGCCACTGGAGCTACAGGCGCTACAGGCGCTACCGGAGCCACAGGTGCAACGGGCGCAACAGGCTCAGCCAATACTGCTGAAAGTGTTCTTACTATATCCTCCGGTGTAGTTAATATAGATTGCTCATTAGCTAATTTCTTTACACTAACTCTTTCGGCTAATGTTACGTCCGTTACGTTTACAAATCTCCCGGCTGCTGCAAACGCGACAACAATAATGATACAAATTACACAGAATGCCAGTGCAGCGAAAACAGTAGCATTTCCGGCTTCGTTTAAATGGCCCGGAGGTACGACTGGAGTTGTTAGTACTACACTTAGCGCAGTGGACTTAGTAGCGGCTAGCACTTTCGATCAAGGCACAACTTGGCAGGTTAATATGGCGAATGCGTATACATAATGACTACTAGAAGCCACCATCAACTTTTAATGGCCTCCGGATATCCAGATTTTAGCCCGACGGATAAAGGGGCTAATATAACTGTTTCTGGTGCTCACCAGCAATTAGCTACAATGGGAGCGGCAGGATGGAATTCGGTTCGTGGGGCAAGTGCTAGAGTAACTGGCAAATACTACTTTGAAATGGAGTACACGCATGGTGGCGGTGGTGTAAGTTTGTTGTCGGCTTCTGATTCAGGCACTATTCTTTCTGACTTCATAGGGGCCAGCAGTTTTGGGAGTGCTTTTACTGTTTATAGTAATAATACATTTGGGAATTATGGAGTTGTTGCTTATGGTGGGTCTACATTTACTAATATACCTGCCGTTGGTAACAAAGTTATGTTTGCGCTTGACTTTTCTAATGGTAAAGGGTGGTGCAAATTATCAACAGACTCAGGATGGGCGGGAACGGGCGCTGATCCAGTAGCAGGAACGAACCCATTGTTTACATGGCCCGGTGGGAGTTTAGTTTTGTTCCCCGCGGCGTCAATTAATGGTAGCACTGATTCTACTACGTTGAATACAGGCCAAGCCGCATTTACTAATACACCACCTTCAGGGTATACAGCTTGGGGAAAGCAGCTTTTTTCAATTATTGATCCTTTATTCAGTAAGGTAACTAATTTGCTTCATTTTGAAGGTAGCAATGGTGGTACAATATTTACCGATCAATTAGGTGTAACATGGACTGCTACGGGGGCAACGACTTCTACGACACAGAAAAAATTTGGTGTGACTTCCGGCAGTTTTAGCGGTACAGTAGACTCGACACAGCAGTATCTTACATCAGGATCAAATATTGCATTGGGTGCCGGTGATTTTTGCATAGAAGGATGGCTGTATTTAACGTCGTTCCCTACAACAACAGTATCATTTATCTTTGATACACGGCCCGTTGGAACTACGGGGGCTTATCTTCTTGCTGGTATCAATTCTTCTGGCGGTATAACTGTAAATTCTAATGCTGTAAATATAGTTACGCAAACTACAGGGACTTTATTATCTCTGAATACTTGGATACATTTTGCAGTTACGCGTAATAGCGGGTCATTTTATTGTTATCTTAACGGTGTGGCTATTACAGCAGCGGCAGACTCTACTTCGTACACTAGTAATCGTATGATTATAGGTGGTTCTGGATTTGCTTTAAGCGGTTCGGGTTCTCGCCCGTGGAATGGATTTATAGATGATTTCCGTATAAGCGTTGGTACTAGTGGTAGTTATAGATACGATCAAAAGTCTGGGGTAGGAGTTAATTTCGTACCTTATAATAATATATTTCAAAATCAATAGGGCTTTAAAATGGCACAGAATAACCAAATTAACTTGATAAACCCTACTATGGCGGCTAAGACAACTAATCCGTTCCCTACTAGTATGTATGATGCTATTGTAGTTACTGCGGATGCTTTGATAGGCGCCGAGACGGTTAATATTCAAGTAATGGCTGGTACAACTGCTATACAGGTTGTTGGGCTTGATGGCAGTACACCTGCTACACTAACAGCGGGCTTAAGCGGGCTCGCCCTAGAAGGTGGTCCCGCATATGTGTTTGTGAAATCAACCACTGCTAGTGCTTGCGGTCTTTATGTTGATCCGAGGCTAAAATAATGGCTTCTAATGCGGCGTTAGCTATTATGAGTGCTGCGGGTACCCCCGGTCCTACAGGGCCGACTGGTGCTACAGGAGGGACAGCTGATTTTACTAGTGCTGTTGTGAACGGAGAAGGTGCAACAAGTCTAGTTGCTGGTATGGTAGTTTGTGGTAATGTGGCTGTGGCTGATAGTGTGGTTCGTGCTAAAGCTGATTCCATGACTACTTCACGAGTATTTGGTATTTGGGTTAGTGCTTCAACTCCCGCAGGGGGTACAGGTAACGCAGCGCATACGGGACTTATAACTCTTACAACGGCGCAGTGGGATGCAGTAGTTACGGGGCAAGTGGGTGGATTAACTCCGTGGACTGTATATTATCTAAGTGCTGCGACAGCGGGGTTTTTAACCGTAATGGCTCCAGGAGCGGGGAATGTGGTAGCAATTATTGGGACAGCGATTAGTACTACTGAATTACGTTTCCTACTTCAAACGCCGGTGCAATTATGAAAAGATTTTTAGTTTTATGGTTGTTTAGCACCGTTGCATTTGCAGCGACGAATACGCTTGTAACTAGCAACCCACCTAATCAGGGAGTTGTGGCAGCTAAAGACACGTCGGCTGGGGCGGGGGATGCGGCGAAAGTTCCGCTGTTGAATGTGTTCGGTTTGTTTGATACATCATTTATTAATTACGGTAGTAGCGCTGGGACTGTTGCACAGGGCAATGATTCCCGTATTGTTAATGCAGTGCCGAATACACGCACAGTTAATGGTAATGCGCTTTCATCCAATATCAATGTCGGCACGGCTACCAGCGTCACCTGTGGCACTGGTCTTTCCGGTGGTGTTATTACGACTACAGGTACATGCGCTACCAACTTCGGCACGACTTCTATAACTTCTACGGTGGGCAACGATGCGCGCGTACTGGCGGCAAATGTTGGAACGGTTGTCGATCACGGCACCATCGGCGCGACGGTCACGCTGGACTTCACTGCGGGCAACTACCACAAGTTCACGCAAACCGACGCAGTCAACGAGACGATCACGTTTGTTGATCCGGCGACGCCCCGGATGGTGTATGTGTGGATTGTACCACCGGCGATCCCAACCGTTTTGCCTCTAATAACATGGCCAGGAGCAGTTACTTCTACTTTTTACAGCACGTCGGGAGCCGGTTTTTACGGTACGGTGTTTGCGTTTTTTTGGAACGGGTCTATCTACTCTCAACAAGCCACCATCACAGATATGTACGCGACGACTATTACTCCGTCGTTTCTAACTTCTGTTCAGGTGGCTACGGATAATGCGGGGACCAATACTGCAATGTGGGCACTAGATACATCTGGGACGTACATTTACGATAATGTAGGTAAAGTGCTCAGCTTTATAAATGGCAGCGGCATCTTTGTAGGTTCCGCAACAGGTGGCGGAAAAGGATTGGGCACACTCAACGCCGCCGCAGGCATCTACGACAACGGCACGCGGATCAAGACCGTGCTCACCGGCACTACCGGCACAATCAGCGGCGCACTGACTCTCAGTACATGCGATAGTGGTACGGCGGCGGTCACAGGCGCAACTACCAGCATGTCAGTTGTTGCAACGCCGGTAACATATCCCGGTGATGGTGTAGTGTGGAATGGCTACGTAAGCGCCGCTGGAACGGTGACGGTCAAAGAGTGTGGGTTAGGCATTATAACCCCTGTGGCGACAGCATATAATGTTAGGGTCTTACAGTAAATGTCTGTAGCTAAGATCATTGGAGTTGCCAATCAGTACGGAGCGGTAACTGGTAATATTACAGGTGATGTTACAGGTAGTTTAATTGGCACTAGCAATTCATTTGGTGGATTTGAATTAGATTTCACTGGCACTGGCATAACAGGAGCAACCGGCGTAACAGGCCCTACGGGCGCGACAGGAATAACAGGTCCTACGGGCGCGACAGGAATAACAGGTCCTACGGGCGCGACAGGAATAACAGGTCCTACGGGCGCGACAGGGATAATAGGCACGACGGGCGCGACAGGAGTAACAGGCCCTACGGGCGCGACAGGAATAACAGGCTCTACAGGCGCGACAGGAGTAACAGGCCCTACAGGCGCGACAGGAGTAACAGGCCCTACAGGCGCGACAGGAGTAACAGGCGCGACAGGTTCAGGAGTAGCGGCAGGTTCAGATACTCAAATTCAGTATAATAAAACGGGTAGTTTTAGTGGTAATGCGGGGTTAACATTTGATGATACCACACAAACATTCTCAAGGGTAGGCGCAAACCCAACTGAGGTAATAGCTGCAAAATCGGCTGATGCAACGCCCCCAAGTACAGGAAATTTAACTACGTACGTAAGAAAATTAGCTGGACGGGAAACATTTTGTGGTATTGGACAGAAAGGACTTGCGCGTTATTTAGAATTTTTAGAAGCATCTTCATGTAGAGGCGGTTGGAGAACCGGACCTGCTGCTGCTGGTACTTTTTTTTGTATAGACGGAAGTATTGCCGGAACTAACGCTTTCCCCGCAACAGCTATCACTAACAGATATACGATGATGCGTCGGTCAACATTTGCAAATGTGGTGACAACGCAAAATCAACAGGTTGGATTTGCCACTACAACAGCGTCATTTTTTAGAGGGAATGCAGCAGGTATTGGTGGGTTTATGTTTATTTGTCGTTTCGGTTTCGATACCATCAAAACAGGCGAAAGGGCTTTTATTGGTTTAACTAGAACTGGTTGGAACATCGGAGTTGATCCGTCTTCAATAATAAATACTTTGGGATTTGGCTTTGACCTAGGTGATACGGCATGGACGTTTATGCATAATGATGGTTCAGGCACGGCAACAAAAGACGCGATAGGTGGGCAGGCGACGTTAGCGACGAATAATACCGGATTTATCGCTTATATTTTTGCGTACCCAAACGATACTGTTGTTTACTATAGACTAGATGATTTAATCCAAGGTACTACGTTGGTTGATTCGTCCACAAACACGGATTTGCCCGTTAATACTACTGCACTTATTGCTTTGGTGGTAATGTCCAACGGCACCGCAAATACGGCTGCTGGTGACGCAAAAATGGGTGTTCAGTCGATGACGGTTTATACGGAAAATTGATGGCCTTTACTGTTAATACATTAAGTGCGGTAGGTGCGGCTCCATTGCCAGGGGGAACTACGCCTTTAGCACGGTCTGTGGGAACAGAGGTAGAGCAAGAACCTATTGCAGATAGTTTGGCGCATTATGTTCGTCAGGCGTTTATTGAAAATGAAATGTATCGGCGTATCTCCGGTGTAGAAGAGAGATTACTTAAAGCGCTTCGCGCTAGACGATGTGTTTATGATCCAGAAGACGCTGGCCTCATTGGCCAAATAGATGTTTATATCGGCCTCATCGCTTTAAAGTGCCGCGCGGCTGAGTCATGGATGAACGACATTCTATTGAGCGCGCTGGATAAACCTTGGACGTTGACTCCTACGCCGATTCCTAGTTTACCGGATTGGATGAAAGAGCAGGTTGTGGATGCGCTGGAAATGGAACTTCAGCAGGCGGGTGTGCCGATTGATCTACGGGCACGGGCTAAGCAATTGAAAGACGCTGCGTTGAAATTTGCGCAAGAACAAGCGCAGTCAGCCACGGCAAAAATGGAAACGAAGATCGAAGATCAGTTATTGGAGGGTGGTTGGCGACATGCGTTTGCAGAGTTTATCCAGGATTTTTGTACGTTCCCGGCAGCATTTTTGCGTTCGCCTATTATCCAAAATAAGCGTCGATTGGAGTGGAAAGGTAATCGAGTTGAGGAACGTGTAGACACAATATACTGCACACGGCGCATTAGTCCGTTTGATGCTTACCCCTCAATGGGGTGTATGAATCCGCAGTGGGGACGCAATTTTATTGAACGCCGGAAGTTGGAGTTTGACGAACTCCATATGTGTATCGGGATAGAGGGATTTAACGAGGAAACGATTCGACAGTTGTTGGACCAGTACCGGAATACGGGCTATGAAGAGCAGTTGCGCCCGGATTTCCAACGTAAGATGCTTCAGGCAACCTATACACCGACGTTAGATCGTAAGACGCTGGATACGTTGATTTTTAATGGTAAGGTTTCAGGGAAGCTACTGCTTGAGAATAACATTCTGGTAGAAGACGCAGAGGGCGAATACGAGTGTGAGATTTGGACGGTAAATAACCAAGTTATTAAGGCAATGCTGAATCCCTATCCGCTTCAACAGCGACCTATTTTCTCTTCGTCATTTATTAAGGTGCCAGGATCGTTGTGGGGTGAAGGACTCGAAGATGTTCTTCGGGCAACACAGAAGGTAGTTAACTCCAGTGCGCGCTCTATTGTACGTAATATGGCCTATTCATCGGGTCCAGTAGGTGAGGTTGACGTAGATCGTCTCGTTGAAGGAGAGTTACCCGATGAGGCTGTGCCTTATAAACTCTTTCATGTTGAGACGGACCCCACGGGGAAGGGCAATTCGGCGTATCGTTATCATGTTATTCCGTCTGTCGTACCGCAGCTTTTGGAAGTCTGGAATAAATTCAGTCAAGTAGCAGATGATTTAAGCGGTGTGCCGCCCTATGTAATGGGCAATATGGCGGTAGCGGGAGCAGGTCGCACGATGGGCGGTCTTAGCATGATGATGGCTAACGCTGCGAAAGGAATCAAAAACTCCATACTTAATATAGATCGTGACGTGATTGAACCACATATTACGTTCCGCTACAACATGAATATGGTGTATGACGAAGATCAGGATATTAAGTCGGATGCACAGGTTGTAGCCAGGGGTGCAACGGGATTGCTTCAGAAAGAGCTGTCTCAGGCGCGTATGGTGGAGTTGCTTCAGACACTTACGCCGTATGCTACAGTTACAACTCCAGGCGTGCCGCCGTTGATTCCGGCACAGGGTATGCAGTATATGCTACGTGAAGTATTAAGACAAGGTGGTTTGGACGTGGACCGTATAATCCCAAATAGCGATCCGTTGGCGGCGATTTTGAATAGCCTGGGTGCGGCGGGCGGTGATCCGACCAAAATCGCGCAATTGATTGCGGGCATGTCAGGCGGCACCCAGAACTCAAGCAACGGGCTTCTAACGGGGTCCAGCCAAGCACCTGGCCTAGACCAACGAAGTGCGCCGCCTGCGCAGCCAGGAGCGTTGCCAGCGCCTGCAGCACCGAATTTGAATAGCCCACCTAAGCCGCTCGCACACGCCATAGGTCTTTAAAATGGAATTAGACGGATATGAAATTTTGGTAGGTGATACAGTACATGATATAGTGTTCGGTAACGGGAAAGTAGAGCGTTTGGTTCCCGATGAAAAACGGTTTTGGGTTAATCATGGGGGCGGTAGTTTGCGCTCCTATAATGATAAAGGCTTTGGTAATTTTAAAGAACGTACTTTATTTTGGAAAAATCCTATTACGATTATCCCCCATAAGCATGATGACGCTTGGGATAAAACAGTAGAAATTTCACACCTAGTTGGTAAGGCTCTTGGGAGAAAAACGTGATTAGTAATACAACGCCCGCTGGTGGGCCGACTAATGTCCTTAATAGCGAACAGCAGGCACTTCAGCTATTTGGTCCCAGCAGCTCTTCACAAACGTCTGCACAGTTTACGGTGGACCAACATCCATTTACTCTGTCTGCTTACAATCTTGGTGCGGATGATGTTATTCTTGTACAGCAGGTAGTAGGTTATGGTGGCAGTACGCTTGCCTCCACTTATCAGCCGGTGTATGGCCCCGTGCAATTAGACACGCATCGTTCCAGAGCAACTATTGAGCATCCCGGACGTTACCGACTAATCCATACAGGTTCTAGTTCTTTAGGTACATTTACTGTGCTGGGTGGGTTGTATAGTTCTACGTCAAGCGGTATTGCGGAATTGGCAGCGGGGTTGCAGGCGGTGATTACCAGTACAGGTGTTACAGTAACGGGAACCTCTCCAGTTGTAGTGACAGGAGCAGGTACGCCAGCGAGTCCATATGTTGTGGGGACACCAGATATTGTAGTACAGCCAAGCGGAAATGTAGCTGTTGCGATAGGTCATAGCGCAGTTGCACCCTCAGTAGGCGCAGTTGCTATTGGACCAAGCGCTAGAGCTGCGGGCATTACTTCAACGGCTATAGGTTCAAATGCCGGGTTTGGTGGTAATTTAGGAGGATCGAGTGTAGCAGTAGGTGTTAGTGCTGGTGCTTCTTTAGCAACAACAGTTATTGGCGGAGTTTTTGTAGGGTCAACGGCGGGGGATACAGGTACTTTTACTAGCCAAAGCCCTGTTTGTATTGGAGCGGGAGCGGGGTTCGGAGCTAATGTGGCCGGTAATTTTGTCGGCATTGGTGAAAACACTTTAGCAGGTGCTACGTCTGCTGGAAAGAATATAGCGATTGGGCAGAATGCAGGTATTAATGAAACACATGCCGATATAATTATTATAGCCAGCCATGCTAGTGCTGTTAATGCTTCACAAGCTAACCAAATCGTTCTTGGCACAGCAACTCAAACGCAACTTGTCACCGCAGGCTCCATTATACAGGGCGGCGTTATCTCTGCTTCCGACGCGCGTTTAAAAAAGAATCTTGAGGCAGAGTGGGAAGCGCTTGAGAAAATTAATCAACTTGATCCGGTGACATTTGAATGGGATCGTGTGGGTGTAGAAGAATTTAAGGCGGTGCTTAATGACAGCGAATACGGTAAACGGCACCACGGACTTATCGCCCAGGAAGTACAAGATGTTTTTCCTGAAGTCGTGGAGAGCATTAACCGTGGTGGTGGCGACTATCTCTGTGTTCGTTACGATAAACTTGTTACTATTTTGGTAGCGGCTCTTCAAGAGCTGTCAGCTAAAGTTACGGCTCTGGAGGCTAAACAAAATGGCTAGTGGATTTTTGCTTAACACAATTCCCGGCGGGAATGTAATTTCTGCTACAGCAGAATTTGAAGTACGTAATTATGCTAAACGATTGGTAGTTGGTGGCGCAGTAGATGGTGACGTTGTTCAAGTAGAAATCCTTGCCGGGCCAAACGCGACGTTAGGCACTTGGGCAAATCTCGCATATAATGGCGTGCTTATTCAATTGAGTAGCGTAAACACTCAGTATGAAATTATTGTAGAGGGGCACTATCGAGTAACGTATGATGGCGCGAGTGTGCTGCTTCAGGTGTGGATGGAAGAGGATACAATTGGTCTTGACCAGCGCACCATGTCGGCGTTCACGGCTCCAGCGATCTTCAGCGGCATCGGAGCGACTGGCCCTACGGGTGCTACAGGGGCTACCGGCGCAACGGGTGCTACGGGCGCTACCGGAGCCACAGGCGCTACTGGCGCGACGGGTGCGACAGGCCCAACCGGGCCGACTGGCCCCTAATTAGGAGAATGAAATGGCAGAGGTTGGAAATGCGCAGCGAGATAATGCACCACCGTCTTTGGCGTTTTTTAAAGACGAATACACAATTACATCGGGCATGATCCTTACTATTAAACACGGTTTACCGAAAGCGCCTAGGTTTGTTTGGCTCAGACTTAAGAATATTGTGGCGGAGCTAGGCTATGCTATAGGCGATGAAATCGAGCTAACAAATACTAGTGAAGCATCTGCGGCATCCAACGCCACCTCTATTAAAGTAGTTCTAGCTGGGCGTCCAACAGTTGTTGACTTTTCTAATAACAACCAAACTTTTATTACTGCCGCAGACTGGACTCTTATCGTGAAGGCGGAAGTTTACTAAAATGAAAATCAGTACCGGCATTCCGTTATTTAATTCACCAGTTGACCCGCAGGGCACTGAGAATAAATCCTATAACGTTATATTTAATTCACAGAGCACGAGTCTTACGTCGCATGTGATTGATGTTAGTGAAACGGCGTTAGTAGTTAAGGCTTATGGGTTGACATCGGAGACTGTTACGGTCAATACGGTGAGTTATGACGGACTTTCGGTATTGACGGCACCGATGAAGATTAATAGTAAGACGGTCGAACTTTCTGCAAATAACAATGTATTGGTCCTGGATATTTCAGGTAGATATTCCTTTACGCTTTCGGCTAGTCTTGGTGTGGTATCTGTCGTTTGCCATGACAGCGGGATGTCGTATTGGAGTTACGGCTTGAGCGATTTTGCTCTAGCTACTTAAGAGGAGAAAGAAGATGGGTATGTTTAAGAGTACCTCGCCAAGTAAAGTCGGCGGAGGTTCGCAATACTTTACGATGGAACCTGCCTATACTACAAAGTTCTGGAAGAGCTACGGTAGTGATAAAACGGGCGGGAAGATGGGCAAGATGCCTGCCGATCCAGGGATGAGTGAACAGAGAAATTCTAAGAAAAGCGGAAATTGTCCGTTCTGTTAATGAGTAATTAGATTTATGAAATACCGCCTCGCTAAAGATCAGGAACACAAAATAGAGCAGTTTGGTAGATCGAACTTTGCCCAACTATTTGCTGATATTTTAGAGGCTAGGCAGAATCAAATTTATGAACAACTTAGGTTAGTCTTACCTGAAGCCTTTTTAAAAGAGCAAGGTAGACTTTTGGAATTAGACGATCTTCTTAGTGTCCTTAAAACTAAAGGACAGGAGTAATAGAAATGGCACTTCCGCAGGTTATGCAAAAACGACGCGCGGCGTTAAAAGAAGCACACTCGGAGTTGGTGGAAGTTGAACAGCCAACGAAGGTAATGATACCAATTGACGCACCGGCTGGACCGGCTAATGAAGGAGGTGATCTTAGTGTAGATACTCCCGCGCCGCTTGTGGTTGAAACGCCAGCAGTGGTAAACGAAGTAGAGGAATTGCGGCAACAGTATAAGTCTCTTCAGGGCGTAATTGCTGGGCTTGAGCCTAAGTACCGCTCAGAGAAAGAGACAGTAGCTCGACTAGAGCAAGAATTGCAGGCCCTTCGTGAAGCTATGCCGAAGCCTGCGCCGGTACTTGACCCGTCCGAAGAATTGACGGAAGAAGAACTACAAGTATATGGCGGCTCGAAAGATGTAATTGCAAAGATTGCGAAAAAGATTGCGAAAGGTGAATTGAGTAGCGCATTGAAAGATATGCGTAAAGAGATTGAAGAACTGCGTGCGGCGAATACGCGCGTACAGATTGACTTAACACAGACGAGTGAACAGCAGTTTCTAGCTCATGTAAAGTCGGTAGTGAAGAATTTTGATGGTATTACAGGCAGCAAGGAGTGGAGTGAGTACTTGGCTAAGAAGGTGCCATACTCCCGCAAGACAATTTATGATTCGTTGTCTGAAGCGCATGAAGCTCGTGACCTGGATACGATCAAGGAAATATTTGAAGGCTTCAAACCCAATAGAGCGGCTTTGGCTGCGATGGCGAGTCCTACACTAAACGGCGGATCGGCTCCTATTGACACGAGTGGGAATAAAAAACCCATTCTTAAACTGTCGGATAGGAAGAAGATTAGCGAAGACTTCCGTAAAGGGCGTCTTTCTCGTGAAGAGCGTGATAAGTGGGATAAGCTATATAAAGAAGCTGAAGCTGAAGATAGAATTGATTATCAGCATTAGGAGTAAATTTTTATGGCGGTTCCGGTCGCACCAGGTTACCCACAATACAGCGGTAACCTTATTAGTCCAATGTTCAGTATGGACTTGCTTGAATTATTTTACTGTGGAGAGTAATTGCGCAGTATAAAAATCTGAGATAGAAAACTGGAAAGGCGTTTTAGCTCAACCAGCAGCAAGGGCAAAATCACTATTAAGCAAACGGAGTCCGGTATGATTAGTGATAAATATATAGCAGGATTGGTTGATTCAGACGGTAATATAGGCGTGAAATACCTTAAGATTGCTAGTAATAAAGACTCGGATGGAGTATTTGCTGTGTACACACAGTTTAGAATTTCTGAGGCTGTGGGAATTTACAACACTCTTCCGCTAGTGCAAGAAGCGATTGAAGGTGAAATTTATGTCGATAAACCTAAAAGAATAGGGCCGTCTAAAACTGATACTGTTATGCAGCATTTGCATTTTCAAGGGAAAAAAGCGGTTAGTATTTTAAATAGGCTTAAACCTTACATTTATACTAAGCGCGGATTAGTTGAACTTGTTGATGCGTTTAATGCAACGAGTGTTAAGAGAGAGGAATTCGCGGCAAAAATAAAGTCAATTAGAGCAACGGGTCAGGTTTATCCTAACTATTTACCACGAAAATATATGTGTGGGTATATAGATGGAAATGGCTCACTTACAGGTCGATTGGTTTCTAGCGGATTATACTATCCGATGTTAACTTGTTCGGCTTGGGAGAAGGATGTAGGACTTTTAGAGTTAATGAAAAAGCAGTTCGGTGGATCAATCTGTGCTCCGAAAGCTTCTGGAGCAAAGGCAGTTAAATGGGATTGTTTTTTAACTGATCCGTCAAAGTGCGTAGAAGTTCTGGAGCATTTATCCTATCTAGTTAGGCTAAAACCGCAAAGAGATTTTCTTCTTTCTTGGGTACGTACTGAAGGCAATTTCCGTAAAGGAGAACAGGTGCGTACACAGCTTATGACACTTAATAAAGCCCGGCTACAGAGGCCAAATTCTCGGACGTCTGATAAAGGCGAAGCGATGGTCCAAACACCTAATGGTGTCTGACAAGTATTTATGGAGAGATTAGTACAACGGAGTATTCAGGTAACCTTGAGAAATGCGGTGACCAAATAACTTTCTAACCAAACACTAACTGGAAAGAATAAACCAACTCTAAATAACTGGAAAGACTTAAAAGTTCAACCAGATGGAAGGACGAGTTAAGCTAAAACAGATAGGCATATTAAATGCTAAACTCTTTACTTGCAGTATAACCCCGCTGGGAACACTCCAAAGAACAGGAGATAAAGCGAAAAGGGTAAAAATGCAGGTAGTCCACCAGCAGAGACTAAATGAGATGGCGCCGAAAGGCGAAGTGATAGTCCAATAGGCTGTAATGCTTATAGGGCGCGAGCCTGAAGTAGTCATTCGTGACTATGAGAAGGGCGGTGTAATGACAAGTGACACGGTTGATTCTGAGCCGATCACGATGGTAATTGACAAGAGTAAGTACTTCAGTATGGTTATCAGTCAGATTGACGAGAAGCAAATTTGTAACTGGCCGTCGTGGCGGGAAGCATTCCTGAAGCGCGCAGCCTATCGTCTTTCGCAAGCGATTGATACCTCGCTGTTTTCTGAAATTTATATGGACGTTGACTCGAATAACGCCGGTACATCGGCGGGTGTTGTTTCGCATAGCTACAATTTGGGTACTACAGGTAATCCGGTATCCGTCACGTCTACTAACATTAATCAGGTGCTTACGTTCCTGCACGGTGTTCTGGACGAGCAGTGTGCTCCACGCGAGAATCGCTACGTTGTTTTGCCGGCAGTGGGTTATACCACGTTGCTGAATAGCGACCTTCGTGCAGCTTACTTGACGGGCATGGATATTTCGCCGCTGATTAATGGGCGTTTGCCGCCTCAGGTTGCAGGCTTCAACATCTACGTTTCTAACTTTTTGCTTCCGGTGTTTGATTCCGGCGTTAGCGCGAATTGCTTCCAGATTATCGCTGGCGTAAAGATGGCAACGGCGTTTGCAGCGCAGATTGACCAGACTCGTGTTATTGAGGGCTGGGAGTCGTGGGATCGCTACTACCAGGGTCTTGCGGTGTATGGTTTTAAAGTGCTCTACCCGAAAGGCGTAGCGGCTCTTTATGCTCGTTTTAGCTGATAGGAGAATATAAAATGGCGAGCACATATGAGCTTTACTTGGGTGGCCCCCGTCAACAGAATACGGATTGGGCTATTTTCCCGGCAGCCGCGTTTAGCGCAAATAACGAAGCAGCGATGGCTCCGGCTCAGAAGCGCCCGGTAGTTTACGGCGTGTCACGTACTCTGGACTTTACCAACGATACAGCATTAAGTTACTTTTTCAATACAACGTTGGCGGGTACAGGGTTTGTGACTAATGACGAACTTGGAGCAGTAGTTATTCCGGGTAAGTCGTTGTTCTTGGGTTGTTGGTATAGTGTGAATACTCCCGTTACGGGTGGTGTGTTTAGTTTGATTATCCGCGCGGTTGGTACAACTCTTGTAAGCGGTATCTCTACCACAACTGCAACGAGCGCGTGGGCACCATACGTAGCGGCGGGTAACGTGACGACAGGCGTGCATTATTTTGCGACGCCGGATATTGTCGATATTAAGTTTACGACGGTGCCGGGCGCGAATTTGGGTGCGCTGAGTATCACGATTACACCAGTGTATGTTCATTTTGAAGTAGGTCAGAACTGATTAGTTTGTAATGATTCGGGTGGTCAGTTAACCGGCCACCCACTTTTCTTTAGGAGTAATTTATGGCAGAGGCAATTTTGAATACGACGACGATTACAAGCCGCACGAAGCTCGTGGATAATAGTTTGGATACAGGCGGTAAAATGGTGCTGGGTATTGGCGGGAAGTACATGCGGCATATCCCGTCTGGGCGTGTATACCCTTATGTAGAAGAAGGTGCGAAGCGTGAGGATGTAGAGATTTTTATGCACACCGCGAAGGGTGATGTAAAGATTAATAAGCCAGCAAAGAAGAAAGCACAGGGCCCGTTCTCGCGTGATCGCGCCATTGGTGCGTTCGATACCCCCGGCGATAAGATTTTGGATGTTGTATCGGAGTAATTTGTGGCCCAACCTATTCTAGCAGGGATTGCGTTGTCGGTTTCAACGTCACCGTTGAACGATCAGGAGCCGTCGTTTCAGTATTTACGGTGGCCTATTGTGGAGTTGACGGACTACTTGAACCAAGGATTGATAGAGATTTGTAACTATCGCCCTGATGCGTTTATGACAACAGCAAACCTTACGCTGGTAGCAGGCAGTCAACAATCACTACTGACGCTTGCGCCGGGCACGCGGTTGCTCAAGTCACTTAATTTTAACGCAACGTCGTTAGACAGCACAAATCCGCCAATTACGGCGGCTGACTTGAGTTTGATGCGGACGTATTACAAAGCGCCGTGTATGCTGACCAATGAGAATAATGGGTATCGTGTATTGACTTATGGATATGACGCTAAGAACCCCTACATATTCTATGTGTCACCCCCGGTGCCTGTGGGCAATACACAGGTAGTTAACGCGACGGTTGTTGCAGAGCCTACACAATATGTTTATTCGGGTGGTGGTCCAGGGAATCCCGCGTGGACACCTAGTACGGACTTGGCGTTAGATCAAATGTATTATACAGCGTTGCGGTTCTTTATGGCGGCGAGGGCGTTTGAAGTAGATACCGAGTCAGCAACTTCTCAGTCGGAGAGCGAGAAATTCTATAAGAAGTTTTATAATTTACTTGGCGTTAACTACAAACAAGCTACAGAATACAACGCCGGAAAATATCTTGGTCAAGGTTCGGATCACAGAATGACTAAAGAGAGGGTAGCATGAGAAAGCTTACCCTAGAAAGATTAAAGGAGGTTTTGAGTTATGATCTTGAGACAGGGATTTTTAGATGGAAGACAATAAGTAAGTTTAGTAATAGGACTGTAGGGCAGGTAGCTGGTTGTCCAAATCTCGGGTACGTGAAAATTAAGATAGATAGAATTGAGTATCTCGCTCATCAATTAGCGTGGTTTTGGATAACCGAAGATTTTCCAGATCATCATATAGACCATATTAATGGTATTAGAAATGATAATAGAGGTAGTAATTTACGTGAAAGTGACTATTATCTGAATGCAGAGAATAAACGAGCGGCCCAAAAGAATAGTGCTGTAGGACTTTTAGGGGTTAGACGTATTAAAAATAGGTTTAATGCTAGAATTACTGTGGATTATAAAATAAAATGCCTTGGTACATACGATACCGCGGAAGAGGCTCACCAAGTTTATTTAACGGCTAAGCGAGAGTTGCATTTAGGGTGTACAATATGAGCTACA
>OBJR01000027.1_pt1 | contig 18485 bp, 17 predicted proteins | sample 1519711 | NCBI WGS metagenome assembly OBJR01 (sample SAMEA3235155, study PRJEB22506) | soil metagenome | biome: Forest; feature: Temperate coniferous forest; material: soil | place: Canada | collected 2011-06-18 | depth 0.2 m | reverse complement strand
ATCGTGAAGAAGCGCGGGTCAAACTTCTCGCCTTCGATTTTACCAAACGACAAGTCGAACAGATCGGCATTCTCATTCGCAACGAAGCGCGGCTGATGGAAGGGCGCTACGCCTTCAGCGAACATCAGGCCAACCAGATTCTGGAGCTGCGCTTGTATCAGCTAACGGGACTTGAACGCGAAAAGATCGTTAACGAATACAAGGAACTCCTCAATACGATCAAAGACTTGCGCGACATTCTCGCGAAGGAGCAACGCGTTTTTACCATCATTAAGAAAGAGCTGCGCGAGATTCGCGACAAGTACGCGACGCCGCGGCTGACTCAGCTGGTGCCTGATGAGGGGGAGATCGTGATGGAAGATTTGATCCGGAATGAGGGATGCATCATCAGCATCACCCATGGCGGATTCATCAAACGCACTGCGGTCAGCGCGTTTCGCGCACAGCGGCGCGGTGGCAAGGGCGTGATCGGGATGTCAACGCGTGAAGGCGCGACCCAGGAGGACGAAGGCGATTTCGTGCAGCATCTTTTTACCGCCACGACACATGATTTTCTAATGTTCTTCACCGAGTCGGGGCGTGCTTACGTTGAGAAGGTTTACGAAATTCCGGAAATGGGCCGCGCCGCCAAGGGCCGTTCCATCGCCAACATTCTCGAGCTACGCGCGAACGAAAAAATCGCTGCTACCATTCGAGTCCAATCAAAACGCATCGGCACAGGGCCGAACGCGACCGATAACACCTGGGACGAAAACTTGCATATCATTTTCGCGACTCGCTCCGGCATCGTGAAAAAATCGAACCTCTCGGATTACGCCAACGTCCGGAAAGGTGGAATTATCGCCATTCAAATCGAGCCGGATGATTGCTTGATCGATGCGAAACTCACTTCCGGAAATAACGAACTCGTTCTCATCACCAAAGAGGGAATGAGTTTACGTTTTCATGAAGAACAGTTGCGTGACCAGGGACGCAATACCGTTGGTGTCTGGGGGATCCGGCCGGAGAAAAACGATCACGTCGTAGCCAGCGCGATTGTGAATCCGACGGCAATGTTGCTGGTCGCAGGCGAGAACGGGATCGGCAAACGGACGCCGTTTGATGATTACCGGAAACAATCTCGGGGCGGCAAAGGCATTATCACGATGAAGACCGGAGACAAGACGGGCAATGTCGTCGGGGCCTTGACCGTCACGGATACTGATGAGCTGATGTTGATCACAACGAAAGGTCAAATGGTGCGGACGCCGGTGAAGGACATACGTGAGACCGGCCGCAATGCCATGGGCGTGAAGCTCCTTACTTTGCGCGAGGGCGAAAAATTGCAGGCGATCGCCCCCGTCGTCAGTCAGGCGGAAGAAGCGAAAGCCGAAATCGAGACTCCGGTGGAGTAAGAAAAGAGCGCGCAACCATTCGGCGCGCGCCCCCTGTGAACGTAAGGTAGCGACTAGTAGCCGGAGGTGCGAGTAGTCGTTGTCTGCTGCTGCATCGCCGGCTGCGCTACCGTGGTCGTCTCGTGAGTGGTGGTGGTCGTGGTCGCGGCAGGCTCCGAGGCACACGAACTCAAGCCAAGCATGACAGCGGTTGCGGTAAGAAGGATAAGTATTTTCATAGTTTAAAGTCCTTTGTTTGACAGTTCGGCGCAAGTGCCGCGGACAGATGTATTTCTCGCGAAATTTCTTCTTTGCTTACGCCACTGGAACTTCGCGCCCCAGCTCGCTCGAGGCGTAAATTCCATCGATCATCTCCATCAATTCAAATGCCTGCTCGGCATTGTTTATCGCCGGCGCCCGACCGCGGATAGCGTCGGCAAAATTGCGCAGTTGCATTTCGAAACTGTTTTCGCGGTAGCGCGATTCCAGCGGCACAGTCACAAGCTTCCCGTTTTCGTCTTCGAATAACGTCAGTGGTTTTAATCGCAGCGTTCCCTTTGTTCCGAAGAGAACGCAATTGTTTGATTCGCGGCCGACCCATTCCGGCCCGATCGGCGTATCGTCGGTCAGATTCGCAGCCCAGCTCGTCTCCAGTTCCACGATTGCGTCGTTCGCGAAACGAACAAAAGCGTGTGCTTCGTCTTCCACGTCGAACACCGGCACCGTCACCAGCTCCGCGAAATTGCGAAACACCTTTGCGCTAATCGAGATCGGGCGCGGCGTTCCCATCAAAAACCAGGCGGTATCGAGCGCGTGCACGCCAATGTCGATAAGCGCGCCGCCGCCGGAACGCTTTTTGTCTGTAAACCACAAACCAATTCCGGCGGGAATTCCGCGCGAACGGATCCAGGTAGCGCGCGCGCGATAAATTTTGCCCAAGCGCCCTTCGGCGATGATGTCGCGAGCTGTGCGAACAGCCGGGGTGAACCGAAACTGGCGCCCAAAAAAATAAATCAAACCGCGGCTTGCCGCTTCATCACGCAGCACTTTCATTTCGGCGGCGTTCATCGTCGGCGGTTTCTCGCAAAAGACGTGCTTGCCCGCTTCCAGCGCGGCCAAGGACGCCGGGAAATGCAGGAAGTTCGGCAAACAAATTATCGCGGCGTCCAGATCTCGATCGCCTAACAATTGCTGATAATCCTCGAACGAACTTTCCGGGTGGTAAGTTTCGGCAAAACTATGGAGCCGCTCCAAATTGCTATCGGCGCAGGAGCGCAATTGGACGTCTGGAATTGCGGGCAGCGCGATGGCATGCTGCTGGCCCGGCCATCCCGTGCCGATGATCCCAAATTTTAGTTCTTTCTTCATCAAGAAGCGGCGGCTTCCAAGCCGCTGACTAAGTATACGGCGGTCTGGAGACCGTCGCTTCTTGCTACATCTCAATTTTATGCCGCTGCTTTTTCAATTCACCGCGTTTTCGTTTCGATTCGAGGATTCGTTTTTTCAATTTGGCCGGACGCGGCGATTTTCTTCTCCGCTCTTTCTCGCGCAGTGCGCGCTTCGCCGCGCGATCTTCCGCGCGCTGCTTTTCAATCGCAGCCGCCAGTCGTGCGCGCGCAATCCGACGATTCGTGGCTTGCGAACGCGAATCCTGCACCGTCACGCTCACACCACTCGGTCGATCGCGCAGCGTGACCGCGGTCGACACTTTATTGACGTGCTGCCCTCCCGGGCCGGATGACCGCGCAAACGTTTCCTCCAGATCAGCTTCGTTGAGTTGAAAATCTCGATTCATTCGCCGGCTTGTCTTCCTTTTCCAATTTCGATTCGATACAGCATCTCCTTTATGAAAGATCGACCGATTGCTGCACCGCTTGTCATATTCTGTCTCTTAGTGTTCGCGCCGCTCGCCATTGCGCAAACTTCGCCCACGCCGGAACCCGTCGCCAAGCCGAGTCCTTCGGCCCCTCCCGCGGACTATGATCTGCGGTGGGCGGTCAAGATTCCCATGCGCGACAAGGTCGAATTGAATGCCACCCTTTATCTTCCCAAATCAGCGGACGCTACCGTCGGCCGGACTCCAGTCATCTTCACCCTCACCCCTTACATTTCCGACAGTTATCATGCCCGCGCGGCCTACTTCGCCTCGCATGGCTACGCCTTTGCCCTGGTCGATGTGCGCGGACGCGGAAATTCAGCCGGCGACTTCGAACCGTTCGCTAATGAAGCGCGTGATGGCCACGACGTGGTGGAATGGTTCGCGAAACAACCCTCTTGTGACGGCAAAGTCGCGATGTGGGGCGGTTCCTACGCCGGATTCGATCAATGGGCCACGGCCAAGGAATTGCCTCCTCACCTCGCTACCATTGTGCCGGCGGCGGCGGCACATCCGGGATTAGATTTTCCCTTCACCAACAACGTCGGCATCCCGTATGACATGCAGTGGTTCACCCTCACGAGCGGTCGTGCCAGTCAGCAAAATCTATTTGCCGACTCGAAGTTTTGGCGGGCGAAATTTCTCGATGCTTACAAACAATACATTCCCTTTAGAAATCTGGATAGCTTCATCGGTAATCCGTCGGCGAATTTTCAGCGCGTCATCGGTCATCCCATGGTCGATGCCTACTACGACGCCATGCTACCGACGCGCGAGCAATTCGCCAAGATTACGCTACCGATTCTCACCATCACCGGACAATATGATGGCGACGAATTAGGCGCGCTCACCTTTTATCGCGATCATCTGGCAAACGCATCCGCCGAAACACGAGCGAAACATTTTCTGATCATCGGGCCGTGGGACCATGCCGGCACCCGCACACCCACGGATGAAGTCGGTGGAGTGAAATTCGGCGGCGCGTCAGTCATCGATCTGAACGATCTGCATCGGCAATGGTACGACTGGACGATGAAATCCGGCGCCAAACCAGATTTCCTCAAAGGTCGCGTCGCCTATTATTTGTTAGCCTCCGGAAACAGCGGAGCAAACGGCGAATGGAAATACGCCGAGGATTTCGAGAAGCTGACGGCAAACCATCATCCGTTTTATCTCGACGCCAGCGATGGTGGAGGCAATGGCGTCTTTCATTCCGGGCTTTTGAGCGAAAAGCCGGCGGCGACCGGTGCGGACGAATATATCTACGACCCGTTAGATGTTCATCGCGGCGAAGAAGTGGAGAACGTGGACAACGAAAAGACGGCCGGACTCGACCAGCGCCGCGCGCTTAGCATCGGCAAGGACGGGCTTGTTTATCATAGCGATCCGGTCGCGAAAGAAACTACCCTGCTGGGCTGTCCAAAGTTGACGCTGTGGATCTCCCCCGGTGTTCCCGACACCGATATCACAGCCGAGCTTGATGAAATTCTGGCCGATGGCACCAGCATCGCGCTTTGGAGCGATGTCCGGCGCTTGCGTTACCGCGAGTCGGTTCGGCAGGAAAAGCTGGTCAAGCTGGGCGAGATCGTTCGCTGTGATCTTGCGCCCGGGCTGTTCATTGCCCGGCGAATGGCGAAAGGCAGCCGGCTCCGGCTTGTCGTCAGCGCGCCTAACTCAATAAGTTTCGAGAAAAATTACAACTCCGGCGGCGTGGTGGCGAACGAAACCGCGAAAGATGCGCGCACTGCGCATGTCCGAATTCTGCATGATGCTGAACACGCCAGCGTGCTCGACGTTCCAATCGCGCCGGCTCCTTAAGAAACACATGCGCTTACACTTTAACTTTCACGTGCACTGTAGCCGGCATCGGCGATGCCGGACCACAAATCCCACCGGGATCATCGATCCCGGCTACAATTCTGATCTTCGCCGGTGCCGGCTTGGGGATGGATCGCTAGACCGGCGCAACGTTTTCGCGGCCGTAACGCAGCACCCGCGACATCCAAATTAATTCGTCGAGAAACTTTGCCGTCCGTCCCACGAAACTTTCATCGAGCAACTTTCCGTCTTCACCAAAAATTTTGGCCGCATGCCCAAAATTAACGTCGTTGAAGATGGTGACGAGCCCGAGCTCGCGCATCACCGGCAGCAGCGCCTCAATCACACGCGCGCCGCCGAAAGGACCCGCCGAAACGCCGCAAATCCCGACGGCTTTATGGATATATTCTTCGAGGTTCATATCGAGGGCATGCTTCAGCAACCCGGGATAGCCATGATTGTACTCCGGCACCACCAGAATTAATCCATCTGCCCGCCTCACCAGTTCGGAGAAGGCCGGATCCTTCATCTGTTCCCCGGCGTCATCCAACCGCATCGGAATTTTGCAAATGTCCACGAATTCCGTTTCCACCCCGGCGCGCTTTTTTGTCTCGTCGAAAACGAAACGCGCCGCGTTTTCGCTGCGCCGCCCTTTACGCGTCGTGCCTAGGATAACCGGCAGAAAGAGCGGTCGTTGCATGGTCACAAGTTCGTTACAGAGGGCTCTTTGGTTAGCTATCGGCTGTGCTTTAGATTCTTCTCCACTTACATTCTAATCTGTCCGTCGCCGCGGATAACGTATTTGTAGCTCGTCAATTCTTCGAGCGCCATTGGTCCGCGGGCATGCAGTTTGTCGGTGCTGATTCCAATCTCTGCGCCAAAACCAAACTCGCTGCCATCGGTGAAGCGGGTGGACGCATTCCAGTAAACCGTCGCAGAATCTACTTCGCGAAGAAATTGTTCTGCCGTTTGCTCGTCGCGTGTCACGATGCAATCACTGTGGTGCGAACCAAATCGCTCAATGTGCTCGATCGCGTTGACAGTGCTGTCCACCACGCCCACGGCCAGAACCAGATCGAGAAACTCCGTTGACCAATCGGCGTCGGTCGCGCGTCGTAATCGGGTATAGTTGAGCGCCGAAAGTTGGGTGAAGGCTCTGTCGTCCACACGCAATTCCACCTTTTTGTCGTTCATGCGTGGCGCGAGTTTTTGCAAAAATGGCCTCGCCACCTCACTATGAACGAGCACCGTCTCGATTGCGTTACAAACAGCGGGACGCTGTGTCTTCGCGTTCATCACGATCTCCAGCGCCATATCCAGATCGGCCTCCTTGTCTACGTAGACAATGCAAACTCCCTGAGAGTGCTTGATTACTGGCATTCGCGCAACGCTCACCACGGCCTCGATTAGTGCGTGCCCGCCACGTGGGATAATCAGATCCACGTAGCTATCCAACTCCGCGAGGTGCTTGATCGCTTCGCGGTCTGTATCGGCAATAAGGAGAATGCTATCCGCCGGCAAGCCGCCTTTTGCGCCACCGCGCTGAAGCGCCTCGACAATCGCAAGGTTCGAGTGAATCGATTCCGACCCACCGCGCAGAATGGTGGCGTTGCCGGCCTTACTGCAGAGGACCGCTGCATCGGCCGTAACGTTCGGGCGCGACTCGTAAATAATCCCGATCACCCCGATCGGCACCCGCACCTTGGAGATGTGCATTCCGTTAGGCCGCGCCCATTCCCGCAGCACTTCGCCAACGGGATCCGCTAATGCAGCGACCTGGCGAACTCCGTCGGCCATTGCTGTGATTCGCTCCACGTTCAGTTTCAGGCGATCGATCATCGCATGAGAAAGCGCTTCGACTTCGGGCTTCGTTAAATCTTTTTTGTTAGCGGAAAGAATCGCCGTCTGGCTCGCCATGATTTCATTCGCCATTGCCAAAAGTGCAGCGTTTTTTTGTTCAGAGCTAAGCTTGGCCAAATCACGCGCGGCTTTACGGGCGCGCCGTCCCAAGTCGAGAATTTGCTGCTTTAGATCCATTGGAAATGCCTCGTTCGTTTGCAGCGTGCGTCAACTAGCTGGTGCCGCGACGCACCATTATCTCCGCGCGGTCGAAGGAGAACGCGATAAAACGGCATTCGTCCAAGGTCGCCCCCGGCAATGTAGTCCTAGGGGCGCGAAGCTGGGCGCCGGGCAACAAAGTGGGTGCCGGCTTCTTCACCCGCAACGACGGCAGCAATCCGATCAGGCTGGCGCCCATTGATAATCGCCGTCGGAATTCCCGCCTCTACTGCCATCTTGACGGCTTCCAGCTTTGAAATCATTCCGCCAACCGCAAAACGACCTTTTCTCTCGGTTGCCAGCCTTTTGACGCGGTCAATGTCTTGAACTCGCCGGATCACATTGCCCTTTTGGTCCATGAGACCATCCACCTGTGTGAGGATAAGAAGTAGATTAGCACCGGCGAGCATCGCGACCTCGGCAGAGAGGCGGTCGTTGTCACCGAATTTTAATTCTTCCACCGCCACGGAGTCATTCTCGTTAATGATGGGGACGATGTTGCCAGTGGCGAGCAACCGTTCCACCGTGTTTTTGGCATTGGCGCGCCGGACCCGGCTGTCGAGATCGCTATGTGTGAGCAGAAGCTGGGCGACGTTCAGTTTGTAACGCGCAAAGGCTGTCTCATAAGCCCGCATCAACTTCGATTGCCCGACGGCCGCACTCGCTTGCAGGGTGGCAAGATCAAGCGGGCGCTCCTTGAGCGAGAGCGCGGTCATTCCGGCGGCGACGGCCCCGCTTGTTACGGTGATGCACTCGTGGCCCGCCTGAATTAGCGCGGCGACTTCCGCAGTGAGGCGTGCGATTTGTTTGGGATCCAGGCCGGCGATGTTTGCGCGGGTCAAGATGCCAGAACCAAACTTGAGAACGATGCGTTTTCGCTGGCGCCGCGCAGTCGTCTGAACAGCCATGGTCGTAGTTTTGAGTTTCCGAAAAAATTCGGGATAAAATCAAGCCAGCTTACGCAGTAATTTCCGGAGCCGCCGGGTCGTCTGCTCGCGATCAATTTTGCTCGACGCCACATCGAGGACGAGTTCTTCCCATTTTTTGCTATCAGCAGCCGGATCAAATCCGTTTAGTCGAAGGAAAACAATTGCCGCTGCCATCGCTGTGCGCTTGTTCCCGTCAAGAAATGGATGGTTGCGACAAAGATAGAAAAGATATGCGGCGGCGATATCAATGAGATCAACGTAAGGCGACCTTCCGCCGAAGCTGGATTGCGGCGCAAATACGGCCGATGCCAGCAGCGCCTCATCGCGGATCCCGTGCAAGCCGCCAAAATTCTTTACCGCTTCCTCGTGAATCTCACGAACAATCTCGACCGTCAGATGAAAGCAGTCATCAGGCGTTGCCTTCACGCCAGTTTGCGCAATGTCCTTCGGTAATCTTTCATCACTTTTTTGATGGCCCCTTTGACTTCCTTTTTCGAGGGCCCTTTGCGGATGGGCATCAACATGATCGCGCCGCTATCGCTCATGATCGTCACGTCGACTTGATCGCCCACCTTCACTCGCGCCAGATCCATTAAAGCAGCGTCAAAAATGATTCCCTGGGAATTGCCGATCTTGGAAATGGTTTTGGTCATGCTGTAATACTATGTTTTACGCAACTGATGCGCAAGAATGGAATCCGCGCCCGGAAGATTGCCGATGGCCGGACTCGAACCGGCACGGGCCGTTTAAAGCCCAACGGATTTTAAGTCCGTATGTTTACGAGGTAGATCGCGTTCATTTGGCGAATACTTGACAAATAGCGCGTCTTTTCGTATTCTTGCGTCACCATGCGCAAGACTGCAACGAGACTCACGAAAGTAAGGATTAACGGACAACGATACTGGTGCGTTATCTGGCCAAAAATTGGCAAGGGTCGCAATCGGCGTTTCTTCAGAGCGACCGGCAGGAGCGACGATGACCAGGGCAAACGAGAAGCGGAAACGTTTCTGAGCACAAAACTGATCGAGCGAGAGAACTATGGCACGGCAGCAATGGCGTTCACTGAGCGCCAGCGCGCCGAGTACCTTGAATCTGCCGAGAAGCTGAAGCCCTTCGGCAAAACAATTCGCGATGCCGTCGCTTTTTATCTCCCGCACCTACAGGCAACAAATCGCACCTGTACCGCTGTGGATCTCGTTGCTGAGCTGTTGAAGGTCAAAGCTGCTGACGGTGCCAGTGAACGTTACCTGGGCGATTTACGAAGCCGCTTGGGGCACTTTGCAGCCGACTTTGATGGTAAACCGATTGCTGAAATCACAGCCCTAGAACTAGACAATTGGCTCCGATCGTTGGCCGATGCCGATACAGGAAAACTGCTTGCGCCAACTACGCGCAATAACTTCCGACGTGTGTTGATCGTGGCGTTCAACTTTGCTCAAGCGCGAGGCTACTGCGTTGGAAATCCCGCTAGCAAGAGTGCGGAAGCAAAAGAAGTGAAACTGGCCGCTGGAATCCTAACCGTGCAACAGGCGGCTGACCTGTTATCGCATTCGGACGATAAGATCGTGCCGGCGGTCGCCCTCGGATTTTTTGCTGGATTGCGGCCAGAGGCGGAAGGCCAGCATTTGGATTGGTCGCACATAGACTTCAGCGACAGAACAATCAATATCGAGCCGGACAAGACAAAGGCTGACTCCAGTGCGCGCTACGTGAACATGGCGGACAATTTGGTCGCCTGGTTGACGCCTTACAGGAAGAACTGCGGCAAGATCTTTCCGCCCCTAACCGAATATTACGAGCTTCTACGGGAAGCTCGGGACAAAGCAAAGATTACTTCTTGGCCACACGATGCGTGTCGGCATTGCTTCGGGTCATATCACTACGGCGCGCATAGGAGTGCTGCCGAGACGCAGGCACAGATGGGCCACAGCAACGCGAAGATCTTCTTCAAACACTATCGGAAGCCGCTGAAGCAGTCACTGGCAGCGCGCTACTGGAACATCTTTCCACTGCATCGGAAAGGTAAAAAGGTCGTACAGTTCAAAGCGGCTGCGTAGAGCAACAACAGCTTATAACGGGCTTCCAATGAACAACAAAAAGGCAAGAGGAAGGGCGCGACTACTCCGCAGAAACAAAGCACAACAACTAGCAGCCAGCGTAGATGCAGCAACAAATGACCCTGACCTAGAGCGAGTACGGCGTCAGATCGAAGCAGCCAATGCGCGAGGCGACAAGATCGAACTTGAAAAGATGTCGGTAAAGAATCGAAAGTTCTTTTTGCGCGCGCAGCCGCTAATTTCGGATCAGCAGCGGAAGGACGCAGAGCTAGCGCGCGATTTAGTTGCCAAAGCGCAGGCTAACGCAACGAGTAGAAAATAGTTGCTAGACATGAGAATGAAACCCTGTTTTATTGTTGTATCCGGACGCGCAAGTGTTCGGATCGTCGCAGCAGACAAATCTGCTTGATGACCTGCAAGCTAGTTTTACACGATGAGCGACGCCCAGGGCTAAAAAGCAGTGCGACGGAAATAAGGAGCTAGCTTTACTGCTCCCGCCGAGAACGGCGCTTGTCTCCAAAGTTCAACTAACCCCGAGAGCGTAATTGCTCTCTTAGAAAGTTGAATTGTGGCTATAGAGACAAGTTTTGAATTGATAGATACGCCTGAGGTTGCGCAGCGGATGAAGGTCTGCCCGCGCACGGTTCAGAATCTAGTTGCCCGCAAGGCTATTCCAGTGGTCCGTTTGTCGGCTCGCTGCGTGCGATTCCGGTGGCCAGACATAGAAGCTGCCCTGTCAAAGTTCACAGTTAAGGAGGTGGCGTAATGAAACCGCCAAACGAAACAGGCGCGTCTGATGAACGCGCCGGCTTCGATAAACGGAATGACGCGGTGAGTTTGATCGCTCAACTGAAGCGTGTCAATACTTCTGTTCCGAGCGCTTGGGCCAGGCATGGTTGGTGGATCGTTGAAAACTATCAACGCTCTGGCCGTCCAAACGACCTAGAGGCGCTCTCTCGCCATCTCTCCGGCATTCGTTTCCGCTTGTCGGACTTGGATCGCTCATGTTATGGACGCGCAGGAAATTAAATCTGCGCTCGCTGAACGCGGTGAAGGTTTCGCGGGGTGGCTTTTTCCCGCTGGTCGCAAGAATGGAAACGAGTGGCTGGTCGGCTCATTGAATGGCGAATCTGGCAAATCACTCGCTATTTGCGTTGCTGGCTCAAAGGTGGGCGTTTGGTCAGACTTCGCGACCGGGGATAGCGGTAGCAACTTGCTAGAGCTTTACATTCAAACGCGCCAAGTTGACTGCGCCGAAGCAATCAGAGCTTGCGCTGAATGGCTGGGTGAACCGTTAAGACAGTCGCACGAACGCTCGCGACTACCGTCCCCAGCCAGTCTCGCTAGCTCCGTTTCAAGCACCGTTCCCATCGAAATCTATTCGCCTAGCGATGATGAATGCCAACAGGTCATGAGCATGATAGCTCGGATGCGTGATGATGCGGCCCTTCGGGAGCGGCTCGCAAAAGCGCGGGGATGGAAAGCCGATACTCTTAAGGAGCTAGCGCTTGAAGGTTATTTAGGTTGGAGCGACAAGAAGCTAGCCTTCATTTACGATACGGGGGTAAAGCTTCGCTGGCGCCAGGATGGCGAGCGGATCATCCGATGGGCATTTGGCAAGCCTTGGCTATGGCGCGGTGCATACTTAACCCAGGCCCAAACTGTTTACCTGTGCGAGGGCGAAACCGATGCGATTGCCCTCATCGACGCTGGAGTAGAGGAGGAGCGTGGCACAATCGCCGTTGCACTACCTTCTGCCAGCACGTTCAGCGCTTGCTGGACAGAGCTATTCAAAGGTAAAGATGTCATCTTAGTACTAGACGGCGATCCCGCTGGCGAGAACGCAACACAGCGTGTCTCAAAGCTTCTTTCTCCCGTTGTCCGATCGCTGAACCAACTCAAATGGGAGGGGTTGCAACATGCCTCCTAAAGCCGCAGCCAAAGATGTGAGTGATCTACATCAAATCGTAGGTCGCGAAAATCTCGTGCGCGAGATCCAAGAGCACATCGTTCCGCTAAGAGAGCCACGAATTAGATTTTTCTTACCCTCCGAACTCCGGGATTACGTTCCACGGGATGACATCGTGCTCGTTGGTGAGTGTCAAATCATGCGAGGCGAAGTCTTTGTTATTGGTGGCGAACCAGGCGTCGGTAAAAGCAAAGCAGCTACCGCTTTGGCTGTTGCTGGAGCTACTGGCGCTGATTGGTTCGGGATGCGGATGCATAAGCGATTTCGAACGATGATCGTCCAGACGGAGAATGGGCGATACCGCCTCCAGCAAGAGTACTCCGCGCTCAACTGCGAGATGCTGGATGAGTGGATTCGTGTTTCTGAGCCGCCGCCCTTTGGTCTTACGCTTACGAATGAAGAATTTCAAAACGACATTCGCGCGGCCCTCGCATCGTTTAAACCAGACTGCGTAATACTCGACCCGTGGAATGCCGCCGCCCGAGACGACAAGCAGAAGGACTACGTCAACACCTTCGACGCGTTGCGTAATCTGTTACCCACAGGAGTCGATAAGCCGGCATTGGGAATCGTAGCTCACACACGCAAGCCACACCCCAATGAGAAGCGGACCGGTGGCACGGGATTGATGCACATTTTGTCAGGTAGTTATGTCTTGGCCAGCGTACCGCGCGCCATGTTCGTAATGGTGCGAGGCAGCGATGAGGAAAGCGACAATTCGGTCGTTTGGTGTAATCCGAAGAATAGTAACGGACCGCTAACTCCGCGCTCGGCATGGGATCGAAACGGTGCCGGATTCACGCCTTCACAGGATTTTGACTGGCACGACTTCGATCAGCCACCGGAGAACAGGAAAAGGATCGCGCTCGATGACCTGAAAGACGTTTTTGCCGAAACACTCGAAATGGAACTGTCAACCGCAGCTGAGAAACTCGCAGACATAACCGGCGTCACCAGAAACGCAGCCTACAACGCCTTATCGAAGACCGGCCGGTTTGCGAGCCATCTTCAGCGCGAAAACGGCAAAATTCGGTTCAAACCATGAGCCATTCATTCATCGAACTTTCATCCAAAACCGATAATCCCGATGACTGACAACCATTCATTCATCCAAATCCCTAGGAAATCTCGATGAATGAAAGCCCGAACAGTGGTCGGCCACCGGAAGCAATGCAAGCCCTAGAAACTCTCTGGACTAAGAGGATACAACAAGCGACGTTGACTAGCCCCTCCATGACAGAAGAGCGCAGCATCGGACGACCGGCCATTATCACAGATGAAGTCGGCGAAGCTATCTTTCAACGCATTGAAGCGGGCGAATCCATTTCGGCCATTACGAAGAAGGAAGGCTTTCCAAGCTCTCGTACGTTGTACAAGAAAGTCGAATCTGACGAGGAGTTCAGATCGCGGTTTAACTGGTCACTAATGGTGCGGTCAGAGATGTGGGCGGAAGAAATAGTCAGTATCAGCGATTCGGTTAAGGGTAGCAGCAGCATGGAAGAGATTAACGCTGCTAAATTGGCTGTAAACGCAAGGCAGTGGATCGTATCTCGATTACTTGCGAAAAAGTACGGCGACAAAACAGCCGACATCAATGTGAGCGCGATTACCAACAACTTTTTGACAGTCTCAGAAGAACGTCAGAAAGAAATACAAGAAAGAACGAGGCGACTCTTAGGGGGAGAAGATTCGCCTTACTCGACAGACTCCCCCAATGAAACCTAACCCGCATCTTTTCCTGTCTAAGCCGTTTTCAAACGGCGACACGCAAGCCGTGTGCGTTCGCAGCTCGCGACTCGGTTTTGAATCCGAGCGGCTGGCTTACCTTCTCTGTTGGGCAGCAATGAAATACCCGCTGTTAGCTAAGTTTATGATGCGGTTCAACAGGTGATCTAGTAGCGGCAATAGTGCTTCAACAAGCGTCCGGTTCGCTATGGCCCGCCGGTATTCCCAACGCCGTAAACTTCGACCAGCCCTATGCCAGTTGAGGCATCACCACTCGATACAACAACTGTGTACGCACCTGGCTCGAGGCCTACTTGGATTGCGGATTCCTTTGGACTACCTGGCGCGAACCCGCCCGCAGCGAGTTCGGCTGCTCGAAAATCGTTCTGCCAGCCGTTGTTAGATGCAATCACTTGCTGACCGAGATACAGATCTAGTCGGGTACTTTGGACAGGATTTTGTATATTAAACTGACTGAGTGAAGGGCCGAGCGCGCGAATCACTACGGTCTTGCCCCCGTCGACAATGATAAATCCGCCGATTAACACCTGCTCGCCGGTTCCAACGAGCCCACGAGTAGAGATGGCGGAAAGGCGCGCAGGAACTGCACGTACCAACGAGTAGGATTGCGTTCCGCCCGTCGATATACTGAATGTACCTTGAGCCGTTCCGTTGGACGGCGAGAAAACTCCAGCAATAGTACGACCGGTTAGTAGAGGGATCGAGATATTGCCACTGGAATCGATGGTGCCGACTCCTGCATCGCTAAAGAAGTCCTGGAAGGAAAAAACAACAACGCGTCCGTTGCTGGTGATCAGTGCCTCGCCAACCCCTGTCCCGGTTGATGGATCAGTTACTTCACCTATCCACCCGCCTGCGAATGCTCGGGTAGGGCCGTACGAAGACAGCTTAGCCGCGCCTTGTGAAGCTCCATTGTAGGTCAGAGTAATCGAGTTGGCGGAGATTTGTCCTGATAAAGAGCGACCAGTCACCTGCGAAAACCCTGAGAAAGCCCCGTTCGATGAAATCGTTGGAGTTATTGCATCAACTTCGTCAGTTGCGTAATTGATGTACAAGAACGACGCTCCGTTTTGGTAGGTGCCGCCGGCACCGAAGATGTAATAGACGTTCGCCGGGTTTTGTATAATCACCTGCCCTTCAGGAGCGATTTGCGCAAAGCTGATGCGACTAGCGAGAAACGACAGGACAAAAACGAGCACAATACGAAGGGGACGTTGCAGGTTCATAAGAATTAACTTCGGTGGGTTTATTCGCCGCTTACCGGGTGATTCAATCGAATCAGGGACGACCACGGCCAAGCCCAGGGATGATTGGTGTTAGCGTCGGAATCGTCAATCTTTTTAGAAGCCGAAGCGGTCAACAGCAAATCTGATGAAACAACGACGCCGGTCGGGCCGCCTCACTCTGTTCTCTGTTTTCGTGCACGATGTTGAGGTTTGTTGTGCCGGTTCTACCGGCGATATTTGCGAATGATTTGGTGGGTATCGCCCCAATCCGGTGAAGCTGCTCAGTAACAGCCGCAGCTTTACTGTGCGGTAAGGTTTAGATCCCGGATGTTGCCGTCGGCTTAATGGGATCAGGAGTAACAGCAGGTTTTGACGCGCTTCTTGCCGTCGCTTCCCGGAGTCACCGCGCAAGGCGGGTTATGTTTTCCGATCTAGCCTCATCAAGGAATTACGCGTGCGATGCGATTCCGCGTAACGCCTTTGTAGGCAGTGAATCCGCCGCCGATGAGGATCTTGCCGTCTGTCTGCACGGCAATCGCTTGCACAATACCATTCGCCCCAGCGCCTGGATCAAATGTCGTATCGAGCGATCCATCCGCGTTGAGTCGCGCAAGGCGATTCCGTACGACCGTATTGAAATGAGTGAATCCGCCGCCGATGAGGATCTTGCCGTTTGCCTGCAGAGCGATCGCTTTCACATCGGCATCCGCGCCTGTGCCGGGATTAAACGTTGTATCCAGTGAGCCATTGGTGTTGAGCCTGGCGACGCGATTGCGCGACGTGCCATTATACGTGGTGAAGTTACCAACGATGATGACCTTGCCGTCTGCCGGCTGCACTACGCTTGCTTCCACGACGGCGTTGGCTCCCGAACCTGGATTAAACGTCGTGTCCACCGGCCCAAGCTTGTTGACCCGAGCGACGCGAACGCGGGAGGCATTGTTATAAAGCGTGAAGGCGCCGCCGATAAACATCTTATCGCCCGAAAGCCGAAGTGTCGTTAGCACATTGCCGTTCGCACCCGAGCCTGGATTAAACGTAGTATCTAACAAGCCATTCGTATTCACCACGGCGACGTGATTGCGCAGGGTGCCGTTATAGGAAGCGAATTGGCCGCCGATGTTGAGCTCACCGTTCGAGCGCAGAGTAATCGATGAGACTATGGCATTTGCCCCCGCACCAGGATTAAATGTAGTGTCCAATGAACCGTTGGCGTTGACCCGTGCGATGCGATTGCGCCCCGTGCCATTGTAAAGAGTAAAGTTGCCTCCGATGATCGGTTTGTTGTTTGCGTCCACCGCGATCGTTCGCACATCGCCGCTGCTCAGCCCCGTGCCTGGATTGAACGTGGAATCGAGCGATCCATTCTTGTTCACTCGTGCGATGCGATTTCGAGCGATGTTGTTATAGGTGGTGAACAAGCCGCCAATGACGATCTTGCCGTTTGAATCCAGGGCGATCGCTTCAACATTGTTATTCGCGCCAGCGCCTGGATTAAACGTCGTGTCCAGGTTTCCTCCAGCAGCCGCCGAGCCCTGGATTGTGATGGAGTAACTGGTTTCTGGTGTAGTCTGGAAGATAAAAGATGTGCCGTCGTCGTAGCCCATCCCCGACTGTCTCGGGCTGACAGCAGTCGTTTTTAGCAGGTACGTGCCAGGCGGCGCATTATGTAGCGCAAACGTGTAATCGGCGAGGTGAACGTTCGAGCTGTTCGGGAAATTTGTTCCGTTGGATGATGCTCCCAAGTCACTGCTCTCGCTACGAAAGCCGGTATCTGCTCCCGCGGTATCGGTGAACGCCTTCGGATAAACAGGCTGAGTAGGGTCCGGAAATGCGAAATACTTTGCAGCCGTTATCGTAACCGCCGTATTGAAACTGTTGGTCAGCTCCGTTTGCAGCGAGGCCGAGAAACCATCCCAACTGAATCCGGCAGGCATCCCGCTGATACTACCGTAGAGACTTAAGGTAAACGTGTCATTGGGACCAAAGCTGCCCGAGGTATTTGTCCCGCCGTAAAGCCCATTGTCGGTCAATGAGAATGACGCTGTCACCGCCGATGCCGCGTCTACCGAAGGTTCGGCCGTCGTATCTTCGCTCGCAAAATCATCGGTGCTGGCTGCAGACGGAAGCCCCTGACCGCTCTGCGATTTCGCCAGGCCGATGTCAGCTAAGTTGATTGCGTTGTCGACGTTCACATCAGAGCGAAAGTTGGAAACGCTTACTGCCTGACCTGACCGAGATTTTGTTTGTGAGATGTCGGCGCTGTTGACCGCCCCATCTCCGGTCGTGTCGCCAGCCAGTACGTTCATGCTCACAGCGATACTTGGGATCACCTGTGCGAGTTGATCCGTCACATCAGTTAACGTCACAGTAACGGTTTGTATGTCAGCGACTCCGGTTAACGGCACCGTCATGGTATTGGCCGAGAACGTTGGAATTCCTGCCGTCCCGGTGCCGCTGCTCACGGCGACCGAGCCAGCTGTAACATCATTACTGAAGAACAGGACCAAAGTGTGATTGCCCCCGGTGCTGCGGCATTCCACTGCGGGATTGCCGACTAGCGGGAGATCGATATCGAATGTATTGGGCCCATGCGCTTTTCTCGAAACAGCGCTGTTGAGCGTCAAAGGCGAGGCCGCCGCTGTCGCGGCAGTTATAAAGGCGGCTAAAACGCCGCAAATCAATGATGCTGAAATCTTCAATGTGTTATTTGCTCGGTATTCATTCATGTTCGTGCGTCCGATTCATTCTGAGTCGCGTTGTAGCAAATCTACCGTGCCGAGAGCAAGCCGGATTCGATCATGCACACGCGATGTGTCACAGGCGGCGCTTCACTTCGCCAAATCAGTCGAAGAAAGCGGGATGTCGGTATTCGCCTCCCGAGTACTGAACACGCGCGGTAGTAGCAGCGCGTGATACCAATTTGAGCCGAGTCCCGGGATTAAGGGAGATGACACCGTAACGGATTTTGACCGGCACTGGTTTGGTCAGGGTGATGAAGTCGGATCGTACTGGAGTGGGCGTTGTTGTTGGAGCGGGTGTGGATGACCCTGATGTCTTGTGCTCCCCCGTAAATCAGCAGCAGTGATTCAGTCCGAATCGGCCATTAATCGCGAAGAAAGGTGAAATTTGATCCGCGGGATCACAGCGTCGTTGATTCCAATTCGAGGAATGCCGAGGTCATAGACGGCGGAGATTCCGTCACAATTATCGCGCGCGCACGCGCGAGGGCACTTGACACCAACTTGGCGAATAGATTGCGTTTTCGTGCGCTTTGTTTCGTCAAGATGCGCAACCCGGCTTTTATCCAGATCATGGCAATTCCCCTCGTAAAACGGCTTTTTCTATCGTGCCGATGATGGGATTCGAACCCATACCTCGCGTTAGCGAGAACGGATTTTAAGTCCGTTGCGTCTGCCATTTCGCCACATCG
>OBJR01000026.1_pt1 | contig 18801 bp, 16 predicted proteins | sample 1519711 | NCBI WGS metagenome assembly OBJR01 (sample SAMEA3235155, study PRJEB22506) | soil metagenome | biome: Forest; feature: Temperate coniferous forest; material: soil | place: Canada | collected 2011-06-18 | depth 0.2 m | reverse complement strand
GTGGCGCTTCATTCTTGCGGGGTGTTATCCCTGCGAATGCGCAGACAATATCGCCGACGGTAACCGTTCCGTTGGCACAACCAGGTCGCGACTATACGCCGACGATAACGCCAAATAATGTTTCGTTGCCGTGGAAAATCGTTGATGGCGCGAAGGTCTATCACTTGATCGCAGAAGAAGTGAAACATGAGTTCGCTCCCGGTCTTGAGGCGTTCTGCTGGGGATTTAATGGCCGGGTTCACGGTCCGACAATCGAAGCGGTCGAAGGAGATCGAGTCCGAATCTACGTCACCAACAAGTTACCGGCTGCGACAAGTATTCATTGGCACGGAATCATTCTGCCCAACGGAATGGATGGCATCAGCGGCCTCACCCAAACACCGGTCAAACCGGGCGAAACATTCAAATACGAATTCACTCTCCGGCAGCATGGGACGCACATGTATCATTCTCATCATGATGAGATGACGCAGATGGCTCTTGGCTTGATGGGTTTGTTCATAATTCATCCCCGTCAACCGAAGTATCGCGTCGATCGTGATTTCGCTTTCATGCTGAGTGAATGGCGCATTGATGTGGGCACGATGCGCCCGAATCCAAATGAGATGACGGATTTCAATGTCTTCTCGATGAACGCCCGGATTTTTCCGGGGACAGAACCGATGGTAGCGAAGCTTGGTGATCGAGTTCGGATTCGCTTCGTTAATCTAAGCGCGATGGATCATCATCCGATGCACTTGCACGGACACACGTTTCGCGTCGTCGAAACCGATGGTGGTCAAATTCCGGAGTCGGCGCAACAAATCGAAACAACGGTGTTAGTTCAGGTCGGAAGCGCGCGAACAATTGAGTTTGTCGCGGACAATCCCGGTGATTGGCCGGTGCATTGCCACATGACGCATCACACCATGACGCAGATGGGCGACAAATTTCCGAACACGATAGGCGTTAAATCCGGCAAACTGGATGAGAAAATCCGCAGCTCGCTTCTGCCCGGTTACATGACAATGGGTCAAACTGGAATGGCGGACATGGGAACTATGGGGATGCCAGTTCCGCGCAACAGTTTGCCGATGATGGGCGGTCCGGGACCGTTCGATTACATCGCCATGGGCGGAATGTTCACCGTAATAAAAATTCGCGATGGCATCACATCGTATGAAGACCCCGGTTGGTATCGACATCCCGAAGGAACAGTTGCGAGTCTCGCACAGGCCGACGAACTGCGGCGCGATAATGTTAAAATTCCCGCAGGCCAATCCCCGCCTCCGACACACCATGATCATCAGCATAGCTAAGGCATTGCTGATTGCATCGGTTCCGACGTTGCTCTCAGTGAGCAATGCTGCGCCGAACGAAGAGCAAAGCACCGGTCCGCTTTCAGCCGTGCACGCCTTTCACGCAGCGCTCGCGCACGGTGACGCCAAAGCTGCGCTGGCGTTACTGGCCGAAGACGCGGTCATTCTCGAAGCAGGCTCAGCGCAGACGCGCGATGAATATGCGGGCGAACATCTCGGCGAAGACATCGCCTTCGCTAAAGCCGTGCAAACCACGCGCACAAACGAAGCTGTTTATAACGAGGGCAATCTTGCGTGGGCAACCGCAACTACACACGCGCAAGGCAATCTCAACGGCCACGAGATCGACAGCACAGGCGTCGAGTTGGTCGTCCTGACGAAACAAGACGGTAAGTGGCGCATTCGGGCGATTCACTGGTCGAGTCACGCAAACAAGAGCGACCAAATCAAATGATCTACACGTGTCCAATGCATCCGGAGATCGAACAGGATCGTCCGGGCAATTGCCCAATCTGCGGCATGGCGCTTGAGCCGAAAACTCCGATCGGCCACGGCGAAGAGGATAATGCGGAATTGCGAGACATGACGCGACGATTCTGGATCGGCGCAGTCCTGGCGTTGCCGGTCTTTGTGCTAGGCATGGCGCATGTTTTTCCGAATGCGCCGACCTGGGTTGCCAGCGATTGGTCGCGTTGGCTGCAATTTCTTTTGAGCACGCCCGTAGTGCTTTGGTGTGGTTGGCCGTTTTTTGTACGGGGCTGGCAATCGATCCGCGACGGCTCGCTCAATATGTTTACGCTCATCGCCATGGGCGTGGGCGTCGCCTACCTTTACAGCGCAGCAGTCATGCTCGCGCCGGGCGTCTTCCCGTCGTCTTTTCAGGAACACGGGAAGATCGGCGTTTATTTCGAAGCAGCAGCGATTATCACCGTGCTTGTCTTGCTCGGGCAAGTGCTGGAACTCCGCGCGCGAAGTCGGACCGGCAGCGCTATTCGCGCGCTACTCGGTTTAGCACCGACGACAGCTCGCGTCGTGCACGGCAATGAAGAACGCGATGTTGCTTTGGATCAGGTGCATCCGGGCGACACGCTACGCGTGCGACCGGGCGAGAAGATTCCAGTCGATGGCAAAATCAGCGAGGGCAAGACCAGCGTTGATGAAGCGATGGTCACCGGCGAAGCAATGCCGGTCGAGAAAACGGTTGGCGATCGCGTGACCGGCGGAACAATCAATCAGACCGGCAGCTTCCTGATGACCGCGGAGAAGGTCGGCGCCGACACGGTCCTCTCGCGGATTGTCGAAATGGTCGCACAAGCGCAACGAAGTCGCGCGCCAATCCAGGGACTCGCGGACAAAGTTGCGAGCTGGTTCGTCCCCGCAGTTATCGTGGCGGCTGTAATTACTTTCATCATCTGGGCGATGCTGGGTCCAGAGCCGCGCCTCGCACACGCGATTGTGAATGGGGTGGCAGTCCTAATTATCGCTTGCCCGTGCGCGCTGGGATTGGCCACGCCAATGTCGATCATGGTCGGCGTCGGTCGCGGAGCACACGCTGGAATTTTGATCAAACAGGCTGAGGCGATGGAGCGTTTGGAGAAAGTCGATACGTTGGTGGTGGACAAAACCGGGACGCTTACCGAAGGCAAGCCGCGCCTTACGAGTATCGTTGCTTCGAACTCACTCGACGAAAACCAACTGCTTGCTGCCGCTGCTGCCGTCGAACAGCAGAGCGAACATCCTCTCGCCTCCGCCATTGTGCGCGGCGCGCAAGATCGACATGTGACGCTTCCGAAGGTCACACATTTCCAATCGAGCACTGGCGGCGGCGTCAGTGCAGAGATCGACGGAAAGACCGTCCTCGTCGGCAAGCCGCAATTTCTAAAAGCACAGAAAATTGACGATCTCGAAAAACTCGAAAGAAAGGCCGCTGAGTTTCAGGCGCTGGGGCAAACGGCAATGTTTGTCGGGATCAACGGGGACGCGGCTGGCATTCTTGTCGTCTCCGATCCGATCAAAGAATCGTCGCCCACGGCGATCAAACATCTGCACGAGCTTGGGATAAGAGTGATCATGCTCACCGGGGATAATGAGCGGACGGCGCGAGCGGTCGCGCGAAACCTCGGCATTGACGAAGTGGAAGCCGCCGTTGAGCCGCAACGGAAAAACGAGCGTGTGCGACAATTACATGAGCAAGGCCGAATCGTCGCCATGGCTGGCGACGGCATTAACGACGCGCCAGCACTGGCCGCGGCGGATGTTGGAATCGCGATGGGGACGGGCACCGATGTCGCGATGGAAAGCGCCGGAGTTACTTTGGTGAAAGGCGATTTGCGCGGAATCGAGAAAGCGATCCGGCTAAGTCGCGCGATGATGCGCAACATCCGCCAGAATCTTTTCTTCGCTTTTATTTATAACGCACTCGGCATTCCCATCGCTGCCGGTGCACTGTACCCGCTTTTCGGCTGGCTCCTCAGTCCGATGATCGCCGGCGCCTCAATGAGCCTCAGTTCGGTCTCAGTGATCGCAAACGCGCTTCGACTTCGCGCGGCAAAGCTGTAGTGGCTCAGCCGCTTGATTGTCGATCTTGCGAAACCTTCGGTTTACTTAGGCGTACTTGGAGCCTTGCAATCGCACGCCTTCCCGCAGTTGCATTCCTTGTTGTCGTTCATCGGACAGTTCTTGCCGCTCTTTTTGCAATTCGGCTTTTTGCAGCCGGCTGGCTTGTCCGCCGCAAAAGAGACCGTGCACATCGCCGCGACAAGAATCGAAAAGAGGATTTTCAAGTATTTTTTCATACGCTTAGTTTCGTTCGCGATCTCGGCTCCGGCGAGTTGAAAATGACATTGAGCGAAAACTTGAATATTTCGCTTGAGAGGCGCTATTAGTTGTCTCGTTGAACCGACTAAAAACGATCATCGCTGCGGTCCTGCTGGGGCTTTGGATTCCGGCAGGGTCGCTGTGCCTGGCGGAAAATGCCGGCTTGCTGGCGAAGAATGCTGGTTGTTGCGACGATCAATCATCCAAAACGCCGCCATGTTGCGCGCTCGCCTCGGCGACGTACAAGATGGACGAAAACGCACCGACAAAAGCGTTATCACTCGCTCAAATATTTGTCTCAATTGATTCTGCGAACCTGGAGTCTTCGCGGCCACAATTCTTTCGCGTAGCGGAATGCGGGGTATCTCCGCCAGAATTGTCCACAAGCTGGCAATTTTCTTTTCGCACAGCATTAGCGCCACGCGCTCCTTCTTCCGCTTCGTAACAAAATCCTCGCGCTGAGGATTGTCGGTCGGCCTGTGTTCAGGCTGTTGGTTTTGTTTGCCGCCATGGCGGCGTTTTCGAAGCAATTGATGAAGCAAAATATCTTTAGAGCTTTACTAGGGTTGGCGATTGCAGCGGTTGCGTTGCTGAGAGCGGAGAATTTGTCTCGTGCCGTAAATCGGGTGACACCCGAGATTCTCGTTCGGGAAGCGCTGGAAAAGAATCCTGAACTAAACTTTTATGCGGCGGGGATCGCAGCGGCGAAAGGCGGGTTGAAAACGGCCGGAACGATTCGGAATCCGGAGTTTAACTCGCAGGTCGGATATAAGAACGCACGTGACAACTCCGGCGGCACGTCTGGTGACGGAGCGGCTTGGTCGCTTTCGGTCAATCAGACATTTGAATATCCTGGCCGGGTCGCTTTGAAAAAAGCGATTGCGCAAGGCGACATTGAATTAGCGGAGCTTCATTTCGAGCAGTTTCGACTCATACTCGCCGCGCGAGTTCGGACGCTGGCTTATAGCATCGTAATTGCGCAGGAGAGGTCGGCAGCCACCCGTGAAATCGGCGACCGGTTTCAGGCTTTGACCGACGTTCTGGCGCAGCGAGAGCCAGCGGGGGTAACGCCCGTATTAGAAGCGCGAATTATCGATGCCAACGCGCTCTCGTTGCGGCGGCAAGAACGGGAGGCCGGCGTCGCCGTAAAAACAGCGGTCGCGGAATTGAATCAATTGCGGGCGCGCGCGGTAACCGCGCCGCTTGAGATAAGCGGCGGTCAGCCCGGATTTGTTCAAGCGTCATTGCAAACGTTGCTCGATACCGCGCGTAAACACGCCTTCGACATTCGCATTCGCGAGGCCGAGTTGGCGCAGCAAGGGTTCAAAGTTTTGCTTTCGAAAAACGAACGTTATCCGGCAATTGCCGTGGGACCGTATTATTCGCACGAGAATGCGGCGGACAAGGAACAGCAGGCCGGCATTGGCATTTCGGTACCGCTGCCCTTTTGGGATCGCAACGTAGGAAACATTCAAACGAGCAAAGCGCGTGAGCAACAAGCACGAGCTTCATTGCTCACGACAGAACGCGAAGTGGAGCGTCGCGTCGCTCAGAGCGCCACGATATTGCAGGCCAAGCGCGAGGAGATCGAAAAGTGGCAGGCAGATACCATCGCGAAGTTCCGTAACGCAGCGGAACTAGCCGATCGGAATTACCGCCTCGGCGGCGTTCCCATCTCTATCTACGTTGAAACGCAAAAGCAGTATCTCGAAGTGCTCGGCGCAGTGCACGAGATGAAGAAGGATGCGCTGCAAGCGGCGCAGGAGCTGGAAATCCTAACTGGATTGAAGCTTTACAAGAGCGAGCACCAGCGATGATTGACAAGGTTCTCGAATTCGCGGTTCGCCAGCGTGTGCTCGTATTGATGGGCGCGCTCGCGCTACTGCTCGTCGGTCTTTGGTCGGCCAACAAATTGCCGATGGATGCGATTCCCGACATCACGGGCGTTCAAGTACAGGTCAATACCACGGTGCCTGCACTGGCACCGGATGAAGTAGAAAAATTGGTGACGATGCCGCTGGAAATGGCGCTGGGCGGTGTAGCGGGCGTAACGGAAATGCGGTCGCTGTCGCGGTTCGGCCTGTCGCAAATTACGCTCCAATTCATCGATAAAACGGATGTCTATCGCGCACGTCAGCTTGTGACCGAGCGTTTGCAAGGCGCGAGTGATTCCCTGCCGCCTGGGCTGACACCGAAGCTCATTCCGATTACCACCGGTCTTGGCGAGGTCTTTTATTACACGATCGATTACTCGCCGAACGCGCCGAATGTGCCAACGACACGCGAGGCGCAGTTGATGGAGCTCTGGCAGCTTCAGGAATACATCGTTAAACCGCAACTCCGCACCGTGGCGGGAGTCGCAGAAGTGAACGCCTATGGCGGTTACGTGAAGCAGATCGTCGTGCAACCGAAGATTGAGAAGTTGCGCAACGCGGGGCTGACCGTGAATGATCTCGCGCGCGTGGTCGGCGAAAATGTCGAGAATGCCGGCGGCGGCATCGTCAACGCCGGCAACGAACAACTCGTGATCCGTGGGGTTGGCCGTGTCGTCTCACCACAAGAAATCTCCGAGCTTCCGGTAAAGTTCGCGGCCGGCGTGATGCCGATGCGCGTCAAAGACCTGGCTGACGTTCAGATCGGCCACGCGTTTCGGACCGGCGCTGCGACACACAGTGGTCAGGAGGCTGTGGTTGGTGTGGTGATGATGCTGATGGGCGAGAACAGTCATGCGGTCGCCGAGCGTGTTGCCGAAAAAGTCGACGAGATTCAAAAGCGGCTGCCGGCGGGCGTCGTCATTAGTCCGGAGTACAACCGGAAGAACCTTGTCCACCGAACCATTCACACGGTGGCGATGAACCTTTTCGAAGGGGCGTTGCTGGTCACAGCGGTGCTGCTGATCCTGCTCGGAAACTGGCGCGCTGCGCTGATTGTAGCGACGGCGATCCCGCTCGCACTTCTCTTTGCTATCACGGGAATGACGCGGTTTGGCATCTCCGGGAATCTGATGAGCCTGGGTGCGATTGATTTCGGGCTGATCATCGACGGCGCGGTCGTAATTGTTGAAAATGTGGTCCGGCAGCTTGGCGCGAAGCAGCATCAACTCGGCCGGAGGCTTACGATTGAAGAGCGACTGCACACCGTAGTTGACGCGAGCAAACAAGTCGGCACACCGGTGTTCTTTGGTGTCCTGATTATCGCGATTGTATATCTGCCGATCCTCGCATTGTCCGGAGTCGAAGGGAAAATGTTTCATCCAATGGCGTTGACGGTCATGCTGGCGCTCGGTGGATCACTGGTTCTCGCATTAACGCTAATGCCCGCGCTGTGTTCTTTTCTGCTGCGGGGAAGAATCGCGGAACGCGACAACCTGGTGGTGCGTCTCTGCAAGCGAGTTTACGTGCCGGTGCTGTTTCTCTCGCTACGATTGCGATGGTTGGTCGTGCTCGGAGCCGTCGCGCTATTTGCGTTGGCAATTGTAATCTTCAACCGTCTAGGCGCGGACTTTATCCCCAAGCTCGACGAAGGCGCATTCACCATGATGGTGTTTCGCGCTGCCAGCATTAGCCTTGACGCAACAGTCAAAGCTCAACGCAAGACCGATCGTGAAATAGCGGCGCGCGTGCCAGAAGTCGCTCACGTGTTTTCGCGGATTGGCAGCGCCGAGATTGCGACGGACCCGATGCCGCCAAGCGATACCGATTTTTACATTTATTACAAGCCTCGCCATCAGTGGCGAAAGATCGACAACAAACCGATCAGTAAGGAGGACTTGGCAAAAATCATTGCGACAGAAATCGAAGCAATTAATCCCGGTGCACGCGTGATGGTGGCTCAACCGGTCGAGATGCGCTTCAACGAAATGCTCGAAGGAATCCGCGCCGACATCGCGGTAAAGATTTTCGGAAACGATTACGATGTGCTGGAGCGCCTCGGCGCGGAGGTCAAGGAAGTGCTGGAACACATTCCCGGCACGCGAGAGGGCGAGGGCGAGGTGGAATTTGAAACAACCGGTCGCGTGCCAATGCTCGAAATCAAGGTGAAGCGCGACGTTCTCGCCCAATACAATCTTCACAGCGGCGACGTCAATCAAACGATCGCGGCGGCATTGGGCGGACAGACGGTCGGCACGTTGGTCGAAGGCAATCGCCGGTTCGACATTGTTGTGAGGCTTAACGAAGCGGATCGGGAGAATCTCGAGACAATCCGCGCATTGCCTGTTCGTGTCGGTGAAGCCGGCATGCTGCCGCTTGGCACAGTCGCCGATATCGAACGGGTGAAGACAGTCTCGCCAATTTTGCGCGATTCGGCGCAACGACGAGCGGCGTTGATGGTAAATCTGCGAGGCCGTGACGTGGAAAGCTGGGTGCGCGAGGCTGACGCCAAAGTGCACGAGCGTGTGCAGCTCCCCGAAGGCTACAGCATTGAGTTCGGTGGCCAATTCGAGAATCTGCGCGAAGCCAAAGCGCGCCTCGCCATTGTCGTGCCAACCGCGTTGGCCTTTATATTCATGCTGATCTTCATGGCCTTCGGCAGCGTGCGACAAGCGCTCCTTGTTTATTCCGGAGTCCCGCTCGCGGTCACGGGCGGCGTCGTCGCGCTATGGCTGCGCGACATGCCGTTTAGCATCTCCGCTGCTGTGGGCTTCATCGCTTTGAGCGGCGTCGCCGTTCTTAACGGTGTTGTGATGATTAGCTATTTCAATCAACTGCGCGAGCGCGGACTCGATACCCGGTCTGCCGTTATCGAAGGATCTTTAACACGCCTGCGGCCGGTTCTGATGACTGCGGCTGTAGCAGCATTCGGCTTCATCCCGATGGCTCTCTCGACCAGCGCGGGCGCGGAAGTGCAACGACCGTTGGCGACGGTGGTGATCGGTGGAATTATTAGTTCGACATTCCTGACACTGCTTCTCCTGCCTGTGTTGTACGATTGGGTAGAGCGGCAAGACCGGGCGAATGAGATACCTGAGCAGTCGCAACAGCCACGATATGCAGATGCTACTTGATCCTGAGCGCGCAAATCAGCTTCGTGCTGGCTGGCGGCACGAAGATCTCAGCGTCGGTTTCATCGCGTTCTTCGGCGTGGCCGTGCTCAACGGCGTGGTCATGGTAAGTTACTTCAACGAATTGCGACGCGAAGGATTGAATATCGAGCTCGCTGTCATCAAAGGCACCGTCCTCCGTTTGCGTCCAGTGCTCATCACCGCCAGCGTTGCTGCGCTTGGATTGATCCCAATGCTTTTTGCGACCGGACCCGGCAGCGAAATTCAAAAACCGCTGGCCGCGGTTGTCATCGGCGGTCTTATCAGCTCGACCGCATTAACGCTCTTCATCCTGCCTACGCTTTGCAAAGTTTTCGAGCGAACGACGCGCACGGTGCCTCATCCGTTGCCCAATCCGCCGCTTACCACGGAGCTTCCCTGAGATGGGCAGCGATCACGATCATTCTCATTGTCATTCACACGCGCCCGCGAATTTCAATACCGCCTTCGCAATCGGCGTTGCGTTGAACGCCTGCTATGTTGTTTTTGAAGCGATTTTCGGATTTCTCGGCCATTCACTGGCGTTGGTCGCAGACGCGGGTCACAACCTCAGCGACGTGCTTGGCCTCTTGCTCGCGTGGTGCGCGGGCGCCATGGCCAAGAGTTTGCCGACAAAGAGAAGAACTTACGGACTCCGCGGCACGTCAATTTTGGCGGCGTTGTTTAATACGATCTTTCTTCTTGTCTCGGTCGGCGCGATCGCTTGGGAGGCGCTGCGGCGGTTTAACAATCCTGCCGAGGTCGCGGCGCGAACCGTCATCTGGGTTTCGCTTCTCGGTATCGCAATCAATACCGCGACTGCGTTGATGTTCATGTCTGGCCGTAAAGGCGATCTCAACATCCGCGGCGCTTTTCTGCATATGGCGGCGGACGCCGCGATCTCGGCCGGAGTCGTCATTGCTGGACTGGCAATTCTATTCACAGGCCGGCACTGGATCGACCCGGTGGTTAGTCTGCTGATCTGCGCCGTGATTGTTTGGGGCACATGGGACTTACTGCGCGAATCGGTGAACCTCGCGCTGCAAGGTGTCCCGAAAGATGTCGATCTTGACGCAGTAGAGCGGTATTTGAGCGCGCTTCCTGGAATCGCAAAGGTGCACGATCTGCACATCTGGGCGATGAGCACAACGGAGATCGCGCTGACGTCCCACCTCGTCAAACCGGATGGCGTGATCGACGATTCCCTTTTGTCTCGCATTCAGACCGAACTGCGTGACCGGTTTGGAATCGAACACGTGACCGTCCAATGCGAATGCGGCGGTGCTGATTATTCGTGTTCGCAAGAGTCCGAACACGTCGTGTAGGCGAACGTGGGTCGATCGGCTACGAGGCTTGCCGCCGTGGTCAACCGCGGCCGAAGTCCGCGGGCTCGAGATGCACGATGACGTCCTGAATGCGCGAGTTGCCGGAAATCAGTGCAGTTTTCACTTGATGACCTATGCGATGGCCGTCGCGGATGGTCAGCGATGGATCAACTTCGACGTGTAGTTCGACGAAAAGTCCAGTTCCGCTCTTTCTAATAAGGCATTTCTCGATCCGTCGGACCCCGGGCTGGTTTGCGGCAGCTGTGCATATCGACTCGCGAAGCTGCGGTGATACCGCGCGATCGGTAGCGTCGTAGACGGACGCTCTCACGATCCGAAAAGCGTTTGTTACAATGACCGAACACGCCGCCAGAGCGCCCCAATCGTCTGCCATTTCCCATCCTTTGCCGCCGATCAGCGCGATTGTGATGCCAATCGCTGCTGCCCCAGAAGTCATCGCGTCAGAACGGTGGTGCCACGCATCGCCTTTTAACGCGTTGGAATCGAGCGTATTCGCCACAGCGAAGACGCGCCGCGAAAGCAACTCTTTTACGACAATCACCGCGATTAACACGGGCAACGTGAACCAGGCCGGTGAATGATGCGGCGTCCTGATCTCCACTACCGATTGATAAGCGATGAACGCAGCCGCAAGAAATAAGCAGCCGCCGGAAAACATACCGGTGAGTGCGTCGATCTTTCCGTGTCCGTACGGGTGGTCTTCATCGGCGGGCTTGAGTGACAAACGAAAACCGGCCCAAGTGATAACAGAACTGAAGATGTCGCTTGCAGATTCAATCCCGTCAGCAACCAGCGCATACGAATTGCCGACAACGCCAACGCCGATCTTAATGATCATCAGCGAGACGTTGATGCAAATTGCGAGAATTCCGAGACCGAGTGATTCCGATGCGGATGGCATGAAGATTAGTAGCGCGGATTCGGACCCGACGCTGCTGGTTCTGCTGGCGAGAGCTGCTTAGCCTAGCAGCAGCCGGGTTCTCGGACACATCGGCACGCGAGAACACCAACCATCGCGCCAATAATTGGCGCCAGCAGATAGATCCAGAGGCTTTGCAGATGGAAGCTGACGACGGCCGGCGCGAGCGAGCGCGCCGGATTCATCGATGCGCCACAAATCGGACCGGCAAACATTGCTTCCAATCCAATGATGGAGCCGACGACGATTCCCGCGGTGATCCCCTTTTCCCGCGCGCCGGTTGAGACGCCAAGAATAACAAACATCAACAGCGCGGTCAGAATTAGTTCGAGAATGAAAGATTGGAGTAGCGGACCCGCCGGAATGGTCGCTCCAAGAGTGATGTTCGCTGGGAAAAGCAAGCGCAGGACAACGCTTGCCAGGAACGCACCGGCACACTGGCTCACGATATAAGGCAAAACCTTGCGCGATTCGAATCGGCGCGACGCCCAAAAGCCAATTGTGACCGCGGGATTAATATGCGCGCCAGAAATGTCTCCAAGGGTATAGACCATGGCCAGCACGATTAGGCCGAAAGTTAGCGCAATCCCAACATGGGAGACGCCTCCGCCAGTGACTTCGTCGATGACGATCGCGCCAGTTCCTGCGAAAACCAGCGCGAAGGTCCCGAGACATTCAGCAGCGAGCTTTTTTGCCATCGCGATCTACATCGCCGCGACTTGCAGGCAGACCTCTTCGCACCACTGCTCAATCTTCGCCCGGATTTCGTCGCGAATAAGGCGGACTTGTTCGAGTTTTGCGGTTTCGCTGCCTTGCACCTCCGAAGGATCGGGGAAGCTCCAATGCATTCGCGTCGCGGGTCCGGGGAAAATAGGACATTTCGCCGCGCTGGCTTCGTCGCACACCGTGATGACGTAGGCGAATAGTTGTCCGGATTTGAACACATCGAAGACAGCCTGCGTTTTCTTTTTCGAAATATCGATCCCTACTTCCGCCATCACTTGCACGGCGAGCGGATTGAGCGTGCCCGGTTCAAGACCGGCGCTTTGTGCTTCGAAATATTCGCCGCAAATTTCATTTAGCCATGCCTCGGCCATCTGGCTGCGGGCGCTGTTGTGAACGCAAATGAAGAGAACGCGCTTTTTCATCCGCCAGAAGGTAGCTCGGGCGTTGGTTGGGCAAAAGCCGAAGCTACTAATGTCACACAATTGTCACACTAAGTTCGTTGCGAACTCGATCGTTGTTCAGCGAGATTCCCCGGCGTTGCAGTTCGGTAATGACAGAAACTTTCGCCCCAGCGCGGTTCACGTTTCCGCTTCCCCCGGCCCCGACTCGCGTGCGTACGGCTTGGATTTCCGATGTGCACTTGGGGACGCGGGCGAGCGGCGCGGCCGGCTTGCTCGATTTTCTGCGCGAATACGATTTCGAAACGCTCTATATCGTGGGTGATTTAATCGATATCTGGCAAATGCGCCGGAGCCGTTACTGGCCACAACAACACAACGACGTCATCCAAAAGATTCTGCGCAAATCGCGCAAGGGCACGCGCGTCATCTACATCCCTGGGAACCATGATGAGATGATCAGCTCTTTTTACGGCGCCTATGGCGACATCACTATTCAGAAACATGCGATTCATCGGACCGCAGATGGCCGTCGAATTCTCGTTATCCATGGGCACGAGCTCGACACCGTAGTGCAAAATGTGAAGTGGCTGGCTTTCCTTGGTGATGCCGGATACCAGTTCCTGCTCTCACTCAATCCCTTAATCAATTTCTTCCGTCGGCGCTTCGGCCTTGGTTACTGGTCGCTTAGCGCTTACGTCAAGCAACGGGTCAAAGATGCCGTGAGTTTCATCGGAAAGTTCGAGACTGCGGTGGTTAAATACGCGGAACGCTATCGGGTGGACGGCGTTCTTTGCGGACACATCCACAGTGCCGCCATCCATAAATTCGGCAACGTCACCTATTACAACTGCGGCGATTGGGTCGAGACTTGTTCGGCCTTGGTCGAGCACCTTGATGGCAGGATCGAAATCGTGCGGGGGCGGGATCCACTCGCGGCCGCGCCGGATGCGCGCGTTGCCGATGTTCTTGCACTAAAAGTGTAAGTGAAACTGTATGTTTAAAGGCGAAGCCACTCCTTCTTGCACTTACACCTTAACTTTCACTTACTCTTCGCCTTCGATTAACGAGAGGGAAATTGTAGGGCAGGCGTTTCCGCCTGCCTTTTCGATGGGCGGCAACCAGGAATAGTTGCCCTACAAAATCTTTTCTTCGATCAACGCGGTAAAGTTAAAGTGTATGTGCAAGTAGCTAATTGACGCGAGGGCATGAATAGAGCGCGTTTTTTGATTTTGATTGCTCTTATCGCGGCCCGGCCGGTGAGCGCCGCAACCGAAATTGTTGTCAGTATTCCCGATCAAACCCTGGCCCTGCTTGAGGGGGACAGAGTGATGGCGCGCTATCGCGTTTCTACTTCCAAGTTCGGTAACGGCGACAATGTTGGCAGTTATCGGACACCGCTTGGCACCTTGTTCGTTTCCGGCAAATTTGGTGATCATTTGCCCGTCGGCACGGTGATAAAAAATCGCGCGCCCACGGGCGAAGTCGTCGCCATCGATGCGCCCAGTCGAGACGCCATAATTTCGCGCGTAATCTGGTTGCGCGGAATGGAACGGCAAAATTCGGCCGCGCACGATCGTTGCATATACATTCACGGCACCCCGGAAGAACGCCACATCGGCAAGCCGGTGAGCTTCGGTTGCGTTCGGATGCGGTCACGCGACGTAATTGCGCTCTACGATCGGGTGCACATCGGAATGCACGTCACCATTAGCGAGAAATCAATCGATGCGCTGCTGCCGCGGGAAAGACCGACTCTGCTAAGCCGCGCGGATTGAATCACAATCCGAATTGTAGGGCCGGCGTTCTCTCCGAGCGGTAGGCTCTTCCGAGCCAGAGGCCCCGCCTGCCGCTTCTAATCAATGGCGGCCAGGAATGGCCGCCCCACAACATCTTGATCGTTAACTCGCGGCCTTCAAAAATTTCGGCCGGATATTCGAGGTTAGACTCCGCGCGTCGTGGGCGACCAGATGAATTTGTGTATCTGCAATTGAAAGCGCGCTGCCAGATTGTCGGCCAGCATCCACTCCACAATTTCGTGCGGTTCAATTCGACCAAAAATCGGCGAAAACAAAACAGCGTGACAGCGCTCGGAGAGATTGTGTTCGCGCATTTTGTCGCGTGACCATTCGTAATCCTCCCGCGAGCCGATGACGAACTTCACTTCATCGCGCGTGTTCAGATGCTGAATGTTCGACCACAAATTGCGTTCGCATTCGCCGCTCCCCGGCGTTTTCAAATCCATGATGCGATGGACTCGCCGATCGACCTTGGAAATATCGTGCGCACCGCTCGTTTCCAACAGCACTGTTTTTCCGGCATCAGCCAGCGCACTCATCAGTGGCAAGACATTTTTTTGCAGCAATGGCTCGCCGCCGGTGATTTCGACCAACGGACAATCGAATTTCAAAACTTCGGTCACAATCTCGGGCAACGTTTTCTTTTCGCCCTCGTAAAAGGCATAGGCGGTGTCGCAATAAGTGCAGCGCAGGTCGCAAAAGGTCAGCCGTACAAACACGCAAGGAAGTCCCGCCCAGGTGCTCTCGCCTTGAATCGAGTAATAGATCTCGTTAACAGTTAGCGTTGCTGTGCGCGGTTCAGTGATCGCGTTCATGGAAAATGGAACATGAGCCGAATGGCGAACCATAACATAACCGTAGCGGTGATGGCTTCGGTAGCGACCTGCCAGTTTGGATGGGAGAAAACATGCGCGCCGAATTTTAGCGCAGTGCATAAGACCACGCCCCAGGTCAGCGCACCAAGAACGACCACGACCGCGACCGCGATGGCGAGGGACTGTCGCACACGTGCGCTTGGCGCGGGCTGACTGCCTATGACGGCCAGCCAGAAGGCGACGTTCCACGGACTCATCAATACGATAAAGAGACCAAGCAAAAATCCGCCGCGCATCTTATTTTTCGGCGCTTGAAACTCGACACTGCGATGCACGCGATAGATTTTCCACGCTGCAATGGCGAAGTAGATCGCCAAAGAGAAAAGCAATGCCAGACTTACGATCGCAAGGACACGCCGGACCGCCATCGAGTTGAGCAACACACCGGCGCCGACAGAAACGCAAAAAGCCCAGATGAAATCGCCGGTGCACGCGCCAAGACCAATCGGCCAGGCCGACCAAAATCCACCGCCGCGGTTCTTCGGCAGCAAACCCCGCCGCAGCATCTCTGCGTTAATCGGCCCCGGCGCACACGCGACCGACCAGCCGAGAATATAACCGTTTGCCAGGGCGCTAAGCGTCATCGTTTCAGTTACACTGATTCTGGGCTAAGAATGCCAGCGATGTCCGAACGAATCGAACGTCTTTTTGCTCGGTGTCGCGACGAAAATCGTGCCGCCTTTATTCCCTATATCTGCGGGGGCGATCCAAATTTTGACCGGACCGTTGAGATCGCACTTGCTCTGGAGAACAACGGGGCGGATTTGCTGGAGCTGGGTTTACCGTTTTCCGATCCGCTGGCAGATGGAATTGTCAATCAACTGGCGGCGCAACGTGCGCTGGAGGCCGGGGCCACCGCGCTCGGCGTGCTCGATTGCGTTCGGGAAATTCGACGCGCCTCCCAAATCCCGATCGTTCTCTACACTTATCTGAATCCGATTTTCCGATTCGGCGTTGATAAATTTCATCAGGCCGCGGCGGACGCCGGTGTGGACGGTTTGCTTATTCTCGATTTGCCGCCGGAAGAAGATGCGAACGCTCAAGACATCGACTGCTTAAAGCAGTCAATCTCGAGAGTTGGGGATAGCGGAAGCGCAGAAAATGTTGTCCGGGTACGATTGATTGCGCCGACCACGCCGCCGGATCGGATCACCCTTATCGCGAAATCCGCCCGCGGGTTTATTTATTATGTCTCACGCGAAGGCGTGACTGGGGCACGCGATTCGGTCGCGCAGTCGCTCGAAGAAAAGCTAACGATGATTAGGCAACACACCGATCTGCCCATCGCAGTTGGCTTTGGTACTTCGAATCCAGAGCAGGCAGCAACAGTGGCAAAGATTGCGGATGCGGTCGTTATCGGGAGCGCGATTGTCGATTTGATTGGAAAGATTGGGGATCGCGATGATCTGGCGGATCGCGTCGGCAAATTTGTTGCTCCGATTGTCTCGGCGATGCGGACAACGCGCAAAGGCCGTTAACTGTCATCCCTCGGCTTTCGCTCGGGATGACCGTAGACGGGCGTTTGGCATTGCGCCGGCCCTGTGGTACACGAATCATATGCTGCAATTCACCAAGATGAATGGTGCGGGGAACGATTTTGTCATGATCGATAACCGTGCCGGCGAAGTGCAATTGAGCGCGGAGCAAATCGCGAAAATTTGCGATCGGCATCGTGGGGTAGGGGCGGATGGAATTTTGTTGATCGAGCCCGCTAGGAACAGCGCGGATTTTCGAATGCGTTACTACAACAGCGACGGCGGCGAAGCGGAAATGTGCGGCAACGGCGCGCGTTGTTTTGCTCGTTTCGTAGAAAAAGTCGCGGATGCGGGAGAAAAAGTTTCGTTTGAGACGCCCGCTGGAATCATCGCCGCACAGCTTCATGGCGAGCTCGTGACTTTGCACATGAGCCAACCAACCGATTTGCAGCTAAATGTTACACTCTCGGTCGGTTATGAAAGCAAAACAATTCACTTCATCAACACTGGAGTTCCACACGTTGTGGTTCCAGTCGTGAACGTCGAAGAGATTGACGTGTTGCGGGAAGGTGTTGCTCTCCGGCGACACGAAATGTTTTTGCCCAAAGGCGCGAACGTCAATTTCCTGGAAAGGCGCGGCGGACACAAGATCGCGATCCGCACCTACGAGCGTGGAGTGGAAAATGAAACGCTCGCCTGTGGGACGGGCGTTGTAGCAAGCGCGCTTATTTTTGCGGCGACGGAAAAAACCGACGGGCCCATTGGTGTGCTGGTGCGCGGCGGCAGCGAATTAAGCGTGGATTTTCGCCGCGATGGTGAGCGATTCACCGCTGTCACGCTCACGGGACCGGCCGAGTTTGTCTTCGAAGGCATAATCGAGTTGTGATTGCGTTCTTCTGTAGCGGCGGTCTATGACCGCCGGGATTTGTTCTTAGCAAATTTACTTCCATCCATTGACTGCTTTAAGCACTCAATGGCGCGAATGACTCGCTAGACTCTTGGGCGAGAAGCGGCGCGAGAGATATCTCCCAGCCTCCGTCCCGCATTCGCGGGACTAGGGCGCGGCAGGCGACTGCGGCTCGACATGACAAATTAAAAGCAGCGTTTTAACGTCGCCCATGTTTCGCGGCACTTTCACCGCCCTGGTCACGCCCTTTCGCGAAGACACGATTGATTACACCGCGCTGGAAAGTTTAATCGAATCGCAGATCGCAGCCGGGATCGACGGAATTATTGCCGTTGGGACAACGGGCGAATCGCCCACGCTCACCCATGACGAACGCAAAGAGGTGATTCGTTTCAGCATTCAAACTGCCAACAGGCGTTGCCTGGTTCTTGCCGGGACCGGGTCGTATTCGACGCGGGAGGCAATTACGGCTACCGAACAGGCAGAAAAACTTGGCGTCGATGGCGCGTTACTGGTTGCCCCCTATTACAACAAGCCGAGCCAGGAAGGCTTGTTTCGTCACTTTTCCGCGATTGCGAAATCGACCCCCCTGCGTCTGATGCTCTACAACATTCCGGGACGTTGTGGCGTCGACATCGGCGCGGAAACGGTGGCGCGAATTCAGAGCGATTGTCCAAATGTCGTTTCAATCAAGGAAGCCGGAGGAAACGTCGATCGCGTGAGTGAATTGCGCGCCCGTTTGCCGGAGGCATTCACGGTTTTGAGCGGCGACGATGGGTTGACTCTTCCGTTTTTGGCTGCCGGCGCGGTCGGGGTGGTGAGTGTGGCGTCGAATTTATTGCCGCGCGAGATGTGCGAACTGGTTGGCGCGTTCACCAATGGCGACATCAAGCGGGCGGAGCGATTACACCGCAAACTTTATTGGTTGTTCAAAGATTTGTTTATCGAACCGAATCCGGTGCCGATAAAAACGGCATTGTCGTGGCGGGGGACGATCTTAGCAGAAGTGCGACTGCCGCTTTGCGAAATGAATGCTGCCAACCAGGCGCGTTTGCGCAAGACGCTGGAGGAATTTGAACGCGAATAATGCCGTAATTGTACCTGCCCCCGTCGCTGGCGGCAGAATTCCAGGTCCTGCCGCTGGAGACAGCGGCAGCTACAACAGTGGCAGGTAAAACGAAAGGGATGACAAGACTTAGTATTGCACTTGTGGGCGCCGCA
>OBJR01000025.1_pt1 | contig 18847 bp, 14 predicted proteins | sample 1519711 | NCBI WGS metagenome assembly OBJR01 (sample SAMEA3235155, study PRJEB22506) | soil metagenome | biome: Forest; feature: Temperate coniferous forest; material: soil | place: Canada | collected 2011-06-18 | depth 0.2 m | reverse complement strand
CGTTGGTTAAGAGTTTGCTTCGCTCCGAGAGCGGCACGGGCGCTTCAAGTGAATGGGGGGCATTTGCGTTTGTAATGCGGTGTAAGTTCCCACCGGGAACTGAACTTTGTCTGACTAAGCTTGTGTCGGGTTGCGCCATACTTAACACCTTTGATGATCCCATAACCCGATGCGGCAGTGACAACAGGAATCGCTGCCGCTACAGCAACGCCTGCGGCCATTCCACCCCCGATCACCGCGCCCAACGCCGCCAGACCAGATGATATTCCAGCAGCCGACAGCCCGCCCACCGAGCCTAGTGTGCCCACGGCTGCCGTGATTGAGCCAAAGCCGACCGCGCCACCGCCAACAGCTCCGATAGCCTCAGAAATCTTTTCTTTCTCGGCTTTGGAAAGCTTCGAGTAACGAGTGAACCCTATGTCGATAAGAACGCCGCTCTGCTTAAGCATTTCGTCAGAAGGCAACGTCTCCCGTGAAAGAAGTCGGTTCAGCGTCGGTTCAGAGCAGCCGATCGTCGCGGCAACTCTACGTTGTGAGAGAGCGTTTTCTTTGAGAAAGGCATTCAACATTGGTGCGAAGTTATCTCGATTCAATTCATTCATAGTCGTTTGGTATTCGGTAGATGCTTCCATTGGTGTTTTGTCGGCGTGGTCGTACTAAATCGTCTGGTGTTTATCTTCGAATACCGAAGTGCGCGTGATGCCTGAATATCCGATGAGACGGAGGACCAGAATGTTGATGGCTCCGGCGATTCTGCTCACGGCTGTAAAATGATCGTGAATAGAATTGGCTGCTTCAGCAGCCAAAGCTGCATGTAATTTTTTATGCCGCACGCTGCCCCAAGTATCCCACGCCTCCTTCATTAATCCTTCCCATTTGAGGCCAAGATGATTGCAAACAGCTCGATATTTGTCGATTGGTCTCAAAAGTGAAGCTGAGCCAACCAGGTTTCGCAGACGGGTGAAACCTGCCTCAGCAATTCGTGGATGGTGTTGGAGCCAACATTTTACGTCCTTTTTTGCTTCCTCAAATGAAGCGACTTCTTCCTTTGATTCGAGGCTGAGTTCTTCGAACATCATCACGGCGAGACTCTCCAGAAGGACACAGAGGGAACTGAGAGTGATTTCGCCCGGCGTACTTTTGGCGCCGGCAGCACGGAGGAGCCACAGAGCTTTGGATGCAGCCTGTGAGAGCGCGCTCTCAGTATTAAAGAAATGCGTCGCCTTGGCGAGGAAGTCAGCAAAATTCCACTCAATAGTGCCTACTGCGGCATTGAATCCGATCCGCTCACTGAAAGGAGCTAGAGCGGTGCGATCAAACTCTCGAAAGGGGCGAATCTTGTCCAAGATCTGCTTCCCGTTTCGTCGAATCAATACCCGGTACGGCCAACAGTGCTGGCCCGTTGCAAACGCGAGTCCGGTGAGAAAAGCAGTTAAGAGCCGTTCGTGAGTTTGAACAGGGATCGTCTCCTCGGCCGCACCAGCGAGGAAAAGATAAATATTCAGATCCTTATCTCGTTCTACCAACCCATATTGGATTCCATCAAAGCGGCCCGAGAACGTGTCTGCCGTGCTCTTGCTCGACACTCCGAGAAAATCGTTCTCCTCTTTGAACTTAGTCCCGCCATTCTTATGAATGAGCGGGAAATCTAGAATAAGCGCGTGAATCCAAGTACCCTTCTCATGTGGTGATGGTTTGGGGGGCGTTTCGGATTCCTTAAGCTCCGGCGAACCAGGCAGTGTTGTGTTGAGGCCGTCAGGCAGTGCGCGATCGTTACTGCCGATCTGCCCTTTGAATTGGCGTACGAGATTCCGGATGGCTGAAATCACGCGCCGCCAAATCCTGCAAATCGTCCGCGGAGGCGATAGGTTACCGCGTTTTGGGTCACCCAGCAGTAGCGTATCCGCCTCATATTCCTGCGCGGTAATACCATTATTCCAATACCTAGTTCCACAGGGGTCAAGATGTTCAACAACAACTGGCAGGTTGTCGGCGATTAGACCCTCGAATCGCCAAAAGTCCTCTCGGCTGTAAATACCACCTCTAGCTTTGGGAGCTTCTGCCCCGGGTGGGAAGGTCAGATGCACGCAAAAATGATCTTCCATTCGGCTGATTGTTCCGTCCCCGTTAAATTTTCCACCTTCCTTTGGATAGACGAAACCAGTAACGCGAAAACTCGCGCCGACATTCTTCATTCTTGCAGCAAAATCATCGGCCGAAACCTGCATAAACGTGCGCTAGCAGATTGCAGCAGCACAGACCGAATGGTAACGACAAACGCCTGACTTCGCTAGCGGCCATCAATCCCAAGTAAGCAGGGAGCACGGCGTTCGAATTTGAACGGAATTGCCTTCGTCCGCCCGCATTGCGGAAAAGCACTCGAACCACGTCTAGGTCCCGCACGGCTTCTCCGCGAGTACTTGCCTATAAAAGGTGTAAACGAGCTGAGCCATTCGCGCGGAAGGGCTAAGCCCCCAAGAAATCAGTTCAAGGAAATTAGACGCTGAATCAGCGGACTGACTTGTCGTTCGCGCGCCAAATATTCGTGCAACTCGCGCCGCTCTTTCGCTAGCCAACTGAGAGCCTGACTGACGCCGTACGCGTTCAGACTGTCAAAGTCTGCACCGGGAACTTTCGCCCTTCGTCGAATGGTTCGCTCTGAGGGTGGTGCCTTTTCAAATGGCAGGGTCAGTTCTGCGTCGTATCCGCTTCGAGCAATGTGGTACGCCCGGGTTGCTGCCTTGACGCCCCACGTCTCGCGAAGTGGTTTGTTTACCCACTTCTCTAGGATCTCCTCGCGAATGACTGTGCCTTGCCAGCGGTTAATGCGCACGCGATCTAGCGTTGCTCCTGCGATGCCTGCAACGAGGAACTCTCTGATTTTCGTAATATCGAGGTCCTGTGTGTGCGCCTTCTTGTAGCGGCTCTTCACAGTGCCGATCATTAAACCGTTGCTGCAAATGAACCGGAACCAGCCAAGTGTCGCGTCAAAGACGTGACTTCCATCTACTGAATTGATGCAACGAAGCTGAAGCGCGATCGGCTCCCCATCGTTCGGGAGCATCGAATACTCATCTGGAAATAAAAATTGTAACTCCATGCGTTCGCCGTGCTCGGTCATTATTAGATCAACGACAACGCTGTCTAGTTCCACACCTGCCGCCTTAATGGCATCGAGCGTTCGATCAAAAACGGTGCTGTGCTGTAGCAAGGTGTAGGATTTTGATACGATTCCGACTGGAACTCGGGCGCCGCTTCCGTTCAAAGGTTCCCGCACAATCATGTCCAAATAGGGATTCTCGTTCGTGACGTGGCCGTTGCTTCTGAGCGCAAAAGGCATCCTCGAAAACCGTGGAATTTGGGCCGCGATCTCGGTGGCAGTTCCGCTGACTTCATCAACAGGGATTCCGAGCCACTTCTGACGGACAGGCGGGAGCGCCGGCGTTTCGGATTGTGTCGGCGCGTCTGACAGCCCTTCAAAGGCGCCGCGCATCTGCTGCTGAGTCGCCTCGTCGAGCGTGCTTTTCAGGATCGGATTTTCATGCCTTTGAGCGGGCTGCACGCTGCCAATCATCGAAAAATGGTATGCAAAAGTAAAGACTTAATATCCCACATGTGGGATGCGCCTTGCCGCACTCTACAGCGGTGCGATACCGACTTCGGAAGCAGCTCGCCGATTTCCTAAAAGCGCGCCGCGGCAACCAGACTTTCAGTGAGTTTTCTCGGAAAATGGGGATTTCGGGATCCAGTCTCCAGCGGCTCGAAGTGATGGAACAGAACGTGAGTATTGATACGATTCAGCACATTGTGAATCGGCTACGGTGTAAGGTATCGGATATTTTTCCCGACTGAAGTGCCGAAACGATTTAAAACCTGTCCTAACCCAAACGATGTTTTTGAACAGCAAAGGCTCCGCGCAATCGGACAGGGGCCATCATATCAGGAATTTTGTAGTGCATCGCGGGTTTGGGTTATCGGGTAATCCGATAACCCAACTTTCTCACCGCGACCGCGATAGCTGCGGTGCGCTTGCTAACTGCTGCTTCGCTCCACGAAAGGGGCGCGCGAGAGAGCAGATGCCGAACACACCGCACGCGCTCGGCGGGAATCGAAATTACCGGCCGAACTTCGAGCGCCTATCACGAATCGAAATTGAGCGGCAGCTCGCGCAGCTCATCAGGCAATTCGGGGGCAGAGAAGATGCGCGACGCGTTCGCGCCTCACTCCACGCACGCGCGCGGGATGAGCCGCGCTACACGGCTTAATACCTGTTATCTTCTTTCATCTTGATTGCGACTACTTCGTGACCGTCGCGACCACTCCTCACAGAATTTTGTTCGCAGAAGCTGCAAGCAGCGCGAATACTTGCCGCTGTGCAATGCACAATCTCGTCGGCCTTGCAATACACACGCTCAACGACTTGGCGTCGGCGCAGGTGAGGGATTAAGCTCGACCCATGGTAACGGGTGTGCGAGCGACCACTCGTCTGCGATTTCCTGATGCAAAGTAAAGTCTTGACTAGAGATTGGCAGTGATTTTGATAGGGAGGAGTTTACCTTGACGGTCAATGTTCCTCCATCAATGTGCGTGTTGAGGGGCAGGAAGTTTGGGAATAAACTGAACAAGTCTACGTGCTGCAGAAACTCACCTGCTGGCTCGTCGATTAGATTGAAGACAGGTTCAGCGGTGAACTCAGCGTAATAGCGTGCCTCCGTTGTCGAACTCCAGCATTTGACATCTTTAGCAGTCAAGAAGCGCACCCAGGGGCCTTGTTTCCCAGGTTTGTCGCGCACAAGTTCGCCTAGGTGCAGACTGGCAATGTTCCCATCTGGAGTTTTGTTCTGGGGCAGGTATGGAAATGGTGCGTGACCTTTGATAAAGAGATGAAGGGACGCTGTCACCTCAGTAACGGGACGGCTTTCCGGTTGCTGTAGCTGAGATATACGGTCACCTATTTTCGGGCTAATATAGGCGGAGGTCCAGACGAGAATCGGAGCGAGAATTACCGCAGCACGTTCCATATAGCGTTTCCGTCGCCTGCGAATACAACCAAACGCAATGAACAGCGCCCCGAAGGCCAAAAGCAGTAGCGCCACCACATTGCAGAAGTCGAGCCTTGCCTTGAATGCTGTCAGTGACGTTTCGTTATTCCATATCGGATGGAGTAGCAGACCATGCACGCCTTAAAGTCGTGCGGCGAGAATCCACATGTCAACACTAGGGGAAGCCCCGCGCGGCAACCCATTCCACGCGCGAGGGAGGCCAAGGCGTGGACGACGTGTTGACTTTATGAGCGTCTCTTGTGGCCGGGGTCGTCACGCTAATGCGATAACCCAACAAACAAACTGCTGCTCTCGTGAGCGAAGGTCAGGCACTGCGGGTGAATCTGATCTCTGATCCCCCGCGGGCCGTTATATCCGCGCTAACCGCTGGCGATAAACAGCTATCAACACTGACAGCGCATTGAATATTCTGTGTACGCCCTTGCTTGGATGACCCCAGTTTGCGACGCTTCGATATGTCTCACGGACATTTTTCCGGCGAACCGAAGAGCCAATGGCTGACTGACGAGAATAAAGCTGACCGCGAGATGAGATTGCTCGAGGACTTCTCGTTTACAGATCCAAGCGGCACTCTTTGGGTGACGCCCAGGGATTACGTGGTAGATGGCGCCTCCATTCCCCGCCCCTTATGGACATTAGTGGGCTCGCCGTATACGGGCGATTATCGACGCGCATCTATTGTCCACGACAAAGCGTGCGATGATGCCTCAGGCAACATAAATGCTCGGCGCGCAGCCGATCGAATGTTCTATCACGCCTGTCGCGCAGGCGGATGTTCGATCAAAGAAGCCACGCTGCTTTACATTGGCGTTAGAATCGGTGGTGTTTGGCCTCTCGTAACGCCCTGGTCCGTACTCATGGTTGCTCCGGAAACCCCTCACACCGAAAAAACGCCCGCAGATCAGCGCATCGAGGCTGACTTCCGGATCGTCGCGGATCAAGTTCTCGCAGGGCCCGAAACGGACGATCCTGTTGAGATCGAGGCGCGAACCGATCACGCCTTATCGAAAGCAACCGGCGTAAACCTTTTCGGAAAGTAATTGTTGCGCCAATCGTTCATATAGAGTGATAGCTAAAATCCGATTAGCTCGTACTCGCGCCCGTTCTTTGTGAGCCAGCCGCCGCGCTCTGCACGCTTCGCCAATTTTCAAATTGTGCCCCGGCTCACCTTCATCTCCTCCGCAAGCTCGCTGCTTAGCGTCTGTGTCTCGCCCGAAATCGTGAACCGGTGTTGATGTAGTGTGTCCACATTTTTTCCGGACTGAGCTGCCAACCTAAGCTGCGCTAATCGACTAAACCGGAACAACATTTGACCCACAAAAACTTCCGCGCAATCGGAGCGCAGCACCACATCAGGAATTTTGCGGTCAATTCGAGATTCGGGTGATCGCGCTAATGTGTTAACCCAAAGCAAATTGCTGTTCGGAGCCGGGGCGCTCCGCCACGCCGCGGCCCGGCCCCGTCTGCTTTCTTAGCCGGTAATCCGGAGTCGCTCGAACTGCTGCCGAGCTTCATCGCGTCGGAAGCGGCTGGATGAAGGATGCACAATCGACGTTCCCCATACCATTCGCCCTTTGGCCTCCATCCGCCAAACATCGGACCCGACTGGCACGATAGTCTGCGTCGTGGCGACAGCTTGCGCGACCTGCCTTCCACATATCAGAAGTTTGTTCGGGGACAGATCGTGGAGGACGCGACGAAAGGCGTTTTGCGACTCCAGCCAATCCGCTTTCGTCGGTCGCTGTCGAGCGGCCACAAGCGTCGCTGATTGGACAAAGTTATAAAATGCTAGAGAATCGAACACGACGCGGACCGTGTGGTCGCTTACGTCCGCGCGCCGTTTGCCGGTCAAAACGTAGATCAGGCCATCGTAAAACCTCCTCCGCCAGCCGCTCGTTACCCACGCGATTACTTGCGAGGTGAAATCGGTGGTGCGTTCGGTCCCAGCTCCGAAATAGAAGGATTCCCCGACCACGAGGAGCTTCGTTTCAAAAAGATTCGGGGGCGCGAATTGTTTGCCAATCCACGGCGGGAATCGGATCTCGTTCATTGTATCGATTTGAGCCTATCGAGGTTCGCACGGGCGCGTCAACCCGCAGTTTGGTCGGTACCTGATAAACAGCAGAGATTTGCGTAGTGTAATACTCATGAAAGCAGTCCCGAACTGCGGTAATTACTGCTCACTAGCGTGCCTGGAGTCGTATCTTGCAGACCATGGGCAGCCAGTCGATTGGGAGTCGTTGCGCGACACCTTTGCGGCCGCAGGTTTTGCAAGCTCGGAAGGAGCTGTGTGGACGATTGGCGCGTTTTGCCGTGGATGCGAGCTGGCCGGTTTGCACGCGGAAGAAGTACCGGTCGAGATTCCGATACCGCCGAAATATAGCGACGGCTCGTTGTTCATCTTTTGGGAGAAGCCCTCATTCCACTGCGTTCGCTTTCACAGCCAACCGGAAACGGGCAAGCTGGTGGTCATGGACCCGAATGTCGTTCGGCAAGGCTTCGATCTCCGCTGGCTGGACAAGGCCGACTTCGAGTCTGCTAATTGCAAATTTGTCAGGGTCGCAATCGCATAGCTGACAGGAGAGCGGGGTTCCCGACCACATTTGGAATCTGGACTAATTGATCGCATTGCTGTAAACCGTCCATCAACCTGCCAGCCAAGACCGAAACCTAGAGTCCCCAGAACAAAACGTTCGCCACCCAGGCACGAATGGCTGAAAGCACCCCTGCTCCTCTTCTCGATGATGCGGCCATCACAGCTTTTCGCCGTTGGCGTTTCAAACCCGGCAATTATCCGCCTGCGGTCCGCATTCCCATCACCTACACCGCTACTGGCGCGTCATATTGAAAAGGGCGGGCACGACATCAGGGATTTTGCAGTCTGTTCGAGATTCCCATGAATGACGTTATGTTTGCAGCGAAGGCATCCGGCCGGAATCGCCTACAACACATTCCGCCTACATCACCGGTCGCCATTGAAAGGCTCTCGAGGAATTTCGACCGCCATCGCATTGCGGTACGTGCGTGCCCACGATGGGTCACTTTCAGTTGTCTGACGCTACCTGCATGAGCAATAGGACCGAAATGACACCCGAACCGATCGCCCTAAAAGCGACGGAGGAAAAATTCTCTTCTGAACGAGGTAGGGCGGAGTTTGTGTCATTCTGCAATTCAGTGATTGTGCTCGAATCGCCGCGAATCAGCACCTTTCCAAACCTTTCAACTAAGGCCGGCGCAGATGGAGGTATTGATGGGCAGTGGGATCTCAGTGACGCGTCCTCGTCGATTGATGGCCCGTTCACGCGCAGAGGGTGGAATGTCTACCAATTCAAAAGCGTTGATGTCCACATCGGCTACGAAAAGGCATTCGGTCAACTCTGTCAGCGCGCTAACGGTGCCGTGGCCGACCTCATTAGCCGACTGGCATTGCCGGCGTGTCCCGCGTTGTATGTGTTCTTTACCAATCTGCAGCTTGGGATCGCTCGACCTACACGCACAAAGCGAAATGCGCGGCAGAACGAGCGGTTCGCGACGTTGCGCTCTGCGCTACTTCGTGGTGCGCCGGCAGGGATCGAGGTGGAGATCTTCGATGGTGGCAAATTAGATGGCATTCTCGCTAAGCATCGGGTTCTTCGGGTCACTTGGTTCGCGGAACACGCCAGTTCCACATGGGCAGAAGCTTATGCTCGTGAGGTGAACCAATGGCAGTTGGACGCACCGCTGAAAGGCCGAGAGGCTGAACTAAAGCAGCTCGACGCGTGGTTAACAGATGACGCAGTTCGGGTCATCGCTTTAAGCGGGGTAAACAGCATTGGTAAGACGCGTCTGGCCCTTGAGTGTACGCGTCAGCTAGCGCCGGTTACTTTCTTTGCCGATGATACTTCGCGTCTGCTCCGCGAGGGTGTGGGAATGTGGGCGAGCAGCAGCACAGGACCAATCGTAATCGTTGTCGAAGATCCATCGAGTGCTGATGCCGAGCGTCTCGCCCGCCAAACTCTCGGGAGCGATAGAGTGATGAAATTGGTGATGACGATTCCATCGCAGAAGGAGATTCCCGCGACGGTATTCGGCGATGAACTACGAGTTAAAGCCCGGCACATCGGACCACTGCTTGAGGCTACTGCTCAGCAGTTACTCGAAGAACTGAATCCGAACTTGGATTACCGCGCGCGCGATTGGGTGCTTCAGCAGGCTGGTGGCAATCCAGGCATCATTATTGAAGCGGCGATGCTCGGGCCAGAACTAAGGCGATCAGTCGAAGGGCTGCGGGACCGACTAACGAAAACACTGCGAAAACGTCTGGACGACAAATTTGGCGCTGAGTCCGTTCTTACAGCGATATTATTAAGTCCTTTGAGCTACGTGCGAATCTCAGAAGACGCAGAGTTGCGGGTTCTACTCCAGTCGATCGCTCCTACTCTTTCCGAACCGATTGTGCGATTACGGGTGGCAGAACTAGAAACGTTCGGTTGTATTCGTCGCCGTGGAAAAACAGTCGCCGTGGTGCCGCCGATGTTCGCTACAGGACTTCTTCAAGAACTCGTCGCGGCGTCGCCGAATCTGCCGCTTCAGCTTTTCTCCGAGTTGAACCATGATGCGCGTACTCGTCTGCTCGATCGCCTTGTAGCCGTCGAATTATCAGACACAGCGCCATTTTGGGATCAGCTTCTAAACGTCGTAACTAATCAGGTTACTTCTGAACTGAAGGAACGGCTCGAAATGTTAGAGTCTTTGGCGCGAGCAGTGCCGCGCGTGATCGCTTCGTTCTTGAACCGTGAACTGAACGAGCTGCTTCGGAACGTGAAGCTCTCTGGTGATCCAACAAATCTGGACCGTGTCGGCGCCGTAATACAGGAGCTAATTGAAGAGCCCGAGACCGGCGAGGAGGGCTTTGATCTTCTAACGCGGTTAGCGGAGTACAATGCATCACATGACAATCGAAACCTACCGAACACCCAATTTCTGGAGTGCTTCGTCTGGTGGTATCCACGTCCTTTCAGTTATCGCAAGCGACAGGCGACTGTAGAGACTCTGCTGAAGTCGGACCAGGTTTCGATCCGATTACTTGCAGTGAATACGCTCGTCACTGCCACCGAGATTCCGCATTCCCTCTCCGGCCGAGGCGTCGTTCCGCGTCGCCTCGGCCCCGAGCCAAACCGCACGCTGAAACGGGAGGTTTATGAGTTTTTGCAGTGGGCAACAAAGCGCCGACTCGATATCGCACAATCCCGTGATATGGAAATGCAAAAAGCTGCTGCTCATGAACTCGAGAATGCAATCGGGCCATTAGCGCAATCGCTGCCGGGAGAAACCGCAATGGAGCTCATTGATGTTTTCCTAGAACACCATTTCGCTGCGATTATCGCGTTCGACATCCAAAACTTGCTTGGTCAGCTCAAATGGACACGGAACTTGTATGCGAAGTACCGGGACGAAGGTGCAGAGGAGCTGCGTGAATCGTGGAACGGGTTGGTTACCCGTCTTGATAAGTGGATCGAGAAAATTACAAGTGGTCCTTTCCAGGATCGCTTGAGATTGGCTCTTGGTCCGACCTTCGACCACGAAGAGGTGGAATTTGAGGGGCGGAAACTTTATGCGCCGCATGTTCGCGTGATCAAGCTCGCGCGCGAGGCGCTAGCCAATCCGGCGAAGATGGACGATGCGTGGGAGCTTCTAGTCGCCGATAGGACACCGAACGTGCAGGAATTTGTGCATGAGCTGGGGCGACGCGATGCCACACATCGATTTCACTCAGAACTTGTCTCTCGGGCGGATACTTGGCAATGGGCGAGCTTACTGGGCGTGTATTTAGCCGGTGCGAAGGAAACGGATAGGGAATGGGTGAAGTCTGAGCTGTCTAAGATGCCGGTTGTTCGCGGAGAATCGAACCTTGCTTCCCTGCTAGCGTTTCAACAAACCGGTCTCGATGCGCAGAATCGATTACGCCTGCAGACGTTGATGACCAGCCGCGCCGTTAAGCCGGAACACGTGGCGCTCGCGTTTTCATACGGCAGATGGCTCGAGATGGTTCCTCCTCACGAGGTCCGTAATGTTCTCGAATACATTGAAACCGACCCGCGAATGACCGCACGATTGGCAGAAGTCATATCGCTCTACATACACGCGCTGAAACTGTTGCCACGTGAGTTGTTCGCCGTCGCCCGCAGAACGCTCGTCGCTGCCCTCCACGTCAGCGACGGTCATGGAAGTCTCAGCTTTCACTGTGACCAGATCGCACTCGGAATGGCAAAGACAGACATTAACGATGGCTTTGCGCTTCTCCAGGAAGTATTGCAAGTAAACCGCAAGCAGAACCGGCTAAGTCTGTACGGCGGCTGGAGTGTGTTCGACACATCTCCTTCTCGTGAATTCATTGCTTACCTGCGAGGCAACGACCCTGAGCGACTGTATACTGCCTTGGGAAAACTAAATCGACCGCGATATTGGGCGGATCTTCAGCGCCGGCCAAATAATCATCTACTGGATCTGGTAGGCCACGCTGATCTTCTGTTGCGATTAGCACGCGGCGATCTCGCGATGGCTGAAGTCTTCGCCGACTGCCTCGTTTCGTCGCAGCCTGGTTTCTTGGAGTTCGTCTCTAAGTTGTTGGAAGCCTATCCGTATGAGCAAGGGATACGGTTGAGCCTCACGTCAGCAGTTGTAGAGAAAACCGGCTTCGGCTCAGGCTACGAGTACCTCACAGAAGCTGAGCAATTCGTGCAACATGCACTGAAGCATCCACAACCTCCGGATGTCGTGCGGCAGTGGCTACAATCGGTCGGGAAGACGATAGACGATCGTCGGGCGGAGCAGCAAAGACTGTTCGGAGAAGACATCATGCCAGAATAAGACCTGGTTGTGTTTACCCATAACCATATACGCCACTTTGTAATTCATCGCGATTTGGAGCATCGGGCTAATGCGATAACCCAAGAACAAACTGCTGCTTGTGCGCGAAACTGGGGCGCTGTGAGTGGTTTTGACTCCCCCGGCCGTTGTATCCGCAGCGCGCCGCTACGATAAACACTATCAACGCTTCCAGATTGGGGATTTTGCAGGGCAATTCGAGGTTCGGATTACCGCGCTATCACCTTAACCCAAACGACCCATGCTCAGTGAGCGTTTGTGTCGCAGCCTTCACGCAGTCAGCAAATCGACTGAAGTCCACGAAGGACTTAGCTCGATTCAGCATTTCGAGTCGCTGGCTGAAAATATGTATCGGTATTCGTTAGCTCGACGAGTTGCGAGACTTCCAGTCGCAACTTTTTGCAAGATAGGTCGTCCGCCTTGGGTATTTGTGAGAATCTCAAGCCAATGGAATGCGGTTGTGTATGGAATGCCGAGCAACTTGCCAGCATCCCGACAGCTCAGAAAAAAAGGTTCAGTGCCTTGTGCGATTTGCAACTGATAGCAAAGCGAGACCAAACGTTGCATCGGCAGCGGCATCTGCTCGCCTCCGATAGGAGTGCCTGTTTCGGGTGGAAGCGGCTCACTGTTGGCCGCAGCCCATGCTGCGCTCAAAGCGGTCTCGTCGTCTGCATACTTCACTCGTTTGCCGGCACTCAACCATTTCGCAAAAAAAACGAAATAATCTACTGCCGGATCCACATGGCTCTTGGCGAGTTTCCACCAAGATCGAAAAAGCCCTAGCCGCTCATTGGCTGTGGTCTGTCGCCGCTCATCTCGTTCCCAAGTTTTTAGATGCCGAGCCATATCCCAAAGGGAAGCGTCACTTTGGTGTCTCTCGGTTGGAACAAATGCCGAGACATCAAAAATCGGTTGGCCTAGTGACGCTACGACCTGAGTTACCTGAGTTGCTGAGTGGCTGGGTTGCTGTGTCGCTGAGTTGCTGTGTACCTGAGCAGCTGTGTTACTGTGTTCAGAAGGCAGGTCCGTTTTCTGAGTTGGTGGAGGCTGCAATCCGTCAGACCAGTTGATCTCCTCAAACGCAATAGAGACTGGTGGGGCTTTGGTGACGAATATGTAGTCGCAACCTGTCGGGTGTTTGCCACTGATAATCGTTTGATTGCCATCAGCACGCCATTCTCCAACATCAATTCGTTCTCCAGACTCGTGATTCGGGATGGTCCTAATCCTGTAAGACGACGGATACGGTCCCGTGCACCGTACCCATAGGTTAGAACCGCGATTACCGCGTGTTTGAAGGGTCCTTCGCAAAGCAGGATTGGCGACAAGAAAGTTCTGCACCCATTCGTCACTATCGAAATCAATGGAACACAGACCATTTGATTTACTGCCCAGCGCCACGCCGATGTTTCCTTGCTCCAGCTTTCGAAGGTAGCCGATGTCCTGCATGTCATGCACAGTGCGGTGTTTCCACGGTCGCTTGGTGCCTTTGCTGCCAACCGGCCACGGCAGTAGAACTGCCTCTTCACCGAGTAAATGGCGAAGCTCTTTGACGCGCGGAAAATCACCCTTGGCGGCGCACCGAACGTTATTCTCCCTCGGCGATCGCTTCTTTTGTGCGCCGGATCGCTGAGCGGCGGAACGATGACGACGTTCTTTCGCTGAATTGACTGCGTTACACGAACCGCTAAGATTCACGTAGCTCCTTGCTGTCTTGGTCGATTGCGCGTGAGCTTTGAAAATCCGCCGATTCGCACTCTGGCGGATTTTCTGTTTCCTGAAGCATCTGTTTCATTTTCTGAACCGCGACCTGTTTCGTCAGCAGCGTGAAGCCGTCTGCCCCAAGTAGGGATTCGCGGATAAACCTCGGCTGGCTCAATCCATGACACGGGCGACTTTCGGTACTTCTACCGGGTGGCGACGATGTCGACTTCCCGTTTGAGCTCCGCATCCTAATTAACTCGATGAGCCCCGAGCTTCGCTAGGACATCGCTCCAAGAGAAACGCACCGTTCTTCCGATCTTGATGAAAGGCAATCGGTGATTTCGCATGTAAACGTCGACGGTTCGCAGCGAAACGCGCAAGCGTGCAGCGATTTCGTGTTTTGTCAGTAATCCATCCGCTTCTGTTACGACAAGCGGATTTCCCAACGCAGTGTTTGTGGCATTCGTCATAATAAACGCCACAACAATATTAGTTTGATTATGGGCTAATCGGTCACCTTGAAGGCCGTATTTGGCACGGCACCAGCCCTATTTGGCCTATAATTGTAGGTGTGTGGCCCGATAGCCCCGTGATCAGTCCTGTTTAGGCGTTTATTTGTCTTTTTTTTGCCTGATTTTGCCGTCCAGAAGTTTTTCTGTTCAACCATCGCTGGCCCAGTTCACCCGCCGCGCGCATGTCATCGAATTGGGACTTCAAATGAACCACATGTAGTGTTGTGAATCCCTCTCTGTCGATTCTGCGCAAGAACTGAGTGCGCTGCAACTTCGTCCAAGGAGGATACACGCATTCCAAGAACGTCAGAAAATCTGCCTCGGCGCGACGAATCTTGCTTTGTCCGGTAATGATTTTGACGCCTCGCGCGAACGGCAGAGATTCCCCGCGAAGATTTAGCCGTTTAAGATCCGCTTCCGCTCTGCGGCGGGTCTCCTTTTGCGTCTTATTCTGCGCCAGTCGTTTCGAGCAGATATTTAGAAGCAAAAGGGCTCGCTCAGCCGCACGCTCGAACTCATCCCCTTCGAGCAACAGGGCCGCGATTTTTGCATGCAAATCCAATGAGTAATCGGTGGGAGGAAATACGAGATTGTCGAACACTACATTGCGCCGGACGCGCGCTCGGCGTGTTTTTTGAGTGTGCGATGCGGTGGCCCTCGACGGCTTCATACATGAGCACGCAATGGTATGATCTTATCTCGCGACGCGGGGGCTACAGAGAACCACCTTTTTGCTTCTTCAGGCGTCGCTAGTTCGCGGTAATGGCGGTGAATCATCTTAGGCGAATTGCCTGCCTCCAACGCCACTTGGTTGATGTTCTGCAATTCCGCGAGCCGGTAAGAAATGAAGGAGTGCCGAAGCACGTTTTGTTTCCAGGTGACCTTGGCCTTGCCTGCCACCCGCAAGCGGATCTTGAAGAACATGGCCTTGGTGTCCTTCCAGAGCGATCCCTCACTGGAAGGGGAGGCGTTTAGCCAAAGTGCAAGGTTGTCTGTGATAGGAACAAGACGGCGCGTAGCCGTCTTGGCCTTGTCAGCGGCGACCTCGATAAAGCCAGGCCTCCTCGTCACGTCCTTCCATTCGAGCCGCAGAATCTCTTCCGAGCGCAGACCGGCAAAAGCTCCGAGAGCCAAACAGGGCCCAATTTCTGGAGTGGCGTGCTCCAGTAGCGCGGCCATTTCATCAGGCGTGAGGATTTCAACAGGAGTGCGCTTGTCCTTCCGCCTCTTGACGCTCTCCAATAAATTGGCCTCTTTTGACAGCCACCGCCGTTCCTGCGCAAATCGGAAAAAGGTTCGCAGCATGCTGAGGAAGTTATTAAAGCTGCGCGGGCTAAGCGTAATGCTGTCAAAAAAGCTTTGAACGTCATCAGGCGCGAGCGAGACGAGGTCGCACTGGAAGTGCTCCGCAAATACGCCTAAACGATACCGTAGGTCATTCAGATAAACTTCACTAAGTCCGCCGAGTTCTTTGGCGGCGATCATTTCTTCGACAGCTTCCGCGACTGGTTTGCGCTTTATTCCCTTGCCATGATGCCGCGCGTAGAACCGAGCGGCATCGCCGAGAGAAACCCCGTTCAGAAGCTTACGCGCGCCGCTGTACTCCAGCGCAACAGCGTCTAGAGGGACGCCATAGTCTTTAACCGCGTCCAATGCCCGGCCATAGATCAAGCGATCTTTGCCGGATATTTGCATCGCGTCCATGTCTCCGCGTGAAAGCTGCGCGGCTTTCGCCTCCGCCTCATCCTTCGCTTCCTCTAGGTCCGCGAAGTTTAACCGGAGGCGTCTTCCGCCTAGGTGGTAGCAGACCCGATAATACGTTCCGGTTGGCTTGCGGTCCCGGTAGATTTTCACGGCACACGAGCCGCGTTTTACGATGATAGGGAACCTGTCCCGCTTTACCTTTGATTTCGCGTTCATAGTGCTTAAGTGCGCAAATACTGTCCGAAAAGTGTCCGAATTAGCAAGTAAAATCTTTTTGTTCAGGACGATTTACCTATGAAAATCGCATTACAGCGCGTACGGGAGTCGAACCCGTGCACCAGCCTTGAGAGGGCTGTGTCCTAACCACTAGACGAACGCGCCAGAATTCGGAGCGTTTAGAATAGCTCGGCGCGCACCGCCGGCAAGCGCCCGATTCTTTTTGGCGCTGCTTAATTGCAAGAACGCGAGTCCCCAGTCCGCACAACCGCTGGAAGCGGACTGCGCAGCTCTGGCAGCCTGCGCTCCCCAGACAAGGAACGCAGACTTTTCAGTCTGTGCGCCCAGCGGAGTTTACTCCGCTGATGCTACGTGAGGTTGGCTGAGACAGCGGTTAGAAACCCGCTGGGCGCATAGGTCAGAGACCCGTGTTCCTACAGGGCGTCCTCCAGCTTTGCCAGGCGGTTTGCAAAAACGACGATATTTTCGGCAAGCTGCCGACACCAATTGGCTGGCCTCTGGCTCGTAGCCGACGGCTCAGAGAGAAGCCTTTTTGCCGGACAGGCCGGCCGTTCGACAGGCTCAGACCCGATGGGAGCCCTGTCTTTCTTCACGCTGCCTTTCGCCCCATCAGGGCCTGAACCCTGCTTATAGAGCTTGCTCTGCCCCACGGTGCCATGGCTTCTGCATGTTCCCGTCCGCTCAAAAATTAATTCTGACCATCGCTGCGAGCTTCATTTTGCTCGGCGTCTTCCACGCCGATGCCGAGGTGTCGGACGCCATACCGCAGCTAGGCGATCTCGAACGCTGGACGGTTTTTTCCCTGGGTGGCGGCAATCGCCCGAGTAAGGCATATAGGCATGCATTGATCGACGGCGATCTTGGTCTCGCTGGCATTGGAACTTTCTTGATTGGGGGTCACGCCACCGTTGATGGCGATATCTACGACTGCAGCAACGGCATGGTCCTGGCGCTCAATCACGCCGTTATCACCGGATCGATTTTCTACGACCAAGACGCCCTTCTTGACAATGACGTCACCGAAGCGCTGGCTGCGTCCGCCTACGCCTTCAGTCTGACGCCGAACCGCTCGAACGCATCGGTAAAGCTCCGCGGACATCACAATATCACCATCACCGGCGCACCGGGTGAAACGGTCGTGCTAAGTCTGAAGAATTTTATTCTTAAGGGGACCAGTTCCTTTACCCTTGAGGGGACGGCGACCACCACGTTCATCATCAACGTTCGCAAAAAATTCTCGTTAAAAGGCAATTCGCATATTGACCTGGTCGGATTGCAATGGAATCAGGTTTTGTTCAATGTTGTCGGAACCGGCCGCAAAGTTTCGCTTGGAGGTAATTCCATTTTCGACGGTATTCTGATGGCAAACAACCGCACGATTGAGCTAAAAGGCGGGGCGACGGTCACGGGCGAAATCATTGCCAACAGGTTTAAGCTTCGCGGATCGAGTCGCATCCTTCATCCATCAATCGTTAGTCAATAGTGTTGGCGTATTTGTTGCGCTGACTCCCGTATCCTATTCCTAATCGTGATCGTATTCCTATTCCTTTTCCGGGTATGCGAGAAGGAATAGGATTAAGAATATGAGTAGGAGTGAAACCTCACAACGTCACTCAGGGAACCGGATTCGCCTTCAACGTGCGCTCCCCAGACCCTGAATCGCAACGCCAGAAATTACGTTGCGTCGGCTCCGTCTACTGCGGCAAAGGTGGTTCTGGAGGTCGCGCTTTCGGCTTCGGTGAAGGAGTGGCCGTGGCAGCAGGAGCAGGCGAGGGGCGGACGCGGTTTTGTGCCAGCAACGCCAAATACTGCGTTTTGTGCGTCTCGATGTAGCTCTTAAGTTCCTGGGAGCCTGCTCGCGACCGCATCCGATCGTAAAACATCGTGTAATAGACACGCAGTTGCTCACGTTTTTCCAAGTCCGTCTTTGCCCTGCCTGCCCTGGCCCGCGCCTCGACCAAGTCAGGATCATTAATAATACGATTGGAAAGCTCCCGCCATTGCGCATGCAGGCGCGCTTCGTCCGCAGCTTTTCCAAGCGAACTTTGCTTGAACGCCTGATCCAACTCTTCGATAGCAGGAATGCGCGGTGCGGTTGCTTCGTTCTGCGGCAGCGCTGGCGAAATCTGCGGCGTGGCATTTTCTTGCGGACTGGTGGAACTAGAAACCGCCGCCTGCGCGAAAACAGACGTCGCCATGACCAATAACGAAGCTGCACCTAAGAAGAATCTGCCGATCATTTTACGAATAGAATATCGAGGTCGCGCCCCGCAAATTTCTCGGGGCGACAGGATTTGAACCTGCGACCTCGTGGTCCCAAACCACGCGCTCTACCAAGCTAAGCTACGCCCCGTTTTGTGAAACGATGCTTACCATTACGAACCAAACCTTGCATCCGGAAATTTGGGGCTCAGCCAGCAAGGACCAGAAATGACGAAGCACGAACGGCGAATGACGGATCAAATCGGAAGCCCTAATGATGAGTAACCCAATGATGCGATTCGGACTTTAGTCATTCCTTCGTCCTTCGTCCTTCGTCCTTCGTCCTTCGTCATTCGGATTTCGTCATTCTGTTGGCTCGTACGCTAGATTCGGCGCCAGGCGTTTTTCGATCTCTGCAACCGATGCGCCCATACGCGCAGCATAGTCTTCCACCTGGTCGCGCGCGATTTTTCCCACCCCGAAATATTTCGCTTCCGGATGCGAGAAATAAAGTCCGCTCACACTGGCACCCGGATGCATCGCGAACGATTCCGTGAG
>OBJR01000024.1_pt1 | contig 19878 bp, 14 predicted proteins | sample 1519711 | NCBI WGS metagenome assembly OBJR01 (sample SAMEA3235155, study PRJEB22506) | soil metagenome | biome: Forest; feature: Temperate coniferous forest; material: soil | place: Canada | collected 2011-06-18 | depth 0.2 m | reverse complement strand
CTGCTGGTGGTGGAAGCGGAGAAGACCAATCGTGACGTGGTAAAACGCGGTTATCGTGAGCTTGTCGGAGCACGAGCAGACGTAGCGGTGGTCTTGAATAAGACACGTAGTTACGGTCCGGAATGGCTCGGAAGCGGACATTAGGCATTTCCCAGCTACCATCATTTTCTTCTCCATATCTCGGAGAAGCATGCTTGTTGTAGTTCGGTTCGGTAGTTCGTAATCATGTTACGAAATAGAATCTACTACGGGGTTAAGCCGTTCATTCCGCAGGCACTCCGCACGATGGTTCGACGTAGGGTCGCCCATCGGCTGGAGGAACGCGTTCGTGACATTTGGCCGATTGCGCCAGGTTCTGAGAGGACGCCCCAAGGATGGCCGGGTTGGCCTAATGGCAGCAAGTTCGCCGTCGTTCTTACTCATGATGTCGAAGGACGAGCTGGCCTGGGTAGATGCCGGGAAGTAATGCGACTTGAGGCTGAATTAGGATTCCGGTCTTGTTTCAACCTCATTCCGGAGGGAAATTACACCGTCTCTCCTGAACTGAGAGATGAGTTGACGCGGAATGGATTCGAAGTCGGTGTCCACGATCTTCGGCACGATGGACGGCTATATCGGTCCCGACGGGAATTCAGCCAGAAGGCCAAACGAATCAACCACTATCTTAACGACTGGAACGCCGTCGGTTTCAGGTCAGGTTTTATGCTGCACAACCTCAACTGGCTGCATGAACTCGATATACGGTATGATATGTCGACATTCGATACCGATCCATTCGAACCACAGCCGGAAGGTTGGCACACGATTTTTCCTTTCTTTGTGCCAATCTCGGACACAGATAACGGAGATTCATCCCAACGGCGCCAAGGTTATGTCGAATTGCCCTATACTCTGCCCCAAGATTCGACCCTTTTCCTGCTCTTGAGGCAACGTTCAATCGACGTCTGGCTGAGAAAGCTCGATTGGATCGCCGCGAACGGGGGGATGGCACTAGTCAACGTCCATCCCGACTATCTACGGTTCGATTACGAACCGAAATCTAGCCGGACGTATCCGGCAGCTTTCTACCAACAGTTCTTGCACTACTTACGGCGCCGCTATGGGAGCGGATTTTGGCAGCCGCTGCCAAAAGAATTATCGGCGTTTGTCACGCAGTTTCCGGTTGTACCGGTTCGGCGTCGGCCCAAACGGATTTGCATGGTTACGCATTCGTTTTATGCGAGCGACAACCGAGTGACACGTTACGCGCAGGCGTTGGTGGCTCGCGGAGACCACGTCGATGTTTTAGCATTACGCCGATCTCCGGAATTGTCAAAAGAGCAAATCATCGATGGCGTTCATGTATTCCGTATCCAAGATCGATTGAGCAAGACCGAGCGGTCGAAGCTGGCCTACCTCTGGCCATTGCTGCGTTTTCTGGTTTTATCGGCTCTTTGGGTGACTCGACGTCATGCCAAAAAACCATACGACCTTTTCCACATCCACAACATTCCAGATTTTATGGTCTTCTCCGCTTGGTACCCGAAGATGACTGGCGCCAAGATTATTCTCGACATTCACGACATCGTTCCTGAGTTTTTTGCAAGCAAATTTGGTGCGGACTCTCGAAGTGTGCTTTTCTCGCTCCTTCGTTGGATGGAGCGTGTTTCGGCCGCTATCGCCGATCATGTCATTATCGGCAACCACCTCTGGTTAGACAAATATGCGGCCAGAACTCGCACACGAGGGCGCTGCACGCCTTTCATCAACAACGTGGATTCGCATGTTTTTGTTCCTCGCCCACGTAAAAGGCAGGATGGCAAGTTGATCATCCTCTTTCCCGGCGGCCTCCAATGGCACCAAGGAGTCGATATCGCCATTCGCGCGTTCAGCCGCGTCCGATCGGCGTTGCCCAATACCGAGTTTCACATCTACGGCGACGGGAGTGCCAAGGAATCGCTCGTCGCTTTGGCGGCCAAGCTCCAATTGAATGGAAGTGTGCGTTTTTTCAAGACTACGACTGTTCGGGAGATCGCTGCGGTTATGGCTAACGCCGATCTTGGCGTTGTCCCTAAGCGGGCGGATTCATTTGGAAACGAAGCTTATAGCACCAAAATCATGGAATTCATGGCGGTGGGTGTTCCTGTTGTTGTCTCCAACACCAAGGTCGACCGATTCTACTTCGACGAATCGGTCGTGCGATTCTTCGAGTCCGGCGATTCCGACGCTCTTGCTCGGGAAATAATTGAGCTGTTACGTAATTTCGAACTGCGCCGACAACTCATTACCAGCGCATCGGAATACGCTGCTCGGAATTGCTGGGACAACCGCAAGACCCACTACTTGCATCTGGTGGATTGCCTTTGCGCTGACATGCCCGCGAGCGAGACGACGGAGGTCGAAAATTCCGCAAGTCGAAACACGGCTGCGTGACAGGCGAATTCGCAATTTACCGGATGAGATGGTACGACCGCCTCATCACTTAATCGTCCGTTACGAACAATGCTGGTTAGGAGATGCTCTTTCCGCCTACATTCGCAGTTGATCGCCGTATGCTTTTCGTTGGATTGAAGACGGTTTGTGGTTTTCCTTAGCGTGGCTAGGCAGGTTTGCCCTTCGATGCAAAAGTTTTCACAAATGTGCCTTTGGACACGCTTTCCGAGATAGTTAACAGTGAGGCGGTGCGCTCAATTCGTCTCGACCGCTTAGTTACCGTGGAAGTAGCTTATCCGCTTTTGCGCGGCTTTTCGCGTCTTCGAACCGGAGAAGACAATGATGTCGGCATCAAACAATCGGTGCCGATCCTGATGTACCACAGCATCTCAAACGATCAAGAGCCCGGCGTCTCGCCCTATTATCGCACCGTCACTAGCCCATTGCGATTTGCCGAGCAAATGCACATTCTGCGAAGCCTCGGCTGGCGAGCACTCAATCTTCGGGAAGGACTTCTGGCGTTGGCAAACTCAACGTCGAAGCCAGGCGAAAAAGCCGTTGTGTTAACGTTCGACGACGGCTTTCGCGATTTTTACACGGCCGCCATGCCCGTGTTAGATGAGTTCGGCTTCAGTGCAACTGTGTATCTACCGACGGGCTTGATCGGTAATAGTAATAGACGAGTGTGCCTCCACGGTCGCCAATGCCTGAGTTGGTCGGAAGTGCGCGAATTGGATGCCCTGGGAATTGAATTCGGATCACACACAGTGAATCATCCCGAACTTGTCAATCTTCCGTGGCCTGACATAGAATCTGAGATCCATAGCTCGAAATCCGAAATTGAAAATCAGCTTGGTCAGGGGATCACCAGTTTTGCCTATCCTTACGCGTTTCCCCGAGCTAAGAAAGGGTTTGTAAAGCGAATGCGCGATGTCCTCGAGGCGGCAGGTTACCAAAGCTGCGCTACTACCGAGATCGGCTTAACAGCCCAAGATGACGATCTTTTTTATTTGAAGCGCCTGCCAATGAATCAAGGGGATGATGCAAAGCTGCTAACGGCGAAGCTTGCCGGCGCCTACAATTGGCTGGCCTGGCCACAACGCGCCGCGAAATCGGCGAAGGCTATATTTCATCGGTTGAAAGACTAGATCATTCGGGGAATTCAGATTCATGCCCGACGCACTTTGTTATGTAGCTGTTACGCCGGTTCGGAACGAAGAAAAGTATTTGCCACAGACGATTCAATCATTCGTTACTCAAACATGTGCTCCGATTGTGTGGATCATCGTAGATGATGGCTCGACCGATGCGACGGGTTCGATTGCCGATGCTGCCGCGGCACACTATCCCTGGATTGAAGTCGTCCACCGGCCCGATCGAGGCTTTCGACGGCCTGGCGCGGGCGTCATGGAAGCTTTTTGCGACGGTCTGGCGCGCCTTGGTAGTAGGGCGTGGGATTTCCTGGCCAAGCTGGACGCAGACTTGGTTTTTCGCCCAGATTACTTCGCATCGTGTTTAGAGCGATTCGAACGAAATCCACGATTGGGTATTGGCGGTGGTCTTATTTGTCAGCGACGCGGCGATATCTTGATCCCTGACAGCGCTGGTGACCCTCTGTTTCACGTGCGCGGTGCCACCAAAATTTATCGCCGCGCGTGTTGGGACCAGATTGGGGGTCTCATCAAGGAGCCTGGGTGGGATACAATCGATGAGTTGAAGGCGAACATGCTCGGTTGGACGACTCGCACCTTTACCGACATACAAGTCCATCAATTGAAGGAGACAGGCTCTGCTGACGGCAGCTGGCGCAATTGGGTCAAAAATGGTCGTGCGAATTACATCACGGGATACCACCCGATATTCATGGTGTGCAAATGCGTCAAACGCCTGCTACAAAAACCATTTGGTATTGCCGGCGTGGGATTATTGTTTGGGTTCGCGAGTGGGTATCTTGAACGAATCCCGCAATTAACGGATCGGGAGCTGGTGCGATTTATCCGGCGTGAGCAAGTCCGTAAATTAACATTTCGGAGAAGCTTGTGGACGGCTTAGTGCAAAAAGCTTAGTCTGGGGTTTGCTGGCGGCGTTTTGTGATTTCAAAACACAAGGCATCCCATTAGCAGGGATTTTCTCAGGGACGACTTACTATGAGACTGTCGATTGTCATTATCTGTTGGAACGACCAGAAAGTCATTCAACAGTGTCTTGAGTCAATTTACGCCGGCACGCGTCAGTTCGAATTCGAAGTCATTGTCTCGGATAATGGTTCGACGGACGATTCAATGGCGTTGATACGGCGGCGATTCCCGGACGTGAAGATCGTCGAGAATCATGCCAACGTCGGTTTTGCCCGTGGCAACAATGCGGGAATAAGGGTCGCTACGGGGGATTATGTGCTGATTCTCAATCCCGACACGATTATCATCGACCATGCCTTGGACACGCTTGTCCGATACGCAGATGAACATCCGGAAGCTGGCGGGTTTGGGGCTCGCGTTTTAAACCCGGATGGCTCATTCCAAAACTGCGCTCGGCCGATCCCGGCAGTAGGCGGCTACCTGATCGCGGCGCTCTATTTCAGGTTTTTAGGGCGCCTTTCAGAAGCACTCGCCTCCGATATCTACCCTGGATGGACTGGTCGGACAGAGCGAGACATAGGATTTCAATCAGGCTGCTGTGTGATGTTTCGCAGGCAATTGCTTGATCAATTGAAGGGTTTTGACGAGCAATTTTTCTACCATTTCGAGGAAGTCGACCTCTGTTACCGCGTCTGGAAAGCTGGAAAGTCCGTCCGATTCTGCCCCAAGGCTGAGATCACTCATCTGGGGGGGCAATCGGTAAGCCGGTCGCCAGTCCGGTTTGCGCTGGAGACTTATAGGAGCCGATATCGATTTTTCTACAAACATTTTGGGGAAATTGGGCTTCGGCGAATTCGGTGGGTTTCATTATTGCATCTGAGCGTGCGATGGTTCGGCTATAGTATATTAGCGATGGTTAGACCGGGACCCGCAATGAGTGATCGCTTGGCATGCTATCGCGTTCTGCTGGCGTGGAACTGGCAGATCGATCCGGTGCGTTTTGTGCGGGAAGGAGCGGAGCCACAACTTGGCTTTGCGCCGTTGACGCCGCCACCGGTTTCACCGGCCGGAGCCGTTTTCCTAAAGGAATCCAAGTAGTTGTAGGCGGAGGAATGTGTCTATGACAAACCCTGTTTCAATTGTAACTGGAGCTGCCGGATTTATCGGGTCCCATGTTGTTGACGAACTGCTGAAAAACGGACACCACGTCGTCGCGCTCGATGATTTAAGTGGAGGGTTTGACGATAACGTTCCAAAGGGAGCGAAGTTCGTGCAAGGTTCGATACTCGATTATCAATTAATTGATTCTCTGTTCCGCGAATACCGCTTCGACTACGTCTATCATCTGGCCGCTTATGCCGCCGAGGGTTTGAGTCACTTTATCAAGCGCTTCAACTATACAAACAATGTGGTTGGTTCTGTAAATCTGATTAATGCGGCCATTAACGGTAACGCGAAATGCTTCGTGTTTACCTCATCGATTGCTGTCTACGGAGCTGGACAATCGCCCATGACAGAAGACATGGCTCCCGTTCCGGAAGATCCCTACGGCATCGCGAAGCTAGCGGTAGAACGGGAGCTCGAAGTGTCGCACGAAATGTTTGGTCTTCCATACATTGTCTTCCGCCCCCATAACGTTTACGGCGAGCGACAGAACATTGGCGATCGTTATCGGAATGTTGTCGGGATTTTCATGAATCAGTTGTTGCGCGGTGAACCGATGACTGTATTCGGAGATGGCGAGCAACAACGCGCCTTTACGCACATCAGCGACGTAGCTCCAGTCATTGCCCGTTCGGTAGACGTGCCGGAAGCGAGGAATCAAGTATTTAATATTGGGGCTGACGTGCCATTTACGGTAAACGCGCTCGCCCAAATTGTAGCCACGGCGATGGAACTTCCTCTAAAGGTTACGCATCTCGAGCCACGAAATGAAGTGCAGGTTGCTTTCTCCGATCATTCCAAAGCGGAACGCGTTTTCGGCGCAGCATCAAAGCTGCCCCTGGAGCAGGGTATCGAGAAAATGGCGAAATGGGCAAAGACTCACGGAGCCCGCGAGAGCAACGTTTTCGACAATATCGAGGTTTTAAAGAATCTGCCACCAAGCTGGTTGCAAACGATCGGCAGGTAATTTGGATTTTCATTAGATGTGCGGCATTGCTGGCAAGCTTTTATTTGACGGCGAATCGCGTGTTAGTCGCCGGGAGATCGAAATGATGCTTCGCCCGATGAGGCATCGCGGTCCCGATGGCGAGGATGTTTATCTTAGTGGAAACGTCGGATTGGGACATCTCCGCCTGGCCATTATTGACCTCGATACCGGGGGTGAGCCGATGCCTAACGAGGACAAAACAGTCTGGATCATTTTCAACGGCGAGATCTACAATTTTCAAGAACTGCGACATAATCTCCTGGAGAAGGGTCATGTCTTCAGGTCGAAATCCGATACCGAAGTCATCCTTCACCTGTATGAGGAGCTTGGACCGGAATGCGTTCGTGAGTTGCGTGGCATGTTTGCCTTTGCACTGTGGGATTCCAATCGCCGTCGATTATTTGTCGCTCGCGATCGCGTCGGAATTAAACCATTGTACTACGCTTGCAGCGGGAAAGCGTTCCACTTCGCTTCTGAGCTGAAGGGTCTCATTACGGATCCGACGATAAACCGAGACCTTGATCCTTTCGCATTACGAAGCTTCCTCTCGTTTAACTATGTTCCAGGCGAGGCAACGCTGTTCCGAGCTATCAGGAAATTGCTGCCTGGTCACTATATTCTCATTGAAGACGGGAAACTTACCCAGCGGCAGTACTGGGATCTGCGGTTTGAATCCCGAGAAGATTCCGTCATCTTTGAGGACGCCGTTGACGAGCTTTACTCGTTGCTAGCCTCCACGGTTGCCAGTCACATGATCGCCGACGTCCCGGTCGGGGTCCTCCTCAGTGGCGGCGTCGACTCGTCCGCAGTATTGAGCTTTGCTGTTAACGGTACAAAAGAGAAGCTCCGGAGTTTCACAGTTGGCTTTGAAAGCCACGGTAATGGAGTAGTTGATGAACGACCGTACGCCAGAATGTCGGCCCAGCGGTTTGGCACTGAGCACTACGAGACGAGTATTTCGGCGGCGGACTTTTGGGATTTCCTGCCCTCCTATTTGTGGCACATGGAAGAGCCAGTGTGTGAACCTCCCGCCGTGGCTCTCTACTATGTCTCGAAGCTAGCGCGGAACTATGTAAAGGTTTTACTCTCCGGAGAAGGTGGGGACGAAGCCTTCGCCGGTTATCCGAACTATCCGAATATGCTCCGGCTCCAGCGACTTGGCAATGCCTTGGGCCTGCTTGCTCGCCCAGCGGGCACGGGCATTTCGCTTCTTGGCGGACTTTTCGGAGACGAACGGGTCGATCGGTATGGCAATGCCCTCGGACGCTCCTTATCCTCGCAGTACTTCAGCCGAACGTCTGGCCCAACCGCTTTCTTCAATCGACACGCGGCCCAGCTATTCGCGCCGGAGTATCTGGAAGGCGGCTTGTCGAGTCAGGCTGATCAATTGATTGCCACTCTAACGGCCAGGGTTTCAAACGAGCCATTGCTCAATCAGATGCTCTATGTCGATACAAAAACCTGGTTGCCTGACGACCTGTTGGTGAAGGCGGACAAAATGACGATGGCCAACTCACTCGAGCTGCGCGTCCCGCTGCTCGATCACAAAGTGCTTGAATTCGCCGCTTCACTGCCGCCTGAGTTTAAGGTGCGCGGAAAGCAGACGAAGAGAATATTGAAAGCGGCGTTCGCTAAAGCATTGCCCAGGGAAATTCTGGAGCGAAAGAAGGCCGGCTTCCCCGTGCCGTACGAAAGGTGGCTCCGCGGCGAATTGCGACATTCAGTCGAAGAAGTTTTACTTTCCTCCCGGGCTGCTTCTCGGGGCTATTTTCGCAAAGGTACAGTTCGCAGACTGCTACAATCGAATCGCGCGAATGGCAGTTACCCGAAAGAAGTATTCTCCCTGCTGGCCTTGGAGTTATGGCACCAAGCCTTTATCGACACTCCGTCTGCCGCGTTTGGCCGGAAGGCCTCAGCCGAAGTCGTCCTCAAAAAGGATATTGGTTCCAGCGCGTTGAAAGTGTGATTGCAGTTCCGATGGGAACGAGGGTGGTCTGAACCTCGCGAGAGGCAGCGGTAGCTCAATGAGAACGCAAGCGAAACGACTTCGGGTTTTATACAGCTTCCCGCATAAAATCGGCGGCCCGCGGATCTGCTCCATCGCTTGGCACCAAGTAGATGGAATCGCAGCTGCCGGTGCGCAGGTTCTGGCTTTTCCGGCGTCAATTTGCAGACCAATGCCCGGAGAAGTACGTGTCCAACCCACCCTGGCACGAGGCCGCTGGCGCATTCCCAATAGATTACTCAGGGGCAGGGCATATTTTGCGCTGCACGACTATATTGTTTCTCGACAACTGGAAACATTGAAGGAGCAAGTCGACATCGTCCACACCTGGCCATTGGGTTCTCTGCGTACTTTAAGAATCGCAAAGAGACTTGGCATTCCCACTGTTCTAGAAAGATGTAATGCACATACCCGATTTGCCTACACGGCTGTGCAACAAGAATGCGAACGGCTTGGCGTGCGGCTTCCGCGTAAGCACGAACACGCCTATAATCCAGATGTTCTTAATAAAGAGGAACAGGAGTATAGCGAAGCATTTCGCCTGCTTTGTCCATCTGATTTTGTGATGAAGACATTTCTCGATGAATGTTTTCCACAGGAAAAGCTCCTTCGGCATATTTACGGGTTCGATCCCAATCGATTTTATCCTGATAACGCGCCTCGATCTGCAGACCGAGGTTTGACGATGTTGTCAGTCGGCGTCAATGCGGTTCGAAAAGGGGTGCACTTCGCGTTGGATGCGTGGTTGAAGTCGCCCGCCTCTCGATCGGGCACTTTTCTTATCGCCGGTGAATTCCTGCCTGAGTACCAAAAAAGACTGGCGCCAAAGTTGGCCCACCCAAGTGTCAAAGTGTTGGGTCATCGCAACGACGTGCCCGAGCTGATGAGGCGCAGCGACATCCTGGTGCTTCCAAGTATTGAAGAAGGATTCGGACTAGTCGTCGCTGAAGGAATGGGCAGCGGTTGTGTGCCGCTAATCTCGGAGGCGTGCACCGACATCTGCAAGCACATGCATAATGGCTTGGTGCATCGTGTAAGCGATGTAGACACGCTGAGCAGGCACATTAGCATGCTCGACGAGGACCGCACTCTCCTCGCGCATCTTCGGGCGGCCGCGATTGACAGCTCGCCTGAGTTCACTTGGGGCGCTGCCGGAGTGAGATTACTCGAGGCATATCATCAAGCGCTCGACGATTGGCAGGCGTCAAAAGCATCCCGAGCAACATTGCCATTGTTAAACAAGATCGCGAGATGAACTTAATTGGCATATCTATTTTGTTGCCGGTGCTCTTTGTCGTGACCTGTGCGCCGCGTCGTTGGGCAGTTATCGGCTACATGACAGGAGTACTGTTTCTCACTCAGGGCCAACAATTGCAGGTTTTCGGATTCAATCTCTTTGCGATCAGGTTTGTTGAGCTTGCGGGATTCATCCGCGTAATTGCGCGCGGCGAACTTACTTCGTATCGACTGAATTCGATCGATCGAGCTTTGTTGATTCTCTACATCTATGCCACAGTTGTCTTCGTTCTTCGATCTTCTGAGGGAGTAGCTTATCACGTAGGAATGCTGGTCGACGCGTTTCTTTGCTATTTTGCCTTTCGCGGTCTTATCGGAGGCTTCGAGGATTTCAATTGGTTCTTGCGTTGTTTCCTTCTGCTGCTTCTTCCTTTTGCCGCCATTATAGTATTCGAGAGTTTAACGAAGTACAATCTATTTACCGTGATGGGGGGCGTGACCAGAGTGGAGGATTTTATGCGAGGAGGTCGGCTGCGCTGCCAGGGTAGTTTTCGACATCCCATTCTCTTAGGGACACTCGGCGCCAGCTTCTTACCATTGTATATCGCGATGGTAAGACCAAAGAGTCATCGATTACTCGCGATGCTTGGCATCTTTTTATGCTTGGTTATCGTCGGGGCGTCAAATTCGGGCGGACCGGCAAGTTGTGTTGTGGTTGGTGTTGCCGGCTGGGTATTATGGAAGTGGCGTACAAAGATGCTCCGTATCCGTCGGGCCATCGTGTTTGGGATAATTTCGTTGGGACTTGTAATGAAGGCGCCTGTTTGGTACCTGCTTGCCCACGTCAGTGATATTACCGGAGGTGGTGGCTGGCACCGGGCGTTCCTCATCGATACGGCTTTCCAGCATTTGCACCAGTGGTGGCTTGCCGGTATGCCGATCGAGGACACGGTCAATTGGTTCGCCTATTCCGTTCCAGTGACCGGAGGTGCCGATATGACGAACACATTTATTTCTTTCGGCGTTCAATCGGGTCTTGTTGCCATCGCTCTCTTAATTGCACTTTTGGTTTGCGCGTATCGCCGGTTAGGCATCGCCCTCGCCCTTGTGCGAAATAGGTATCCAATTGGATCTACCACCGAATTCATGCTTTGGGGAGTTGGAGTCATGCTTGCCGTGCACATCATGAATTGGCTTGGCATTAGCTACTTCGATCAGATCTATGTCGTCTGGTTTATGCAGCTCGCTGCCATTTCTAATCTCTGCGATCAGGTCTTTGCGGAGGACGCCAAGGGTGTTGAAGACGCCACGGATGAACCAGCTATAACCGCCCATATTTATGACGGAGGATGGAATCCCAATAGTTCCGAGGCTTTCCGTTACTAAACGGCAAAGGCTCTCCTGAACGTGAGCGTGCGAAAAACCGCATTAAAAGGTGGGTTATTGCTTGGCGGTAGCCAGGTTGCATCTCAAGTAGCCGCGTTTCTTAGAAACGTGATCGTCGCTCGATTCTTGAGCCCGACGGACTTTGGTGTCGCGGCTGTTTTTGCCATGACTCTCAATCTGTTCGACCTGCTTAACATGAGTTACGAGAAGCTGCTAATACAGGCGGAAGATGGCCACGAAGAGCGCTTTCAATCGACTATTCAGTGGATGTTGCTTCTGCGAGGCGCGGTTACGGCTGCTCTTGTCTTTTGCACAGCCGGGCTCGTGAGCAGGCTCTTTGGAGTGCCGAACGCGCGTTGGGCGTTTTACTGCCTAGCTCTGGTTCCGCTCGTGAGAGGCTTGGGTCATTTAGATCTCAGTAGGCTTCAACGTGAAATGAAATATACGGCGGCTGTTAAGGTCGACATGGTGACAAACATTCTCACGCTGGTTATTGCCTGGCCAATCGCCTATTTCAAAAGGGACTATAGCGCGATGCTCTGGATACTTATCGCAAAGGTCGGCATAAATGTGATTGCGTCCCACTGTGTAGCAAGCCGTCCATACTCTTGCTCTTATTACCGGCAGTACGTCCGTCGTGCCTTCAGCTTTGGCTGGCCTCTTCTGCTGAACGGCTTCTTAATCTTTGGTATTTTTCAGGGCGATCAATTTATCATCGGCTCGGCCAATCGCATATTCCATCACTCATTCTATTCTCTCGCCGATTTAGGCCGTTACTCCGTGGCGTTCGCATTAACCATGGCACCTACGGTCATCGTCGCGAATATTACGTCAACGCTGTTTCTCCCACTTTTTGCCCGGGCCAGCGTTGGGTCGAAGGAGTTCGATAGAAGATACGCATTTTGCTTAGAGGCGCTCGCGCTCGCAAGTGCGTCGATCGCCATTGCTTTCATCATGTGCGGCGGAGTAATCGCGTCCGCAATCTACGGACACGCCTACGCAAATATCTCAAGCTTCATCGGGTGCTTGGCAGCAATGCAAGCCATGAGAATATTGCGTGTCGGCCCCAATCAGGCAGCCGTAGCAAGAGGAGACACTAAAAATGCAATGATATCGAATTGTGTGCGATCACTTGCATTGTTCACTTCGTTCGCCTTTGCCTCTCGCGGCCTTGCGTTAGTCTGGATTGCTGCAGCGGGCGTAGCAGGTGAGATACTCGCCTTTGTGGTAGCCGTAATAATGCTATGGAAAAAGCAGCGAGTATCGCCTGCAGTATCCTTAAAGCCAGCGGGGATAATGACTGCTATTCTCGCAGTCGCCGTGACATTGAATTTAGCGCTTACCTCAATCACACCAATGATGCGGTTGTCGTTAACATTGTTGGTTGAACTCATAAGCTTCATTACTATAGCTGGAATTTTTCCAGATCTGCGTCAAACGGCCGCTACAACTGTTCGTGATCTATTCCGATGGCTGAGCAACTTCAGGCTTAATGGTTTTAAAATCACCGTAAATCCGTGACCAGCGGCGCGCTGCTCAAGATGGATTAGAGCTCGAGCTACTGGCGTGATTTGTTTTTGAAAGTGCAAACGAAGAGCGATTTCTTGCACAACGCGCCTCACGCCCCGGCGGGCAATGCACAGCCGTGTGCCGATGAGAATCGAGAAACCAGTTGCCGGGATCCCTGGCCGCAGTTCATGATCGTTGGCGCGGCGAAATCCGGCACCACTACTCTGTATCGCTATCTGGTTCGTCATCCGCAGATTTTTCTGCCCAAAATTAAGGAGCCGGAGTTTTTCAGTGACAATACCGTGTTTAGCAAAGGAGCCGGCTGGTACCTATCGCTATTTGCTGAAGCGAACCAAAATCAAATGCGGGGCGAAGCATCAACCACATACACTCGTTGGCCCCATACGGCGGATGCAGCAACGAGAATTCATGAGTTGGTGCCTTCGGTAAAGCTTATCTACATCATGCGACATTCGGTAGAGCGAGCCTACGCTCACTATGCCCATCACATGCGCCTCAAAGTGACGATGACGTTTGAGGAAGCACTATCACGATCAAACATTTACGTGGATTGCAGCATGTATATGCGGCAAATAGACCGCTACCTTAGATATTTTAGCAGAGATTCGTTCCTGTTCCTAACTCTAGATGAACTTAAAGAAGCGCCGAAAGCGACCTTACACAAGCTTCAGACATTTCTCGGTATTGAGCCACTGGATTTGCTGCGGGATGGCGCTATTCACTCTAACGAGAGGCACGCAGAATTCATACATCATCACACAACGCGCCAATTCCGCAGAATTCCTGGAGGATCTTTTATCGCTAATTCGCTTCCCCAAGGATGGAGAGATCGAATCTACTCATGGGTGGCAAACTCAGCCTTAGGCACGCATTTGAAGAACAAGCATTTAATTCCCCCGATGCTGGAGAAAACCCGCGCTTCACTTTTGCAGCAGTTTAAAGAACCCAATCGACAGTTAGCCGAGTTTCTGAATCGGGATCTGTCGAGCTGGCACCAGTGAGATCACAGAACGGTCTTCACCGGTGCAGCGGATGGGACGAGCAGTGTCGGATAAAATGATGGGCATAGGTCAATCAGCCGCTATAGCGGAACCCAGCCTTTCCCAAAAGCCTCGCCTTCAAGTCTGCTTGCTCGGCTTAGCTTTAGAGGGGGGTAACCGTGGCGTCGGCGCGCTAGCTTCCGGAACAATCTCAGCGCTTATGCAAACTTTCCCAGGAGCGCGAGTCTGTTTGTTGGATTACGGGAAAAAGCCAGTCAACTACGAGGTTCGCTGTCACGAGGGATGTGTCAACGTCGAGTTGATCAACCTACGGTTCTCGAAGAAATTTTACTTAAGGAACAACATTGCTCGGCTGTTATTAACCGCCCTTTTACTAAGGTTGATACCAGTGTCGTCGCTGCGAACAAGATTGATTCTTAGAAGCCCCTATCTGAGAGCGATTTCCGAAATGCATCTCGTCGCATCCATCGCCGGAGGCGATAGCTTCAGTGATATTTATGGGCTGGCGCGGCTAACTTACATCTCGCTACCGCAATTACTGGTGATCGCGCTTGGCAAGCCACTGACTCTACTGCCGCAAACTATCGGTCCGTTCCATACTATCGTCGGGCGCTGGCTTGCGCGGCTTACTCTGCGTCGTGCCAAGCGGATTTATACCCGGGATTACGAAAGCATAAAAGAGGTGCAGACCTTAGTAAACGGATCTGGGGATGTTGCGTTTGCACACGACATGGGCTTCGCCCTTGAACCCTTTCCTCCGTCCCCAAAAACACAAGACCAGATACGCCAGATGAGAGGGCGTGGGCTGGTCGGATTTAACATTAGTGGTCTTCTCTACCGGTGTAGTGACACTGGTAATAATCAATTCGGACTTAAGGTAGATTATCGGGATGTAGTTCAGGAGCTAATTTCCCTTTTACTTGAAAAGCTCGGACTACACGTGATGCTCGTTCCACATTCTTTCGGTGTGCGCAGGAATAGCGAGAGCGACAATCACGCATCCGAGGCGATCTGCCAGGAATTCGGGAGTCATAGCCGGTTGAGCCTGATTCAAGGTCCGCTCGATCAACACGAGGTGAAATGGGTCATTGGTCAGTGCGATTTTTTCATCGGTTCGCGAATGCACGCATGTATTGCGGCCGCCTCACAATGTGTCCCTGCAGTGGGGCTCGCCTACAGTCGAAAATTTGCAGGAGTATTGAATACAATTGGCGGTGGCACGCGTGTGATTGATCTCAGGCAAGCGAGCATCGATGAAGTCTTAAAGAGGGTTGAGCGAGCCTTTACTGAGCGGAAAGCTCTCCACGATGAATTGAAAGCTCGCATACCTGCAATAAAGGATTCGGTTCTAAACTTATTTACACACACAGAAGCGGCGACGAAAGCGTGATCCTGGTATGAGATCAATCGAGAGTGTTGCGGACGTGGCCCGATGGAGAATGTGCGTAGGGTGCGGTGCTTGTGCGTATATCTGCCCACACAACCATGTGCAGCTGGTTGACGTAGTGAATGAGGGAATTCGTCCGTTTGTCATTGAATCCGAAAAGTGCAATTCCTGCGACGACTGTCTAACGGTCTGTCCGGCATACGAGAATGATCATTCGGGGCTCACTCAACGTCCCAACGTTATTCCACAGCTAAGTCACTATTGCGGTCCAGTCTTGGAAATTTGGGAAGCGCACGCCGTCGACCCTGAAATTCGTTTTGCCGGTTCATCCGGCGGTTTAATCACCGCTTTATCATTGTATTGTTTGGAGAAGGCTGGGATGCATGGCGTACTCCACATCGGAAAGGATCCTGATGATCCCATCCGCAACAGAACCGGGATGAGCTTCGATCGCGCTGATCTCCTGCGCGCCACGGGTTCTCGTTATGCACCTGCCTCGGCTTGTGACCGACTGGACTTAATTGAATCATCGCCCGCTCCCTGTGTGTTTGTCGGCCAACCAAGTGAGGTTACGGCACTCCGCAAGGCACAGCGAATAAGGCCGGAATTGAATCGCCGCGTCGGGCTTGCCATATCCTTCTTTTGTGCCGGCAGCCCATCTACACTTGGTACAGTCGAATTGCTCAAAAAACTGGGAATAGCCGAGAAAAGAGTAAACGAGGTGCGTTATCGCGGAAACGGTTGGCCAGGTAACTTCGCAGTGACTCTGGATGGTGACAAGTCACCATCTCGGGAAATTAGTTACAGCGAATCATGGGGTTTTCTGCAAGCATACCGGCCCTACTCAACTCACCTTTGCCCGGATGGCACGGGCGAAGACGCCGATATCTCTTGTGGTGATCCATGGTATCGCCCGATTCACGCAAACGAACCGGGACAATCATTGATCGTCGTTCGGACGGAAAAAGGCCGTCAGATTATCCGAGAGGCCATGAACGCGGGATATCTGGCATTGCAAAGGGCAGATCCGGACAAGTTGTTGAATTCGCAACGTAATCTATTGAACAAACGTGGCGCGATATGGGGGCGAATTATGGCATTCAAGGCGTTCGGACTACCCACAACGAGGCTGAAAGGGTTCTCACTTTTCAAAAACTGGTGGAAATTATCATGGACCGCTAAACTGCGGTCCACATTCGGCACAGCCAGACGGATCGTACTCCGAAAGTACTATCGCCCGCTGACAATTGTTCGCACGGCGGAAGACGCTAATCTGCGCTCCGGACCTGCCGCGTTAACGACGCGGTCCTAGAATCGTACCATTCGCGTAATTTTTTGGGCATTTGACATTCCAAATCTGTTTGCGAGCATCCGCTCAACATGATTTTTCGGTCTGCCGCTGCTAATTCGATGGGAAAGCTTCTCTTTTCACTATTCCTCGGGTTGTATTCCCTTTCCGCATTCGCGGCGCAAAGAGATGTAGGTGCTGGCCGACCGTACGCCACTATTACCGCAGCTCTGAACGCTGCTGCTGCCCGTGACGTAATTAATGTGCACACAGGCAGTTACAAAGAGAGCCCCGGGATTACGAAAACAGTGACGTTGCGCGCTGCTTCTGGCGAATCGCCCGTTCTGATCGGTCACATTAAGGTGATGGCGAGCAATGTGACGATTAGCGGCTTGGAGATCACCGGCTGGGGCGCAACCGCGAGTACTGTGCCGGGCATTTTGCAAGACGGCTATTCACCGTCCCTCACCGGACTGACAGTTACGAACTGTAAGATTCATGGCGGCACCGGGCAGGGTGCCCCAATCGACGTCGGTGGCCTGACAAGCGGCGGAGCCGCAATTCGCGTGCGGAATAGCACGAACACTACCATATCGGGCAATGACATTTACGGGTGCAAAAAAGGTATCCACATTCAGTCTTCACATTCCAGTGATGGCACCTATGAGAACGGAACAGTTATCGAAAACAACAAAATCCATGATTGTCCGAATGATGGGATTGATCTTCACGGACAATACATCACGGTCGTTGGGAATCTGATCTATAATAATATTGATCGCAATTTCTCGAAAACGCACCCGGACGGTATACAGGTCGTTTCAGTGGTGACAGATGGCTACGATTCCGTGCAGCATCTGAAAATCATGCGTAATACCATTTACAATCACACTCAGAACATCTTCGTGCAGGGTTCATCGAATGCCGAAGCATCAGTGTGTTTAGATGTGACTGTTGCTAATAATGTCTCATACAACACTCCTGGGGCGACTGTGCATGGGCAGCTCATGAGCGCCCTGCCGGGCGGCGGAGTCGGCATCTCTGTCAGCGCGATGAACGGAGGTTGGGTTTACAACAACACTGTATTAAACCTGGCTAGAGGTATTGCGATCGGGAGCAATAAAAACGGCACCGTCCACGTCAAGAACAATATCATGCAGGGAACTAACGTCGGTATAAAGTTTGATGATACAAATGATATTGTCGCAGGGGAATTCGATTGGAATTTGTTTTACAGCAACGGTGAGGCGATATCGTGGAACTCGGTCTATTACGCGACGCCGACGGTTTTTCATAACGCAGTACCGAGCCAGGCCGGTCATTGTATAAGTGCGGATCCGAAACTTGGCAGCCCCGGTCAACCGGCGCTTCAAGCGGGATCGGCAGCAATAGCCAAAGCGGCGAATCTCAGCAACTCTTGTCCCATTGATCGACCTGGAAACATGCGGCCGGCTTCCGGCAGTTGGGACATTGGTGCCTATATGTACACCGATGCTCCGGCCCCTCCAACGAATCTGACAATTGTCCCGTAGACCGTCAGTCAGTACAAGGGCACCTCGAGCTATGGCACGAGGGATACGAGGGCCGCGTCCAGCCGACGGTAAATTTGGCGTGCCGCTAAACCCATTAAACGAATAGTGTATTGACGAGCCGTACTTTTTTGAGACAACCGCGCCGGCTGAGGAGGAAAGGGAAGGGGAATATGACTGGTAACGCAACACGACTGGTTTGTTTTTCATACTCACCGCATTTGGAGTCCTTCTTGCTTCGAGAGTTTTTGCGGTTCCCATCCGCCCTGTAGATAGGCTGACGATTTTTAACCCGAACCACACGGTGTTCAGGAGCATATCTCTCACGCCCGAGCAAACACATGGTGGGGCAACGGCGGTTCTTGCCTTTTAGAGATCGAATAGATCGTCGCCTCGGGGAAAATAGTGCATCTGGAGTTCCGAACCAGTTCCAGTTGGTATGATAATTGCTAAAAATTTGGCTAAAGGCTATCTTTTGCATCCTATGAGACCGGAAACGCATGCACAACTTTTACGTCGACTCGAGCAAACTAATCGATGCCAGAGAAAGCCGGCGGCATCAAATGATTTCGGCTTATGTCTGCTCGCGCAATGAGAAAACTCGCCTTTTTAGTCTCCTTGGGGCTGTGCTCTGTCTCCGCGTTCGCGGCGCAGAGAGAGGTGGGTACGGGCCAGCCATACCGCACGATTACCGCGGCGATTACAGCAGCAGCCGCGAACGACGTGATTAACGTACATACTGGGAATTACACCGAGAGCCTGACAATCCTAAAACCCTTGACAGTGCAGGCGGCCTCTGGGCAGTTTCCGGTTCTCATTGGGCACATTAAGGCCGCCGCGAATAATATAACGATCAGCGGTTTAGAAATTACGGGGTGGGGCGCAACTGCCAGCGGTCAGCCTGGCATTTTACAAGACCACAACTTACCGGCATTCACCGGGCTGACCGTTTCGAACTGTAAGATTCACGCGGGCAGCGGGCAGGGCGCGCCCATCGACGTAGGCGGGCTTATTAACGGGGCAGCCGCAATTCGGGTGCGCTATAGCACCCGTACCAACATTACGGGCAATGACCTTTACGGCTGCTTCAGAGGTATTCACATTCAATCATCACATTCCAGTGACGGCACCTATCCAAATGGTACCATTCTCCAAAATAACAAAATACATGATAATGGGATTGATGGGATCGATTTGCATGGACAATATATCACCGTAGTTGGGAATACGATCTATAATAATATAGATCTGAACTACTCAAAAACGCACCCCGACGGCATACAGGTCGTGTCAGTGGTGACGGATGGTTACGATTCCGTGCAGCACCTTAAAATCATGCGGAACACCGTTTTCAACCACACCCAGAATATTTTTGTTCAGGGATCATCCAACGCCGAATCATCGGTAAATTTGGATGTTACCGTAGCTAACAACGTTTCATACAACACTCCTGGGGCGACTGTGCATGGGCTGCTCATGAGCACCCTGCCGGGCGGTGGAGTCGGGATCGCTGTCAGCGCGATGAATGGAGGTTGGATTTGTAATAACACTGTATTTGACGTGACCAGAGGCATCGATAGCGGAAGCAACAAGAATGGGACCGTCCATGTTATGAACAATATCGTGCTGCGAACCTACACCGGTATAAAGGTGGGGGACCCGAATGATATTCCCGCTGGGGAATTTGACTGGAATTTGTTTTACAGTAATAGCGAGTCCGTATCCTGGAGTTCGGTCTTTTACTCTACGCCCTCGGTTTTCCACGCGGCCGTTCCGAGCCAGGGCGCCCACTGTGCAGTTGGCGATCCGAAACTCTCGACGGTGAGTCAACCATCTCTTCAAGCGGGATCGGCGGCAATAGCCAAAGCGGCGAA
>OBJR01000023.1_pt1 | contig 20117 bp, 27 predicted proteins | sample 1519711 | NCBI WGS metagenome assembly OBJR01 (sample SAMEA3235155, study PRJEB22506) | soil metagenome | biome: Forest; feature: Temperate coniferous forest; material: soil | place: Canada | collected 2011-06-18 | depth 0.2 m | reverse complement strand
GCGGCGTCGGCGGCGGCGTCGGCGGCGTAGGCGGCGTAGGTGGCGCGAATCTCTCGCACGATTGCTGCTGCGTTCTGCGAGGTCTTCCGATCGACGAGCTGCGGAATGGCTTCGCAGCGGAGCGCCAGATCCTCACGCTTCAGGCGTCGATAGAGCCAGGGAAGAACGATCCGAATCGACCAGTCAGCTGCGAGGTACGCGCGCTGGATGTCGTTCTCGCGACTGCCTGACGTGCCAATTACGCGGAACGCGTAAGGCTTGAGCTGCTGGCGCAGATCGTCGGGGAGCGAGTCATTGACGCGGCGCAGAAGCCCGGCAATGAGCGGAGAGACGCACGTCGGGCGATCCGAGAACGGCTCCCGTGCGAGGTAGGAGGTCATCTCCATAATGCACATGCCCTCCTCGGGTGATCTGTGACTGCCACTTTTGACTGGGAGCGCGCAAACGTCTAGCATCGGTGTTCTCCGGGTTCCTGCGTGAGTTGGGTAGTGCGGTCAGATTGACTGCACAATACTGGTACTTATCACTTATGTCAAGGGTACAGTTATGAGGCCCCTACGGCCTTCCAGACGGCGGGGTTGCCGCCTGCCGCGCGAAGGCGCCTAGCGTCCCCTGAGGGCGTCCGTTTGCACCGACCCCACTGGTAGTGCGGATCGTCGGGATGCGGCCACCTGAGGCCAGCGTCGAGCCCGTGGCGCTCGAATATCTCGGTCACGGCGAGGCGCCAGGCGTCGGAAACCTCCCAGCCCCTCAGTTTCGAGATCACGTCGACCGCGAGACCGTATATGTGCCAGCCGAATAGGGCTGTCTTGGCCTTCGTGACAACGGCGCCGGGATTGACGACAGTCCAGATCCCGTTTACGAGCTTGCGGCCTCGAGCGTAGTAGAGCCCCTGCAGCTCCTCGCTGCGCGTCGACTCGTAGACCACGGCGTCATAACCCTTCGCATTGCACTCGGCGATCGCCGCCTCGACTGCGGCTCGGAACTGGGGCGCGCAGTCGTCTAGCGACCGGACAACGAGTGACTCGGGCGTCGGGCTCATGCGAACCTCGACGGCCGGCAGAAATAGCAGTTGAGATTCGGGCAGGGTTTGCCAGCGAAGTAGCCGCCAATCGGCTGCTCAGGGTAGTCGCACTGACTGGGCTCTGGCCGCGACGCGACGCAGCCGTTGTCGGGGCACTCCTTGACTGGTACCCTCGCGCCGCGCGGAATCGGAGCGCCTTCCTGCGCTTCCAGCTCTTCCTGCAGCAGTGCCAGAGCGCGCCAGGCGGTCTTCGTCGAGTGGCGCTTGCCGTCCTCAGGGTCGATCGTGCCACGATCCACGAGATGGCGGGCAATGCAGTCCGCGTGATCCGTCGACTTCCCGCGCGCCCAGTGAAGGTCCTCTCCGGGGTTGTGCTTGTCGTTCCCTGACTTCGAGAGCTCAGCTACCGCTGCGAGCGCAGCCGGGAAATAGTCGAGCACGCCGCGCGCGAGCGGTACGGCCTTGCGATCTGCCGAGCCCACAGGCAGCGATCCTTTGCTCTTACGCAGAGCAACTTGAGCAGCCTCGTAGAGTTCGCCCGGAGATAGATACGCCCTCGCATTCTTGCGTATCTCCTTAAGATCCGATTCCGAGACTAACCCTTTGGATAGGCCGCACGAGCAACCGAGTATCGTCCCCGTGGCACAACTGTTCGTGTGCCAACCGCCGCCTACCACATCCTTTTTCATTTTTCATACGATTCCGGGTGTTGCCAGTAGATACTTTACAGCGCGATTCAAAATCGCTACGCTGTCCTTAAATCCTCCTAGCCCTCGGTTACAGTGCCAGCAGAGTAGCGAGCGTACGCGGCCATCGGCGTGGTTGTGATCGACGTGCGTACTCTTTCCTTGAACTAGAACGTCGCTGCAAATGGCGCATAAACCGCCCTGCGCGATCAGCATATCGTTCCACTCCTGCACCGACAGGCCATACTTGTACTTGAGTTGCGCTCCTCTGAAAAACTCCACCGTCCGCTTTGCGTAGTAACTCGGATTGGCCGCTCGCCATGCTGCATTGCGCGCTTTGACGCATGGCCTGCAGTAAATGGCTAACGCAGAAAACTGCTCTAGTGGTTTTTCGACGCCGCACTTCTTACACACCTTCATTACACAATTCCAAACTGCTGCCGGTCTATGATCTTGATGCCTTTAAAGCCTTTTTTCCGCGTTACTGGCTCCTGAGTACGCTCGAATTTCCGAGCCATGAGCGCAGCGGAAAGTCGCTTAAGACTGCCAGTATACTCCGCTGTACCATTGCTCCACTCTCTCCAACTAGCGAAGAGATCTGCGACCAGCGTTATAGCAGTTGGCTCAGCCTCTGTGCATTCGGCTAACCAACGCCCGACGGCGTCCTCACCCTCGAAGTACTTCTCCGTTTCGCCTCTGACCGACGCCGGGAGCGCGAGCCCGATCTTCTGCCACTCCAGACAGCCCTCAATCATCCATGCCAGAATCGCGGGCCATTCCAATCGCAACTTCGCAGCGAGTTCCTTGTCAATGATCTTTGGTTTGATATCGAACGGCACCATCTGAATCCGACGCCGCATGGCGCGGTCAACGTCGCGGATCTCGGGGCGATGGTTGCCGATGAATACGAGCTTGAACTGCGGCAGGTAGGTGAAATTGTCCTGCCTCATGAATCGCGCGGTGATTGGCTCGCCTCCGGTTAGACCCTTGATCTTGGCCTCGTCCCAGCGCTTGCCGGCTTGGGTCTCGCTCGCGGTCACGAGCCGAGCTCCGGTGAGCATGGCGATATCGGTGGTGTGCTTGTCGCTGTGGCTTGCCGTGAAGGTCTCCATAGAGGCAACCTTCGCGTAGTCAGCAGCGATTCCGGCGATCGCGTTCAGGAAGACGCTCTTCCCGTTCTCGCCAGAGCCCCAGATAAACGTGAGATTCTGCTCCTGCGTTGAGCCGGTCAGGCAATAGCCCGAGAGCCGCTGCAGGTACAATTCCAGTTCCTTGTCACCGCCCGTAGCCTCACCCAGAAAGCGGCGCCACTCGGGGCACTCCACGCCGAATGCTGCCGGCACGGCCGTACTCTTCGTGCAGAGCGCGTCCGGGTCCGATGGGTTGAGCTCGCCCGTCTTGAGATCCACGATCCCGCTGGGCGTATTGAGCAGCCACGGGTTGTGATCGAGCGCGTCCATGCTGACGGCGATCGTTCTGTCGCTCTGCATGAGCCCGCGCACAGCCGCCGCCTTGCCAGCGCTACAGATCTGCGTCGCCGTCTGCTGCGCTTCCTTCTGTTCCTTCACCGCGCCGCCCTGCTTCATGAGCTTGCTGGCGATGATCCGCAGCTCCTGCTTTACGATGTCCTCGGCGAGCAGCTCGGCGTCGGGCTGCCAGCGGCCGCTGTTCCAGACAACCCATACGCCCTTCTGCGGGACGTAGCGCAGCTCGCCGTTGCGCGCGGCGACGACTTTATCGGCGAGCCACTGATCGGAGTAGATCGGTGCTTCGATGACACTCTCAGTCGGGCGCGGCGCGTCAGCGAACGCCTCGAAGTCCAGATCCGCGTCGCTGAAGCCGAAGGCGCGAGCCTGCTCCGCGATCCAGCTCCACCCGAGCGCGAAGGGCGGCTTCATCCGTACCCAGTCCTGCTGCCAGGTCTCGGGATTGCCAGCGACGCGACCGTCTGACTCGTGCTTCCCCGCCCACTCGGCGAAGATCGGGTATCCGTCCTCGATCTCGTCGCCGGAGGCCGCACGGATCGCGTACCCCATGCGGATATAGTCCTCACGATCGGGAAAGAGATCGTTGTTGTTTGGGATCAGCGCGACGGCCTCGTGCAACAGATCCATTGAGGGCGCTACTAGCCCGGCTTGGTCTCCCGCTGCGTTCCGCTGCCGCCTGCGTCCGTCGCCCTCTCTCGTGACAGTACCGACACTGAGCATGTCGAGAACACTTGCCAGATATGTGAGGAACTCCTCGGCCATCTCGCGAGTTATCGAACAGAGCGATTCGGAATGCGGAATGCTGCCGTCCCACTCATACGGCTTGCCCGTCGCCGGGTGTATGCCGTGAACGAGGTACTGCTGCCCCTCGCCGAGGATCTCTACGAGGTGCTGATCGTTCCCCTTCTTGATATAGAGGCGCATGCGGGAGAACGGCTCACTCGTGCGGTACATGAGCAGCCGCTTTGGGGCGCGCCCGGTGCGCTTTGGAGCGATTCCCAGCTTCGCGATCGCTGCGTCCTCAATGATCTGAGCAAGGCCGGCGTCCGTGCAGTCGATATCAACGCCGGGGAATCGATTAGCGAGCAGTCCGACGCTCGCTCCGTCGACGAGCCAGCGACGCACGTCCTCGAGCGAGGGGCGCACCTTGCGCCAGTCGTAGCCGGCGTAAAGACCGTTGGGCAGTTTGCGCCCAGGGACTTTGCCTATGGAGCTGGTTGCTATCTTCGACGTAGGTGTGAGCTGCGCGCCTGGCGGGATCACGCTCACCAAATCCGTATAGCCCAACTCAAACAGCAACTCGGGAAAGTACTTCTCGCTCACATTGTTGTCTGGTCGTGCCTGTTGAGATAGGCGAGTGCTTTCGCCAGCCAACCGTCACGCTCCAAGTATCCGAGCGCTCCGTTGCAACCAGGGCACAACAGCGCCCGGACCTGTTCAGTAGTGTGGTTATGATCTACGAACGGACGACCACGGAATGGCAGACGGCAGATGGCACACTTACCGCCCTGCTCCAGCGTGAGCCGTTCGACAGCGGCGATTGAAAGCCCGTATCGACGTCGCAAATGGTCCTCGCGCTTTTGTGTCGGGTGTCGGGATCGGTATAAGGTGGCTTGCTCACTCCTCTTATCTGGATTGGCAAGACGCCACGCCTTCACGCGCGCTCTATTCTTCTTTGGGTCTTCGCGACAAGCCACTACTCGGTCGTCTGTGTGCTTCCTGTCGCGTCGTCGAGGGCGTCCAGATCTGGACGGTCGAACTCCTTCAACAGCTCTTTCTCGGTTGGGGCGTCAGTTACGTCGAGTTTCCACGGGTTCTGAGCGCTCACCTTCACGCCAACAGACGTCTGCTTCTGCTCAAGCAGTGCTCCGCGCGGCATGGCGGTGAACTCTTCCTTCGTGATATGGATCTCCCCGCCTGCCTTGTTACAGGCGAGCCAGAGCATTGCGGTCAGGGCACTGACTCGACTCTCCAGCTGCGAGATCTTTCTCGCTGTAGCGCTCACGCCTACATCCACTCATCGGACGAAACACCGATTAGAGTGCTTTCGCTATCGACGTTCTCGCCGATGTGCTCAATGCAATCGTATGCCGTGAACTTCCGCGCAACAGTTAGCGCCTCTTCCAGAGTATCAGCGATGATCGTGACGCCGACGATCGTCGTGACCTTTACGTTGGCCGTGAATTTCTTCTTGCTTGCTTTTGGCATTTGCTGCTGTCTCTTCTACTTCCGGTATCTGAACCCGCGCCACCCCTCGGCAGCGACGGGACAACCTTTCGCCCAGCTCGGCAGCTCGCACAGCAGCTGCTCGTACTCCTTCACGTCGCCGAAGCCAACGGGCACCTCAGTGACCACTTCGTCATGCACGTCAAGAATCGGCGTATAGCCTCGGTCTCGAGCGCGGAGCATTCCCTCGGCCATAAGGTCACGAGCAACGGCTTGCACGATATTCTCGACAATGAGCCCGCCGTAGAGGCGTTGCTGGCACCACTGATTAGTCGGTGCGTGGACTCCAAAGAACGTGACCTGCGGCCGCATTTCGCCCCATGGCGTCATAGCGTCCTCAATCTTGGGCGCCGGGAAGACGAGCGGCCTGCCGCTCGGGAGCACTATGTAGAGGTACGCGCCGGCGCAGAGGAACTTGACATTCTGTAGCGGCCCCGCTGTGACAGCGGCGCCAGGCTTCGAAACGGCCTGCATGGCGGCTTCGTTGCATTCTGTCCAGTACGCGACGACTCGCGGGTGTGAGGCACGGTAGCCGTCGACGATCTCCTTCGCGCGCGGCTCGCTCATGACGAGGTAGCCGTACTGCGCGGTGTTCGCGGACGCGACGGCCTTCTTGTGTCCCATTCCAAACCCGCAGCCGAGCTCCTGAAACTTCCCAGTCTGGCGGTGCGGCTGCTTCTTGACCTCGGAGAGCGGGATCTCAAAGAGGCGAGCGGCGTTGTAGCTGTAAACGTCCTTGCCTTCAGCGAACAGTCGTACGATATCGTCTTGACCAGCGAGCCAGTTGAGCACTCGGGCCTCGATCGCGGAGTAGTCGCCGGCGATCAGCTCCTTGCCTGGCGCCGCCGTGAGCATGCTACGGAGCATGCTGCTGATAACCACTACGGGCGGCGTGAATAGGTCGATTACGTCGTACTTCCGATCCAGCACGTCGGGAATGAACGACTCAATGTCATCCACCTCGCCGCGCGGGAAGTTGTGAGGCTGTACGAGCTTCCCGGTCCAACGGCCCGTGCCGGCGCCGTGGTACATCATCGTGCCACGCACCCGATCATCGGTGCAGGCGCACTCCAGAATGCTCTTTAGCTTCGCAATGCTGCTGCGGCCGGCGATGGCGCGTTGCTCGAGGACGGAACGCACCTTGGGCGACAACTCACCCTCCAGCAGCTCCTTTACCGTGTCCTTGTCTACGCTGCTAGTCTGGACGCCCTCGCTAATCAGCCAGGCTTTGAGCTTCGAGACTTTCGTGACTTCCGTCACCTCGCCCGCCGTGAGGGTGGACACGAGCGCATTCGCTCTGTTCACGCCCTCCTCGGCAATATCAGCGGCGGCAAGAATGAGATCCCGATCTATCTTAATACCGAGGTCATTGATCTGTTCGCTCAGTATGTAGATCTCCCGCTCCCGAGGTGTCAGCCTTCTAAGACAGCCAGTGCAGGCGCGCTCGGCCTTTACGTCGTCGACGCAGTAGGCGCCCAAGCGCGCGATCCGCTCGGGCACGTTCCACCAGACGGGAGTGCCGTCGGCCAGGAAGCTGCGCGGGCGGCACATCCTCATCATGAGGTTGTGGCCTTCCGAGTCCTTCTGCGCGTCCACACCTAGCACCTTTGCGAGAGCGCCCAACGCGCGCGGGAGCGACATCGCTGCCGCCTCCGCTGCGCTGCAGACGTACTGCTCTAGATCCGGCTCCGGCCAGCCGTAGCGCGGCGCCACGACGTACTTCGTTATGAGGCGCTCGAAGGCGGCGTTGTGCGCGCGGATCTCGCCACCGGCGAGAATGTGAGCGCCGACGCGCGGCGGGCACGGCTGGCCCGGATACCAGAGCTCGGGCTCGGCCATGTCATCGAACGCCCATGCCGCGAGCCAGACGTCCGTCGATGGGTGCATCGCGTAGACGTAGGGCCCAGTATCGGGTAGAGCGATCAGCGACTTCGTTTCGTAGTCGAGGGAGAGGCTGCTCACGCAGCGGCGCCGGCACCTTCCACAGTGAGGGACGCCTTATAGGCTTTGAGCAGATCGTTCATCGTCGGCGCGTCGTCCTCGCCGTCGTACGGCAGGGTGTCGGTCACCGGGAGCGGCGCCACGACTTCGAGATTGGAGACAGACTGCTTCCAGTACGCTTCCTTCAACTCAATGCCGAGGAACTTGCGCCCCTTCTCGATCGCGATCACCCCTTCGGAGCCAATGCCGGCGAACGGGCTGAATACCACGTCCCCCGGATTCGACCACAGCGTCACGCCGCGACGGATCACGTCGAGCTGCAGCGGGCAGATGTGCTTCTCGTCCTGCTCCTGACGTACGCTCCGGTACTGGAGAGTGTCGCCAGCGCGAATGTCGAACCAGACTGGGCTCGCGTACCGCTGCCAGAGAGGCACCGGGAACTGCTCCCTCGTGTGAGCGATCGGCTCGACGTTATCGCCAGGCTTCCGCATGGTGACGAGGTAGTCTGGCACGCCCATACGGCTGCGGCTCGAGTCCGTGCGGATCGTCTTGTGGAGCAGCCCGAGCGCCTTGGTGCGCTGCATGGCCGTGACTGGGTCCTTCCAGATCGTAGCTTGGCTGTGAAGGACGAAGCCATGCGACTGAAAGAGTCGGATCAGATCGCCTCGGAAGTCGCGAAGGCCAATCACACCGTCGCGGGTCTTCGTCATCGGCAGATCCATGCAATGGAAAGAGACCAACCGCCCCGGCTTGATTACGCGGTACAGCTCGCGCACCAGATACCCGAAGTGCGTGAAGAACTCGTCACCCGTGCGCGCGTTCCCCATGTCGCGCTCGCTGTTGCTGTAGGTGTAGAGCGAGGCGAAGGGGGGCGAGAAGATGCTATAATCCACGCTCTCGTCGGGAAGCTCACGCGTTACTTCGACGCAGTCGCCGAGATGCATGGTGAAGTTGTCCTTCGCTACGACGTCGCGGGCGTATGGCGCTTCCTCGCGGGTCTGTCCGACTGCTGCGGCGCTCAACTCGGACATTTCCGCAACCATCTGCTCAGCCATTTTTCTCGCTTCCGCGTCCTTCCTATTGATATTCTCGACTACCGCGCCCTCAACATCGGCGTAGATCATGTGAACGGTGACGGGCGACTCCTGCCCGAAACGCCAGCAGCGGCGCACGGCCTGGTAGTACTGCTCCCAGCTGTCGCTCAGGCCGACGAACGCCATGTTGTTGCAGTGCTGCCAGTTCATGCCGAAGCCGCAGATGCTCGGCTTGGTGATAAGGACTCGCGTAAGTCCGATCGTGAAGCCCAGAACGGCGGCCTCCTTCTGCGCGGCGGTCATGCTGCCGCGCACCTCGACGGAGCCGGGGATCGCCGCCGCGAGCTGGGAGCTTTCGTCGTTGCGGTGACACCAGACGATCCAGATATCGTTGGACGCGTTCACCAGCTTGGCGCAGGCGGCAACGCGTGCGGTAACGGTCTCCCGCCGCGCCGTCAGACGCTCGGTGAGGGTCTGAGCGAGCACTGCGGTCTCACCTTCTGGCACAGTCGGAACGGGCACCGGGACGACCGACAGCGGGGGCAGATCGTAGCCCGTGTCGTCGTAACCGATATCCGAGGGCTTCCGAATGTTGACGGCCCACGAACAGATCCAGCGCCAGAAGGCTTCCTCAGCGTGGCCCTTGAGGCGCCACTTCTGGGTCTCGCCACCGTCGTGGACGAAGAAAGTTGCCAGCATCTCGGTGCGCGTCATGACGCCCAAGAACTCAGCATGATTCCCGAGCTCCATGTAATCGTTGGGCGCCGGCGTGGCCGTCGCGGCCAGTCGATAGGGCGTGTCGCGGAAGGCGTCAATGATCGCCGTCCGAGTGCGCCCCTCGAAGTTCTTGAGGATGCTGGACTCATCAAGCACGACGCCAGCAAACTGGCTCGGGTCGAAGTGCTGGATCATGTCGTAGTTCGTGACTACGATCTTCGCGTCGCCGCTATCGGCTTGTGACCGAGCATAGAGACACGGAATGCCGAACTTCTTACCCTCGGCGACTGTCTGGGGCGCGACGGCCAAGGGGGTGAGGATCAACACTCGCCCTGGCACATGCTGCGCCCACTCAAGCTGGATCGGAGTCTTGCCCAGTCCGCAGTCAGCGAAGATTGCCGCTCGGCCGCGCCGGAGTGACCAGCGCACGATATCACGCTGAAACTCGTAGAGCTGCTCCGAGATTGTCAGCTCACCTAGAAGGCCAGTTGGCTGGTCAACGGGCGTCTTGGCTGCTAGGAATGCTTCATATGCGGTATCGGGTTCGGTGGACAAGTCATAGAGTCTCAGCAACAGCGGCTCGACGTATCGAGCAACTGCTCGGTTTGGATTGGGCAAGGATAGCCCGCCGACTGCATTCACAGCCGGGGGCGTTCCTTCGTTTTGTTACTGGTCTTACAGTCGAGTGAGCCTGAGTGTCTTGAGCAGCTCGTAGAATTCATCCCACAGATCGCTATTGTCGTCGTTGTTTGCGTCGTCGCGCGTTAGCGCGCGGTCAATCAACTGGACGTCGCGATCCGACAACTCGACTGCTGTTCTGCGCGCGGCTGGCGGTATGTTTTCCGCTAGGACTCGCACTAGATCAGCCCCGAGATATCAGCCGGTGCCTTGCTCAGGTCAGCCGTGAACTCGTCGTCCGCAGCTGCGCGACCGTCGAGACGCTCGCCTTCGCCAACCTTCTGCAGGTTGTTGAGCGCGAAGCTGATTCCCTTGTTGCCGTTCGAGTCGTAACCGAACGCCGAGACCGACGCGCGCACGTTGGCGCCGGGGTACATCTCCTCGCGGATCTTCTCCTGAGGCATGACAGCCGGCTTCTTGCCGTCTGGGCCAACGTAGGAGTAGACGATACCAGGCTGCTGCTCTGTGCGAATGTTGATGAACACCGATCCATCGGCGTAGCCCTTCGCCAGCGCGTCCTTGCGGAACGGGCTGCGGAGCTGGCCGAGCTTGAGCATTTCGGTGGACTTGCCAGGCCACTTCGCTTCGGCTGCCGCGAGGGCTGCCGCTTCGAGCACCTTCAGGTCCGTGCCGGGCGCGAAGACGACCGTCGCGCTGTACTTTGCCTTGCCCTTCCCGTCCTTAGGAAGTTGCGGAGCGTGGAGATGCGGGTAGGACAGAATCCCGATCGGTGTGACTGCCTTCGTTGCTGCCTTTGGATCTGACATGCTTTGCGTGTCTCATGATCTTGCCTCGTTTAAGGTTTTTCAGTCCCCAGACGGAAGTGCTGGGAACTCATGGCCCATCGTCAACATGACCTCAGGGCGCGCGTCTGCAGCAGGCACCATAGACAGCCCGCTCGACTGCTTCACTACCAGCTCGGCTGGTAGGTTCTTCTTACCGACTACCTTCTCTATCTGGGCTGGCGACTTGAGGGAGCGATCGAAGATGTCATTCTCCGAGTTTCCCTTCGCCTTCAGCCACGCTTCGACCTCAGCCTCATCGATCCACTTCCTCGTAGCGCGCTTAGCAACCAGCTTGAAACCGGGCACGGTCTCGCCGCGCTCGAGCATTGCGAGCGCATGCGCTCTCATTGCCTTCATCCAGTCGTCGAGGATGTGAAGCTGCCCGAGCATGTTCGCGAACTGCTCCGGTGCGAGGAGCCCCGGCGCCGGCGGCTCGAAGTCCTGCACGGCGAAGTCCGACTGCGCTACGAGTTGCGCGCGTTCGCGCTGAGCGGGGCAGCGACCAGAGGCGGGGCAAAACCGGCAATGCGAGCCGGGATTGAGTGGCGCATCCGGCTGTGTGGTGGCCTTTGCCGCGTCCAGTAGATCGCCCGCGAAGCCGACTAGCTCATCGACGGAGATCTCTTCGCTACGGATCGGGCCGTCGCTGTGCGCGGTCCTGGGCTGGACGATCGTAATCCTGACCTTCTCGACGGGGAACTCTTTCAGGTCGATCGAGAGAAGGGCGCCGAGACCATAGTAGCGGAGCTGCGCGTTCTTCTTGACCTCTACGACGACTCCCTGGCCGAACTTGAGATCCACCACTTCAAGAGTACGGGCGGCGGGATCGTAGGCCACGATATCGGCAGTGCCGAACATGGGCGCCGGAGGCTGGAGCGCGGCGAGGTTAAATCGCTTCTCGATCCAGAAGCCGTCAACGCCGTTCGTGAGAGCGCGCAGGCCGTTGCAGTAGTCGGTGAACATGCGGACGAAGTCCACCATGTCATCCGTGACGACAATGCCCTCAAGCTCGACGCCGAGGAACGTCTCAGGATCTACGCGCTTGCGGAGCGAGAGCTCGGCGAGTGCGTGGGCGGCAGTGCCTTCCTGCGCGAAGAAATTTGTATTGGAGGCGTCCGCGTCGGGGATTGAAGCAGCGAGACGTATTGAACCGGGGCAGGCTATCCAGCGGGCGGCGGTGCTCGCACCCAGCGTGGCGTGTACTTTCTCAGCTACTGCGGGGGTTGAGGTGGACAGACATTATTCTCGAGGCTCCTTCCGGTTTGAGGTGAGGGCGAAGGTTAAACCGCCTTATCACATGTGTCAAGGGACATTCTTCGGCAATTGTCGGCATCATTATCGGCAGAATCAGAGCGCGCTATAGTTCATTTTATAGTTCTGAGCGCCACATTATTCCGACGAACTATACGGAACTCTGTTCCAACTTTAGCGCTACGACGCGTTAACCCCTTACAGAGCCAGCCAGTACCGGACTCATAATCCGACGGTCGCAGGTTCGAGTCCTGCAGGGCCCACTTACGCAGCAACGACTTACGCTCATTTCGCTTTATCCGGCAAAGTTTCTATAGTGCTATCTATAGTTCCGCCGCGAGTTTCGAGAAACGCCCGCTCTTCCGGCGAGAACTTAATTCCTGACCACGGATCGTCTAAGAAGTCAACGCCCTCGCAACCGACGACGTGAGCAAGGTACTTGAGGCACAGCGCGCGGTAATCAACCATACATGTGATCGCGAGCGTTAGCGGTCGGTCCCGTAGGATCGTCCAGTGTCACATACACCGACACCGTGCGGGCGCGCAGCGGCGCCTTATCCATCGTGTCTGCCAGCAGGCGCAGATCCTCGGCGGTGAAGTAGGTTATCCCGTCGCCCTGTAGGATCATTGGAATAGTCCGCTCGCCCTTCGGGCCTCGGTGTAGCTGAAACACTTCGCGCGCTTCCATATGGCTCTCCTTTTATTTGACGACGTTCACCCGATTGGCGTACGTCAGTATAAACTTCTCACCGCACCAGACGCAGTTGAGATCCAACCCCGCTGCCTGGCGAGCGTCTTCCGGCTCCCATAGGTATCCCGGCTTACCTCCTGCTGGCTGCGGTAGCGCGCAAAACGGGCAATGCACTTCCAGCTTCACGGCGAGAATGATTGCGTTCCGCACACGGGCATTCATCTCGCCGCCTTCTCTCGTGCAGCGTACACGTCGCAAGCGGTCTGCAGATTCAACCAGAAATCAACGGTAGTATCGAACAGCCTCGCCAGACGCAGCGCAGTATCGGGAGTCACCGCGCGCTTTTCCTGCACGATCATGTTGACGCGTTGAAACGGGATATGTAGTCGCGCCGCAAGCTCGGTCTGGGTGATCCCATATCGTTTGAGGAACTCTTCGCGGAGGACCTCACCCGGATGCGTCGGCGCGCGGTTGGTAGGGATCATCCCTGCCTCCTGCCTTCCTCGCGCGCCTCGGCGAGTTCGAGCTGCTTGATCCGCTCTTCCATGTTGCACTTGCCGTAGATCAGCATGACCATCTGCTCTGAGCCGTGCCCAAGCTGGTGTGAACAGAACTTGACACTCTGGCGTGGCTCGCCGTCGTCGCCGAGCAGCCGGGTATAGCAGTACGAGTGGCGCGCGTCGTGGATGGTGTGCGGGTTAACCGTCTTCCAGAGCTTCTTCCCGCTCTTGCTCTTGGTCGGCTCGAGAATGATTCCCTGCCTGACCTGCGCCTCATAGAACGCGTTCCTGAGTTCGACCTCGCTCATCGGCTGGGTGAGCATTGCCTTTAGGAAGGCGACCCGCTCCCAAGCCCAACGATCGACGTAGACCGTGCGATCGCGGCGTGACTCGTTCTTCGTACCAGGCGCGGTGACGAGTCTGCTCTTCCACTCGCGAAGGTGCAGATCGTTCAGCTCCTGCGAGGCGCCCAGCTCCATGCCCGTGCCGAAGATCAGCGTCATCTTGGCCTGAGCTGCGCCGCTCATGTCGTCCAGCACCTTGAGCGCGGTCGCATGGTCCCAGTGCGTCGTGCGCGCGGGGTTGTTCTCGGGAAGCCAGTCGGCCTCTTCGAAGGGGTTCTCGATCGGATCGCCAGCGACGCGCTTGCGAGCGTAGCGGTAGAACAACCTGAGCGGCGCGATATAGCGGCGCTTGGTGGAACCCGTCAGCGGCAGCTTGCTGCGCGCGTCGGTCAGCCCGTTCAGGATTGCCTTTAGGGTATCCTCGGTGAACGAGCTGCGCGGGAACCGAACGCCCTCAGGAATGAAGGTGCGGATCTGGCGCTCGTAGTCTCGGCGCAAGCCCTCAGAGATACTGCGGCCGACGAGGTGTTCCGTGATCCACTTCTCGACGAGGGGATCAATATCGGTATCCACCACCGTAGCCGCTTCCAGTTGAGCGGCCAGAACGTCCAGCGTGCCCCGGGAGCGATGATCGTACAAAACTGAGAGGGTTACTACACCTGAGGCTGCACGGGTTAGCCAAGGCTGTAGGGCGCGATCCTCACGGAACTCGGACAGCATGATAGCGATCCGATTAGCAAGGCGCAGATCCTCGGTGCCCGTCGATCGCGGCACGTTCTCGCCGACGATCGGCTTCACCAGCAGCCACCAGCGCTTTCCGTTCTTGTAGAGGCCGGATTCGCGGTTCACCGGTCCTCCGCGAGATCACTGGCAAGGGTGCGGGGCGCGATTTCACGCAGGGACTGTGATATGGACACTCCGGGGAAATTGCGCGCACAGTCCGCGCACATGCCGTGGCTAGCTGGTAAGGTGCCCGACTGTAGCAACCGCTGGCACCAAGCACAAATGACTTCCATAGTCCGATGCTCCGTTAGTGTGTGCCTATACACTACTGAGCATCGTCATATGTGTCAAGTGGCAGAAGTGCTATCGTGGCCCGGCTCTACTAGTCGATCCAGCAGGAAGCGCTCAAGGTCCCGTACCCGCCAACGCCATACTGGCCGGGTAGCGCCAGGCTTCCGCATGTCCACCCGAGGGATAGGGCAGTCCCGCTCCGTCAGCCATCGGCTCTCTTCCTCGAGGCCGATAGCGACAGAGGCGCCCCTTTGATCTAGGGCTAGGATCACTCGCCGCCCTGCTGCGAGCCGAGGCAAATCAGCAAGCCCACCGCAATGAAGATGAATAGCTTCACGAAATCAAACTTCATGGCAGCAGTATCAACGGCGGTCTGGCCTTTGGTTCCTCGGACTCACCAGCTCGCGGGCCAAAGCCCCGACGTGCGTTCTCGGCGATGACGAGCGCGTTTACGATGATTTGGAGCGTCATCAAGAACTCGGTCTGCTCGCTGAAACTGGTGATATCGAGCTGCGGGATCTCCGGTTGGCTCATCGGGCGTCACCGCCGATCTGGAACTCAATCGTTAGTGGGCCGAGGTAGATATCGACGTACCAAGGGCACCACGCGGCGCGCCCGAACTGGTAGACGTCAAACCCCAGTCCAAAGCCGCGACGGAAATAGAAGCTCGCGTTCATCGGCCAACCGTCGGATCGTAGTCGATGACCATAAGCCCAACGACCTTGCCCGTCTTGACGTCGCCCAGCACCAGCGCCGATTGCGACCGGCAGTAGTAGACGGTGACGTTTGGCTCAATGAAGTCGACGGCCTGCACACCGATGTCCGGGCATGCGACCTTGATCTGCTCGTAAGTCGTACCGAGCGCCATTGTCGGCTTGCACTCGGCCGCGAACGTAGCGCCCGTCAGCACCAGCACAGCGATAATGATTCCGAGGTAACGGTTCATTTGCCCGCCACCATTGCCGCCGCGATGACGCCGAGCAACACCAGCAAGAAGAGGATAAACGCACCAACAATCCAAAGCGGCGAGAGAACCCACCACCAAGACCAGTCGATGTTACCCGTCAGCTTGAGCACGACGAAGATGATCGTCAGCACCGTACCGATACCAACTCCACCGTTGTTGGTTGAGGTTGATTTGCTCATCGGAGCGACCTCACCACAGCGCCGAACAGGTAGTCCTTGATCCGCTGCTCAAGTGGCAGCTCGTCATACGTCACGAGGCAAGGGTGCGTCTTTGCCTCGACGTCCTTCACCTCACCGTAGGTCCAGCCGTCAGCAAACTTCTGATCCGACCATCCGATGTGGCTCTGTGCCGGCGTAATCGACGGGTCATTCAAAATCGCCTGCACTCCGGCGAGGGCGCTTTCGCGCTGCCACTCGGGCGCCTCTTCCCATACCGGCTGGCTGTTGTCGCCGATCGCCGCGCAGTAGGCGCGATTGACCTCGTGAGCGACCTTCGCAATGTCAAGCTTGCCTATCTTCATGCGGCCAACCGAGCGACGAACGCCGCGCGCTGATCTGCCTTGATATCGCCAGCTCTCTTGGCGCCGAACTCGGAGAGGATCTCCACGGCCTTCTCAACACCCTTGCGGCCGACGAACTCACGCAGGGCGGTGACTACGCCCGCTTCGTCAACTTCCTTCGGGGGCTCCGCTGCGATCGGCGCTTCTACCTTGGCTGGCGGCGCTACCGGCGTGGGCGTCGGTGTAACCGTGGCTGGCCCAGTCGCCTGGCCGCAAACGACTGTCTGCACGCCCTGCTGGCCGATCGACTGCTGAATTGCCGCTTCCTCAGCGCGCTTCTTCTCGAGGAACTCTACAAACTGCTGATACGCATTGACCTCGCCGCTGTCGAAAAGGGCGAGTCTGATCTCTGTTACTGCTTTCACTGGTGTTCGTCTCTGGTCCTGCCTGTTATTTGAGTCCCTGCTTCTTCATCCACTTTGCCAACTTCATTATGTCCGACGCGCTATGCTCGCCCTTAGCCCGATTCGCCTTCATGCTGATGACAGCAATGTTTCCAATTTCGTAGCCCCAGTTGTTGTTGATTCTGTCGAGCGTTGGGCTATCGGCTGTCGAGCCACCGTCCTGCCCTCGCAGCAGCCGAACGCCGAACACTGGGCACGTTCCGCTCTTCGGCCACACTGCCTTGATATCGTCTACCGAAATCGTGAAGGGCACTCCACCACTCCGCGCCCGCCACTTTGCACTTCTCCAAAGACTCCGCGCTGGGTTGGCTTTTCTGCTGCGAGTGAGATAGTCCCACAGGCAGCGCCGGCAGCGCCATTTATCCTTGTCTTTGTGTCTGTCTTTTTTCCATTCGTCCCCGCCACACCTTCGGCAGTTAATCCCGCGCACTACCCCGGGCTTCCTCGGGTTCACTAGTTCATGCAACCGCCTTACGAAATAGGTTCGCGGCCATGAGAGTCTCTCTCGCATTCTGGGCGACGATCGCCTCATCCAGTGTGCCCGATAGGCATATCATCTGGCCGAGACACTTCTGCGCGGTTGATCCGATCCGCGCTATGCGCTTCCCGAGCTGGAAATTCACATCAGCCGTCCAGTCTGGCTCGACCAGGATCTCCCGGTGCGCGGCTGTGAGAGTAATGCCCGTCTGGCAGGCAAGGTTCTGCCCGAGGAAAATCCGGCAACGCGGATCTGTTTGGAACCTGTCAATTTCCTCATTGCGCTTTGTGTCGCTTACGTCGCCGTCGATATACGCTACGCCGAAGCCTTTCAGCGCGGAGCGCAGATTGGCGAGCACGTTACGATGATGAGCGAATACCACCACCTTCTCCTCGCTGTCGGCCAGCTCTGCGCTCAGCTTCTCCGCGACTGGCGCGACCTTGAGCTCCCCTAATCGACGTCTCATGCGCGCGACGTGCGGGTCGTTTGCGATGCTCTCAAGCTCGCCTGCGTCGATTGCTGCGCGGATTGTCCACGAGTCAGGCGACTCATCGATGTCGTAAGCCGTCGCCGCCGGATCGAGCGGGACCACCTGCCACCAGATCTCAGGCACATCGAGCCCAGTATCGTCGAGAGTACGGCGCAGCATGACTTGAGCGAGGATCTCTTGCAGCTCGGCGATGTTCTGCTGGGCGACGACCTTCTCTACCCAGTGCCCGCGCACGATGCTGCCGCGACGGATTGTGAACCGGGCCATATACTGCTCCTTCGACTTGATCCCGTGCTCAATGAGGATCTGAGGAAAGAGCGACACGAGCATGGTAAACATCTCGCCAGGGTGCTTGGGGATTGATCCGCTCGCGAGGATTACTCGATCGAGACGGCGGGCGTAGCCGTCGTTGCCGAGCAGGATCTGCGCTCGTTTGCTCGTAGTGTGCTTACAGTATTGAAATTCGTCCAGTACGAGCGCGTCGATTGGTCTGGGGCCATGAATCAGCGCAGCCATCTGCGGCACACCGCCGTCGGTGACACCGTCGTAACTCTGAACACGCCAGTCGCCTTTGTAGTTCATGGCCGTGAACGATCGCGCCCAGTGTGTGCGGACGATTGCAGGGCACACGACCATAGGCGTGCGGACGCCGGCATCGATCAGTGACTGAATGATCGTGTATGTCTTGCCAGTGCCAGGCTCATCGCCCAGCACGGACTTGGCTCTACCGGCGATCCAGCTCGCGCCCGTCCGCTGGTGTTCGTATAGCTGGGTCACGCGATCAACAGCCCTTCGAATCCGGTCCCGATCTTGGGCGGCGCGAACTGCTGCATGGTCTCGGCGTTGTAGATCAGCAGTCCGAGCAACTGGGCGGTGAGCAGCTCGTAGCGCGCTCCTCGGGATAGACGCCAGCCCATGAGCAGCGCGATTGCGTCCACCTTGAGCAGCATGGCGAGATCCTCGCGCATGTACTCTCGGTAGTCTCGGCCCGTGTCACCGTCGAAGTTCTCGGCTGGGTTGAACACTTGGAACCCAGCGTCACGCCAGCGTTGAGCCGCTGCGTTGAAGGCCGGGTAGTTGAAGTCCTTGAGCCCAGTCATGGGGCCGGCGATATAGACCTTCATTCGCCACGATCCATATACGGCTTAACCCACTGATCCCAGATAACGCGCAGAACCGTAATCGTGAGGACACCAACGGCGTAGCCAGCCATAAAGTCCAACTCCACGTCGGCGATCACAGATCCACCTGGCCGATGATCTCGGACGCTCGCTGCTTGAAGTACGCGTCGACGGGCTTGGGCTGCTCCTCGGTCTCCTCGAGCAGGCGCTCCTGAGTCAACTCAATGAAGTGATCCAGATCCAGCACGACGAGCGAACGCCCGCCGTCAGATCGGCCAACTACTATTGGTATGTGGGCGCTGGTGTCGCACGCAGCGGCAGCCTGGAGCAGCCAGCTCTCGACGGTGCCGAGAGTCTTGCGACGTTTGCATTCGACTACGAGGGGGCCGACGTTAATGTCGTTGCCGCCGTCTCGTGACTGGCCGATATTGCGCTTTACTGTGATCCCGAGAGCTGCGGAAAAAACCTCGCACACTTCCCTCTCGTACCCTGCTCCTTTGTTCCGTTGTAGATTACCCAACTGCAACTCTGGCCGGGTTCGGCCGGGATACCTCCTGTTATTCGGTTAGCTCTCGAACGTCGTGACCTTGGCCCTGCGTACTCGCAGCTGAGTGACATCCTCACCGAGCTCCGCGCGCTGGTCAATCCGCGCACGGGCTTCGGCTCGGGTAAGTGATACCGACTTAGGGAGCGGCGGCGTCACTGATTTATCGATCTCTACATAGGCGTAAAAGCGAACTGGCTCGTTCACGCCTTCGTGGCTTCTTTCTCCATCCTGGCTCTGATCTTCGCGACTGCTTTCTCGATCTTCACGATGTTTTCGTATCGCGGCTGCAGCGTCTTGTTGAACCAACGACTGAGTTGCTGCTCGCCGATCCCCATCTCTCGCGCCAGCATTCCATGCGAGATTCCGTACTCTTTCAATCTCTTGCGGAGATCTCCAGTGTAGTCCTCGGTGATAGTGATCGTGATCTTGGGCATTACTCTGGGCTCCGGTTGCCTCGCTGGGCGGAAAAAGTGATAAACAGGCCGCTATAATGGCCCCGCTTGCTCACTTAGGTTAAAGGCCGTTGCCATATCTGTCAAGTGGCAGAATAGCAACCCCCTCATCCCGCCCTCTCAAGCAGGAGGAGGAGTTCCGCACCAGTGCGGAGGCTGACATTAAAGGCAGAGCATGCCTCTCCACCGTAAACAAGGACCAGCGGACCATTGCCTGCGTCCAGCTCAACGGCGATCTCTTCGAGTACGACGCTGTCGTTGTTGCTCTGTATCTCCAGCTCCCGCGCCATGGCTCTCAGCTGGGCGGGGCTTACCGCTGGGAATGATACAGATGTCTGCTCATTCCCGCTATCTGCTTTTTCTCTCATCTTCGTGCGTTGTAGAGCATTCATTGTAGGTGCGACGGTAAAGGTGTTTGATCCGTCGTCGAGCAGAGCGCCCGGCGAGTTCTTCGTCATGCCGGTGCGGTGCTACATAATCGAATCCGCTACGCTCGCCTCCCGCAGCAACTGTAGGAGGTATTGCGACGCCTTGAGGGACCACTGCGAGCGCGCCATTCTTCCGGCGGCGGCGGCGGCGGCGTAGGGGGCGTAGGCGGCGTAGGCGTAGGCGGCGTCGGCGGCGGCGTCGGCGGCGTCGGCTTCGGCTTCGGCGTCGGCGGCGGCGTAGGCGGCGTAGGCGGCGTAGGCGGCGTCGGCGTCGGCGGCGTCGGCGGCGGCGT
>OBJR01000022.1_pt1 | contig 20527 bp, 17 predicted proteins | sample 1519711 | NCBI WGS metagenome assembly OBJR01 (sample SAMEA3235155, study PRJEB22506) | soil metagenome | biome: Forest; feature: Temperate coniferous forest; material: soil | place: Canada | collected 2011-06-18 | depth 0.2 m | reverse complement strand
TCGAAAAAGCGGGCAGTGGCAACTCGCGGTTTTGCCATCAAAACGTGTAGCGGCGTTTGGCTCAAACGCCGAACTACGACTCTAGGTGCTTGCTACACGAGCATCTATAACTGTCGTTGACAACGGCAGCGTGATTTCTACCTTTCCCGTCCACGTTTACCGTGAGCAAATGAAACGCACCTATCAGGCATCGAAACGAACGCGCAAACGCCAGCATGGTTTTCGCGCGCGCATGAAAACGAAGGGCGGCCGCGCTACTCTCGCGCGTCGGCGGCAGCGTGGGCGCAAGCGCCTTCTGCCGAAAGGCGTCGAGAACCATTACGCACGTCACACCCAGGCGTGATTTTCCAGGTTTGCCCGTGTCGCTTGTTTCTCTAGCAATCGAAAATCGGCAATCTAAAATCTAAAGTCGCGAAACCGCACCGTTAGCTCAATTGGCAGAGCAGCCGACTCTTAACCAAACTCGGAGCGAGGCAAAAACGGTGAAGTTACGCAATACGCTACCGAATTTCGAACATCATGGGCACGTAGCCTATTAGCTCGCAATTGCCGGTGCCCGCGTTAATTGGGTATAGCAACCACATGCGCAGGTCCATATTGCGTCGCGGCACACCCTTTCTCATCTCGATTGTGTTAGCAATTGCTGCGGGATGTAGCCGAGCCCATTGCCGGATTTCCGGACCTCTTCCACAACGTGGTTATCTTTGGCAACGAGCATGGACTCCTGCAGTCATTGATTCGATCACGGAAGCACAACAACGAATGGCGGGGCTCGTCATCCTCGGAGGCGAAATCATCTGGGACCAAAAGGAGCCAGAGTTTATCAGAGCGACGATCAACTGGGGCACGTTGGAACGGCAACACTTTTCATACGGCATAGCACTTCGCGTCGCGCCATACACCGACTCGTTAATTGAGAGTGGAGCGCCTCTGCCGTTTATAGTGACTATCGCGAAATCGCTCCTGGATGAAGCGAAAGCTCATAATTTGAGCGTTAGCGAATTCCAACTCGACTTTGACTGCGCGCAAAAAAATCTTCCTGATTATCGAGCGTGGCTGCAGGTGTTGCGGCAAGCAATTTATCCAACTCATTTTGTCATAACGACACTGCCGTCGTGGCTAAATGACCCTGCGTTTGTTCCTCTAGTACGGGAAGCGGATGGCTACGTTTTACAGGTGCATTCAGTTCCGACTTCGAACACGCAGCGCGCGTCAACATTATGTGACGCGATCTTGGCCCGCGAATGGGTAGCGAAAGCAGCAAAGCTGGGACTTCCCTTTTCGGTGGCTCTTCCAACCTATCGATGTAGCGCAGGCTACAATGCGATGGGAAAACTTTTGAGCGTTGCAATGGATAGCGTTCAGCCGGCTTGGCCGCCAGGCACGCGTGTTTTGGAGTTCGCCCCAAATGTTGATGAGATGGCGATGCTGGTGAAGGAATGGCAACAGGCGCGGCCGCCGCAGTTACGCGAGATTATCTGGTACCGTCTTCCGGTCGCGACCGACATCCGCAATTGGCGATGGGTAACATTGTCGGCGGTGATGTCGGGACGAAAACCGCTGCATCATTTAGAAGTTCTACAAGAAGGCGAAAATCCGATCGATCTTTCGATTGTGAATACGGGAGAAGCGGACGAACAGCTCGACTCGATCGTCACGGCGACCTGGAACGGCGCTGCCATGGTAGCAGCAGATGCACTCGCGGGATGGACTGTCGATATTGCAAATGGCCGCGCCATCTTCAGGAGGGCGGCCGAACACCAGATGCGACTGTCGCCCGGGGGAAAACGCCAAATCGGCTGGCTCCGCTACGAACAGCCAGTTAATCTTCAACTGAAGTTGGCGAAGAAAGAATGAAGCGGGTCGCCAGGATAGGGTTGCTAATTCTCACACTTACCGGCTGCGCTGGTGGTGCGCACGCGACCGGTTATTTCGGGCCGACTGTTTACTTGGATGGGGGCGGCAAAAATGTCGACGCCTCACCGGAATTTTATTGGGAATTGGAAGTAAAGCGGTTGGCCCGCGAATTTCACCCCGTTGAAAAACTTGTCCGTCCGGTAAAAAAAGAGACGCAGGCTGACGAAGACCCCAGGGCTATTCGGAGCCAGGACACGGCCGAGGCCGACCTGAAGGATCTTGCAGACGCGCTACAGGCAAGGGAACTCAAACCGGCCGATCCGGCGAAAGCAACCCAGCAACATGAGGCGGCACGGGCGCTGATCGCTCAAACGAACAGCACGACAACCGCGACATTGTCTGACGAGTTCAATTCGGAGTTTGCCGATTATCATCGCGGCGCGTTCGCCTTTCGACGGGGACAAGAACATTGGAGCGAAGCGCGACAGGCCTGGGAGGATTTGCTGAAACGGCCTGAGCAAGATCGACATTATCGAACGGTATGGGCGACGTTCATGATTGGAAAGATTGCCCTTAAGCTCGGAGATCCGGCAGCGGTAGAGTGGTTCCAGCGCACCCGTCAATTAGCGCGCGCCGGATTCGCGGATTCGTTAGGCATGGCTGCAGACAGCTATGGCTGGGAAGGCCGGAGCGAATGGAAGCAGGAACACTCCGCCAAAGCTGCGGCTCTCTTCTTAACGCAACTCGCTCTTGGCGACGAGAGCGCGATCGTTTCACTTAAAGCGCTCATTCCCGATCGCGAACCGATCGAGGGGATGTTGAATTACGGCGCTGAACCGGACGAGATAAGCAAACGGGACGATCAACAAAAGCGGGAGCAAGAACAAAAAGAAATCTCGAAACTGAAGGACGCGGCGCAAGATTCGCTGTTGCGGCGATTAGTCACGGTTCACATTTTGGCGACGGCAGCTTGGCCGAATACCTATGATGGCGATAATCCGGCGGCTAAACGGCCTTTTCGCTGGCTGTCGGTTATCAAAGAAGCAAACCTGGGACAGGTTGAAGACGCGGAGTATCTTGGTTGGACCGCATACAATAGCGGCGATTACAAGAATGCCGCGCACTGGCTGGAGTTGAGCAAAGGCGATACGCCGGCGGCATACTGGCTGCGCGCGAAATTGCAGCGACGCGGAGGAAAGCTGGCCGACGCCGCCAAGAGCATGGCGAAAGCGTGGCAAACTGTGCGCGATACCGCCGCCTACACCGGATGGACTGCAGCGCCGACTCCAGTTGAAGACGAATACGGAAGTTATCCGGAACGGGGAGGTTGGACGTTCGAGCAAAGCGCGAGCGGGGATCTCGGCGGTCTGCATCTGGCACGCGGCGATTTTGTTCAAGCGCTCGACATTCTATTAAAAGGTAAACTCTGGGAGGACGCGGCCTACGTCGCCGAGCGAGTGCTGACCACGAATGAACTGAAAACTTACGTGGATGGACAACAGACCACGGCGAGCGGAAGCGAAGACGATATGGCAAAACTGCGATATCTGCTCGGGCGCCGGTTTGTGCGTGAAGATCGTTATGCCGAAGCGGTTCAGTACTTACGGCCGCCCTACGATAAGGTTTTGGAGAAGTATGTGAAGGCCCTGCACGACGGCGCGGACAATAAACTTCCCAAACTTGATCGCGCTCGCGCCTTGTTCACGGCCGCATGGCTGGCGCGTTACGATGGAATGGAGTTGATGGGAACCGAGGGCGCACCCGATGGTTTCGCGGAGAGCGGCAACTTTGAAATGCCAGACCTGGCGCAACAGCGAGGATCGGGCGTGTACCAGCAGGTGCGATACGAAAAAAATGGCGAGCAGAAGACTACGAGCATGCCGCTGATCTTAAAGCCCTCGAAACAAGAGCTTCAGCGACTTGCGAGGAACAAAATAAGTCCAGATACACGGTTCCATTATCGGTTAATTGCCGGCGCGCTAGCCATCAAGGCCGCAACGCTTTTGCCTAACGATTCCGAAGAGTTAGCTGATGTCGTCAATCACGCGGGTCTTTGGGTTAAAGATCGAGATGAGAAAACCGGGAACCGTTATTTTCAGATCATCGAGCAGCGTTGTCCGAATACCCAGATCGGCCGAGCGGCGACCGCAAAACACTGGTTCGTTGATCAAACCGGGCCATGGAGCCAGGCGGAACAAGAGGCGTATCAGGCGCTACACAAGGAGTTGAAACTCGACCAACCCCCGCCGTAACCCTGGATGCCATCGTCGAAAAGAGGCTCAGGTTATTTCTGCCAGTTCCTATTTAGTATGAGCCGGGGAGATGCGCAGTATCAGTTCATGCGCGCTATGATCATGGCAATGTCTTTCCCGTCTCGACGCAGAAGATAGCCCGCGCGACCGGTCCATGCCTGCCAGGAGGCAGCCGAAGTGCAAAACTCGAGAACTTCCTCTCCTTGCTGAAATTGATCCCTAAAACTTCGGCAGGTCGCAACGAAATGCGGGCTTGGTGAGCCTGCAATTAGCGCATCGATTTCGTCGAGCGTTGCTGGTCGAGTTTGATCTTCTTCAGCTAGCTTAAGCGTTTTCAATCGCGGTTGAGTTAGAGAAAATTCTCTTACGCGCTTCGGCGACGATGGCGTGCGAAGGAGAGCAATTACCGTAAAGATATACCTCGCTTGCGTTCGTTGGGATCAAATCACGGAGCGCAGCACCATAGCGGCTGCGCAGAATTTCAGCTACTTCGACAAAGCGCTCGTACCCTTCGTAGAAAGCGGGTTCGGCGAAGATAACTTTATCTCCGTGCTTGATGAGCGTTTCTCGGCGCGAACCATCATCAGCAAAGTCCCAATGGAGGACGAAAGAGGACTCGGGGATGTCAGGGAGTTGCGAAGGCTCACGCAGTTTGCGCCGTGCGAAGTCGGCCTCACGTGCCTCAGCGGCTTCGATGTTTTTGCGGTCCCACTCGGAAACCTTGTCCCAGTTGGCGCGAGACTCCGCAATCGTTGGATGCAGCACGACCGTTATGAATTCCTCACAGGCGGGACATACACGTTCTGCATAGTCCAAGGTATAATCGCCCAACGAAAGGGCGCTGCCAGGACCATGCCATTTGCATTTAGGGCAATCGAACTCCTCGTCCCGCCAGTTATCGTAATATTTGCGCACAGTAGGTACAAAAACCCCGGATCACTCTCATGACACTGATCTGACGGCAGCTATCAGATTGAAGAGTGTATTTGTCTTCGTAGCTTAGCGTTGCGCTTCCTCGATTTCCAGTTGGTGCTTCGCCGCCACGCGTAAATCACGGACCGTCTTCTTATCGTCCCCACCGCGTTTCCAAGGTTTGCACAATCCGCAGGCGGAGCTTTTTTGCGCTTTGAAACGCCGTTTCGTTAGGTCGCCTTTCATTTGCTACTCCGCACCATGATATTGCGCGAGGCGGCTCCATTCAATCGCTTTTCATACAAGCGCGTATCATGATATTCGGGCGACACGCAGCAGCGGTCCTGGCTCGTTGAATTTCTCAAGACGCAGCCTATGACTGCGCAGACCTTTAGACGGGTGGATTCGTCTAGCGGTGTTGCTTCGACAACTCAACAAGCAAAAGACTTGCGAACGCAAAAAAGGTAATCGTCATCAGGATCGCGTCGCCCAGTTGCATTAGGTAGCCAGTCAGTCGGTCGAACCAATTCTTTGCTGTTCCTTCAATTGCTGGATTGCGCCGCAGATTGGCAATCCCAAATGAAATCGACCCGGTGAAAGTTTCTTCTCGCCCTGTAATTCTAAGGCCCCAGTTTAGCATGACTACTGAGATAACGAACGCGACACCACAACCAATATATCCGCCACCGTATATGAGGCGGTAAATCTCCTTTAAGACTTCCCCGCAGCTATTCAAAAACTCAGACACAACAATCCTTCAACATCAGGAATCGCCAATCGGGAAGCGATCAGCAGCTTATCCGAATCTTTTTCTGAGAGCCGAGCTAGCCGGGGCATTCCACCGAGCAACTTTTACTTACTTTGTCTATTCGACGCGAGCGTAATTGGTCAATTAAATAGTGACAAACCTTGGGGATGATTCAGTACGGCTGGGCCGGCCGCCAAGGCTTACGCCCTTTCTATATCGGTCGCATAACTTCGTGCCCTAATGACACAGACACGGCAAACTTAATAACCGCTAGTCGCCCATGGTATGTTGACACAACTCTCTGCGTCGCGCGCATCATCCTCTGTCAGCGTGATGCGGCCGAGCAAAAGCGCGATTTATCTCGCGCGGATCCATGCACATGACTCCAGATAGGGGTATCCCCAGTCGCCGCGCTTGTTAGCCTACCCTATCGCTATGCCCAGTTGAAAAAGCGGTTGCTAGGCAACGCGCACCCTTTTGCCTGACTCCCTACAACCTCCGCCGCTAACTTCAATGGCACCCGCGCCGGCAGTACCGAAATCCTTGCCGTCATCGAAGGGCAGTGGCAGCATTTGCCCTCGAAGTATCATTCAATCCGGTGATAAAGATGATGTCATGAAAAATTGTGCCAAGGGGGTAAGGGACGCCTTCACTCCGAAAACAATACCCTTTGGTGCTCGTTCGGGCAAAGCAAGGCTGATCGTGCCCGTCATTTTTACACTGCTTCTCAGCCTGTTTTCTGTGCCGGCATGCCGACCGCGAGAAACGGCTGAAGTTGCCACACGAATTCGTGTAAACACGGACATCCGCGGCCTCAAAACTAATCTGACGACGTACCAAGCCTTGAACGGCTTTTATCCTACTACAGAGCAGGGGTTACGGGCTCTGGCAATCAAAGCGGAGACTGAACCAGTGCCAACGCGTTGGTACATGTTGGTCGAACAAGTTCCTCGTGATCCATGGCAGCATGACTATGTCTATCGAAGTCCCGGACTGAAGAATCCGCAAGGATTCGACTTGTTCTCCGCCGGCTCCGACGGTGTCTCGGATACAACCGATGACGACTGGGGAGAATGAGCCTGGTGTGCCGCTGGCGTTTAGCAAACCCTTTCCATCTGCGGTCGGTGGCCGGTCTAACGACATTCTGGCGTGCCATCACCCTGCCTATGATTCTTTTCTGCTGCGGGACTTCGCAAGTTGCCGCGCCGGTTCCTTCGATCGTGATCCCGTCCCAGTTCTCTCGTTAGCCTGTAAATTCGTCGGTTTCCGGTGGTCTGGTAATAATTGGCGACTTCGCTGATTGAGACGTTGGACGTAACGGCAGATCGCCCACGCCCCAGCGACCCGAGCTAAATACCGGTGACTGCAGCTGCTCAAGTCTAGCCAGCGTCACCACCGCTCCGTTCGACAGCCCAGCCATTAGATCAAAGTCCTCGACGCGCAGGTGCAGGAAGCGCATTACGAAGCAACGGATCGTCAGGCTGTGGGTTACGACCACTATCCGCTCTGCGCGTTTCCTTTCAGCTTGCCGCATCAAACTTTCCAGGAAACTGGATGTACGATCGTAACAATCGGCCGGGCTTTCTCCTCCCTTGTACCTGTAGTAGAACCAACCATGCGTTCGGCGTAATCCTTTCTGCGCTCCAACATCCGCATACCCGTGGTCCACCTCTCGCAACCGAGGATCTTCGAATACTCGTACTGAACCTGCGGCTACATCCGCACCGGCCAATAGCCCAACCATAGTCTCACGCGCACGACGAAAGGGCGAACAGTACGCCAGCGAACCTTGCAGAAATGACGCTCCAATGCGCCGTCCTGCTTCCCGAGCTTGCTCGTGACCGGGCTGTGTCAGAGCAACATTGTGATCCCCAATGTCGGCGACCTGCACCTCACCAGTGTTAGCCATGGATTGACCGTGGCGGACTAGTTTGATGATCACGCGTCAACTCCTTCGTATAGGAATTAGGCCGTCCTCATCGTCAATTTTATGATTAAATCGCCACGAATACTCAGGAATAAAAGCCGCCCGCCAGCACATCACTATACAAGCTTGCTCCCGCGACCAGCCGCATGAGGTGTAGCTTCACTGCTTGTTGTTGGCGAGGTGGACCGACCCGGAACGGTGCGGTGAAGGCAACACCGCAAGCCGCTCCGCGACCGAGACTATTTCTGCCAGCGTGCGAGTCTTTGGATCCGCGTCGAAGACGGCTGCCGTCTTGTCCTTACTCGCCGTAACAATTCGGTGACCATCGGTACTAAATGCGGCATTGACAACCACGTCAGCATGTTGTTCGTAGGATAGCAACAGTTCGCCGGTCGAGACATTCCACAGTTTGGCTACGCAGTCATCTCCGGTAGTTAGCAGACGCGAACCGTCATGATTAAACGCAACCGAGTTTATTCGCTTACCCGACGGTCCCATATAGGTTCGCAACTTGCTCTTCTTCGTCACGTCCCACAGAACGACGTTACCGTCGAGGCAACCCGCAGCGACGTATTTGCCGTCGGGACTGAACGCAGCAGCATTAACCGGCGCTGGATGTGGCGCTAAGGTCACCAACAGCGCGCCTGTCGTTGCGTCCCAGATTTTAGCAGTCATATCAAAACTGCCAGTTAGGACGTGCGCACCCTGTGCGTCGAACACGGCCGTCTTTACATAGCCATCGTGTCCGGAAAGCAGCAGCGGTTTCGGAGCAGGCAGTAAACCGATCCTCCAAATTCTGGCAATTGTGTCATCGCAGGCGGTCAGTACTCGTTGCTCATCTGGACTAAATTCGGCCGAGTTCACTCGATGCCCGCCATGATCGAGCTTCGCGATCAAAACCCCGTTTCGCCTCCAGACATTACATCCCCCGCTCCATGTCGCGGTAACGAATTGTTCGCCGCTCCTTGAAAAGTTGGCAGTCGCGACTTTCGCCGACTCGGTAACGAGCAATTTGGATTGGCCATTCTTCAGGTCCCACAACCGCACGGTTTTATCCCAGCTCGTTGTAACGACGTGCTCGTCGTCGACAAAATTTGCTGAAGTTACCCACTCCTTATGGCTATTGGCCAGTACGGTTGTGGCCTCTACTAATGCCTTCGCGGCTTCGCGCTGAAGTTCGTCAAGTGTCGCTCCTTTTCCACCCGCGCGCCGTGCCTTAGCAAAATAAAACGATGCCTGAAGACGCCTTCCGGCGTCCAACTCCTGTTTGCCTTGATTGATGTCGTGGGCGATCGACATCCGCTTGGCCTGTTGCTTTGATTCGAAATCCCAACTCTTTGCGCCGATCAGCGCCAGGGACGAAATGGCGACGGCGCATTGTATCGTGCGCCGCGCGCGTCGGCGTCGTTCCCGCCGCCACAGTTCATCAAAGCTGATACCAAGCAATCCGGCCAGCAGCTTGAACTTAGCTCGCTTGGCGCCGTCGCACTGAGGCCGCGCATCGGCTGCGATGGGCGAAGTGCGCTCCGTTCCAATCTGGCCATTCGGAAGAATGCGGTAGCGAACCGCCGGAGCAAAGCAGTCCAAATCTTCGGACCCTGGCTTGTTAATCGCATTGGGGCTCCCGCCGACGATGAAACACAATACCCGATCTTCGCCAGAATGACTCTTGAAATGCCTCACTTCTTCATTGACCCATCGCGACCGTGCTGACTTCGGCGAGCAAATTACTACGAGATAGCGAGATCGCTCGAGGGAGCCTTTTAAATTCGCTCCGAGATCGGAAGACACGCACAATTCTTCACGATCGCGAAAGATCGGCGAGACGTGCTTCGGCACATTGCCGTTGGCGCCTCGCTTTCCAACCAGGCTGCGCGGAACGCGATAAGATTCCAGCTTCTTGTGGAGCCAATCGCCCCAACGTGCATCAGCGTGGCTGTAGCTAATAAAGGCCCAGTATTTAAATTGGTTAACTGGTTCGTTAGGTGCGGGCTCCACCAGCCTTGCCTACCAAATCGAACTTCTTTCGGCAACACAAAACACCCAACGGTTAGCTTTTATACCGGGATGGGCACTGGCACAATGCTGCAGCAGGCATTGTGCAAGATGGCTAAATTCGAGCTTGCGATCGCAGGCCGAAACCCGTCACACTGAGGCTCCCCAATGGACGTGTACGTCAGCTCGCATGGCTCACAAAAGGGCCCGTTCCCTCTGGAGCAAATCCGGCAGATGCAGCAGCGGCACGAGATCTTGCCGAATGATTATGTATGGTACCAAGGACTGCCTGCCTGGATTCCGATCGCTCAACTGCAGCCGGACGGTTCCATTGGCCCTCCTCCCCTCCACCAGACAGCGTCCATTAAACACGGTGCCGCCGCCGCATTCGATCGAGTCACAGGCCGGATTGCCTCGATCGCCGGCGTTGAGAAGATAGAGGGACTCCACCGGAAGGATTTCTTCTCTGAGGTTTTCAAGAAGCGGACCGATGATGAGATCGAACAGCTTTTTACAACTGGAACCAAAACCACCACGCCGCCGTTGGAGACTATCGATACGCGATGGCCGCACCCATGGCTTTTTTTCAAAGCAATGATCGCGGCTGCACTTCTTTACGCCGGCTTCTACATCGGCGCGGTTCAGTTCGGAAACTACAATTTTCTTCCCGGCTTGGTTCTTGTCGGTTCTTTCGCTATCCCGCTGGCGACGTTGATTTTCTTTGTTGAGATGAACGTTCCGCGCAACGTGTCTCTTTACCAGGTATTTAAGTTGGTAAACGCGGGCGGGGTAATAGCGCTCGTCGCTACGGTGTTTCTGAGCAAGTGGTTGATGAGTCAAGGTTTTGAGCCAGCGGCGGGGAAAACACTTACAGGCGCGATGCTCGTTGGGGTGACCGAAGAAGCGGCGAAAATTACCGCCGTAATTCTGTTCATGCGAAACAAGCGGTTCAGCTGGACGCTTAATGGTCTGCTGATAGGCGCCGCAGTTGGAACAGGGTTCGCAGCTTTCGAGTCTGCAGGCTACGCGTTATGGCAGTTGTTACACTCGCTTACATTCGGTGCCGTCCAACCTATGCTAGATTTGATAAAGAGTATTCTCGCGCGACTCCCAATGACCGAAGAGCAGGTAAAAGAGCTTATATTTGACGCTGTCAGGCGCCAGTACATATCTGGCATCGAAGCAATGCGGGTTGTTATGCGCCTCCGGGCGCTGTTAGCACCACTAGGTCATGTCGTTTGGACTGCATTGGCCGCAGCTGCTCTCTGGAAAGTGAAGGGCGATCAGCCTTTTAGGTTGAGAATGCTCGTAGATTTGCGATTCCTTCGCGTCTTTTTGCTGGTAGCAGCCTGCCACGCTATCTGGGATTTGCCGCCTAACTTGGGAGTGTTTGTGCTCCTGAGATATCCGCTGTTGGGATTTGTCGCCTGGATCGTGGTTTTGGCGTACGTCCAGGATGGCTTAAAGCAGATTCGAGAGGCGCAGGAGGCGAGCCGCGCTTTACCACGCGCCCAACCGCAAGTCTCTCCGACCTAACCAGATTCTTCGTCGCTGCCTTGTACCAGGCAGGCCCGACGCCAACCGGATCGATTAATCCCCCTCGTAGTATCTGGGCTTCAAAGCGACGCTGTACTTTTCGGATAGTGCGTTGGCCGTGGCGGTTTCTTCGTCATCTACTCGATGAGCTTCCTCGAGCGCTTCGTTCATCACAGGCTCATAATTCTGACCGATCTGCTCCACTTGCCGTTGGAATTCGTCGTCGGCCATTAGCTGAGCGAATAACTCCACGAATTTCGCGGCGGTTTTTTCCTCATCAGATTCAGTAACTAGCTCCGTCAGTCTATGGCGTATCTCAGCGTCGCGTTGTAACGATTGCATCACCCTTATGATGTCGTTGTACTCGTTTTCCAAAATATCGGCAAAGCGCGTGTAGGCAGCGATACGATGGCTAAGATGATTTGTGAGAATGCTATCTACACCATCGAGATTTATTCGCGAAAAGATCGCCGCTTTCCCACGCAGGTACCGTATGTTCGGCTTGAGGCTCGGCGGGTCGTCCAGTCTGCCTTTCGGCGGATTGGTTGTTTGCGACTCGTACCCAATCTTTTGCATGGTTTTCCAAGCAGCGAGCGTCCTTGCTTTAGGGCTGCGGTCTTTCGGCTCGGATTGCCCAGGCGAGCCGGTGCCACTTCTCTGCCCGTGCGCTGCCGCTGCGACAAAACCAATCGCCAATCCGAAAACTATTAGCGCGGCGGTGAAACCGACCACCGCGCCCGCGCTGGTGCCGCCGGCTTGTTCAAGGCGGGTTCGACTTAGCTCATCGCTCCTGTCACCCGGAGCAATTTCAGCCAACTTCTGCTCGGCATGAACCTTGTACCAACGGTTAGCTTGTAGCCCAAAGGCGATAGCAACGCCGATATTGACCAGAGTAAATAACCCGGAAGGCAGGCCGAAGAAATTTTCACCGGCTACTTCGAAGACGAAGAGGCCGAGAAGTAGCGCCGCATAGCGATACAATTTTCGGTAGGCTGTCCACCAGAGACTGAGAAAGAACGCCGCCCAGTTCCAGGTATTTTTACTGGACCTTTGGTCCGCTTCCCCCCACTTGCGGGAATAGTATTCGTAGTTTTTGCCGATGAACGTGCGAAGTAGCGCTTCGTGTTCGGAACTTGCGGTGACTCGCGCAGCACCGGCCATTGGAGGCGGTGAAGGTGGCGGCATGTTCGGTGGCGAAGGAGCGGCGACAAAATCCGGCAGGGCTGAAACTGGCTGCCAGCCGGCCCAGTCTTGTATCCACGCCAGGTCAGTAGGCTTGATGCGCCCGGCAGCTACTCCGGAGTTGATGTACTCAATTGTATAAGGTCCCTCCTGCCGCCCCTCCTTTGCGATATAGACTTGCATTGCGAACCTCCGCGTTTGCTAGATGAGTGCGAGCTTGCCAGATTGTCCTAACGAATAGCAAGATCCGTTTGCCATCGCGTGAGAAAACAGCATCGCCCCCAGAGGAAGGCATGGTTGAGAGGCAAGCTGCAATCGCGACAAGCACCCAAATCAGCCGTGCGAAACGTCGAACTCGGACGCTCACGCGCGATGCAAGTGCCGCCGAGCGCATGGAGAGTGCGCTACTGCGATGTTTTCGGGAGGATCGTCCACCGCATCTGTTTCGTCCCCGGCTCGTAGAACACTTGAATTGGAAGGTGTTCCTCCGCGCCCTCGAGCCTGGCAACAACTTCTCCTTTGTACTCATTGGGCGAATTCTCAACCGGTGAAAGGGTAACGCGCTCTACCGTTGCCTTAGCGAGCTCGGGGCGCTTCCTCCACTCTGATTCTACGGATGTTTTTACATCCTGAGATAACGCCGCAGCTATTTCGGTGCGCGACGCTCCTTTGCTCCTCGCCAAGGCACCCGTCGCGAATGCCAGCACAGTGAAAAAGACCACCACGGCGATCAAGCCGATAAGAAGAGCCAGGTATATCGAGCGTTTTTTATAGCCGCCGGGAAAGTTGTCTTTCACGTATTGGATTTGCGGTTTTCCTTGCGAATAATACCAGCCCACGAGAAGGCCAATGCCGAGCGGGGTCTGCGCTTCCTTGGGAATCGCCGGCAAAAAGACGGCAACTACGCAGATTACGATGACGAGAAAGAACCAGAACATATTGGCTCGGGCACGTTTAGCATCGCCCAGCATCCGCCAGTTTTGAGCATGAAGGAATGCCCCAAACGCGGGAGACAAGAGCACGCTCCACAAGGCAGCAGCATTTGGGTTCCAAAGGTGAACTGTATCGGTAGCTACAGTTGGCGGGGGAAACGGTGGCGGAGCGGGTGGTGGTGAGGGGGGAGGAGGAGTTTCGGCATTCATAAGTGGTAAAAGCAAAAGGATATGTTTGTTAGGTGTTGGCAAAAATGACAAGGAAATAACAGCTGCCAACGCTGTGCCGGGACGCCATCGCTGACGAGAGCTTGTCGAGAACCGGCCGTGCCTAACAAGCCTAAAATTTCCTTGAACTCCGATCTAGTTCTTTGGTAGCCCTAACTCACGGCAGCAGGCCGTCACAATCACATGGCTTTAACGAAATGTTTCGAATGCGGACACGAAGTTAGCACAACCGCGGCCGCGTGCCCCAATTGCGGTGCTCCCATGGCCGCCGCGAACGCGAGGCCCCCGATCACGCCATCTACGCCGCCCTCACCTACTCAACCAGTGCCCTCCCAGCCGGTAGCTCCGCCGCCGCCACCGCCGCCTATGCCGGGTGGCACGGGAATTTTCAGCCAGGCCAAAACTTATTTTCTAAACTTGCACCCCATCGCCAAAACCGCCTGGGTTTCCCTTGCCATAGGCGTTCTCTTTACCCGCGTTTTCGAGGCGGCGTTTTGGGGTCTCATTATCGCGGCGGTTTTGGGTGTGGTGGTCTTCTTCCTTAAACCGCGAAAAGATGGACTGATTCTGGTTGGCGCAGCGATTCTCTCGACAATACTACTCCTCGGCTTGTCCAGCCACCACGCTGTCCAACAGCCAATAAAACAGCTTTCACACAAGCAAATGCTCGTTAATCAACTCACGTTCGGCTTCCGCGAATCACTGTTGGACAATACGCAGGTGCTTCGCCTGCATAATCCGAATCGCGAAAGTATTGATTTCTATCTCAGATGCCGTTCGCGGGATGGCTCCGCCAAAACATTGTTTGTTTCGGTGGCTGCGCTTGATACGACAGAAATCGGTCTCCTCGAAGGCTGGCAGTTCCATCCCGGCGACGAATTCGAGGCAATTTGCGAGGACGAAGTTATCTGGCAACAGCAGGTCAAGTAGCGGATTTCCAACATGCCGGCATTCCTCGGCTTGAGGTCCTGACGGGGACGAACACCATTAGTCGAGATGGATGAAAGGCGCGCCGCAAATTCCATTCGTCGCGTAATCCAAGGATAGAAGAGTCGGACACATAGAAGGCCCTCGCGGACGGCGAGTCATGGTGTCGCGGTGCTGCTCGCCTCAAGTAAGCAATGGAATCGAAAGAAAATCGGAATTTTCTTGAAGTCTCCTCGGAATTTTTCCTATTCTCACGTTCTTAGTCTAAGGGAGGGCAGTTAAACTTGGTAGAATCGCATGAGTGCCGTCGAAGATCGTAAACGAGAACGGTTTTGGAGCCAATTACTTGCACTGGTCGCGAGCGGCAACGCTGTTCCCATCGTGGGCGAGGAGATGTTGCAGCTGAATGGAGAAGCTCAAGGAACGACACTCTACTACACCCTGGCGACGCAATATGCGGCCGAGTTCGGCATCGAACTTGAAGATGCACTCAAGGGAAATCTCAGCGCAACTGTCCGTCGCCATCCGGATTTTTTCACCAAGCCGATGGGTATTTGCCAGGAAGTCGCTGCCGAATATGCCGAATGGAATGGGCCGATTCCTGAACCGTTGCGTGCTCTGGCTAAAATCCGGCATCTCAATTTGTTTGTTACGACGACTTTCGACAATCTTCTCGAGCGCGCGCTCAACGAAGAGCGTTTCGGCGGCAAAGAGCGAACGGAGGTGATCGCCTATGCCCCGAACAATGTGCCGGCGGATCAAACGATCGACGATGCGCTAGCAAGCGGACGGCCGGTTGTTTTTCAGCTCTTTGGCAGCTACAAGATCCCCGGCCAATTTGCTCTCACCGAAGCGGACATGGTCGAATATGTGCATTCCCTCGAAACGAACCAGAAGAAGCATATCGTTACGGAACTTTACGAGCGCACTCTCCTTTTGCTCGGTAATAGCTTTCCCGATTGGCTTACTCGAATTCTCCTGCGCCTGGCCCGTAAATATCCCCTCGATCACGGCGACCAGAAACCTGTCTACATCGCCGATGCTCAAGTTAAGAGCGATCCGCGTTTGAGATTCTTTTTAAGAAACTTTGTCGTAAATACCGAACTCATTGAGGAAAAGACCGCACCAGAATTTGTCGGCGAGTTTTCCAAAAGATGGCTGGAACAGTTTGGGAGCGGGCGAGCAGACATCGCTCCAGTTACACCAGCCAAAGCGCGGCCCATGCCAAAGAATGCTGTGTTCATTAGCTATTGCCGCAGCGATGACACGGGAAAGACGACAGCGGATGCCAAAGCCGCGTTTACTATTCGTGATGCCTTGGAAGCTCGCGGCGTGGAGGTATGGCTGGACAAGAATCAACTCCAGGGAGGCGACGACTACGAGCGTAAGATCAAGCGCTACGTCGAAACCTCTTCGCTCTTCATTCCTTTGATATCCGAAATAACGGATGCGCGCGACATCGGTTTCTTTCGCAAGGAATGGAGCTGGGCCATTGGGCGACTGCCCTACTTCACCGGCTCGGAAAGGAATTTTCTTGTTCCAGTGCTCATTGGTCCGGCGGACTGGCGGCCCAAGAAGGTGCCACGGGAGTTTGACCCGATGCATTATGTACGACTTCCTTCGGGGCAACCGGATGCGCAGTTTCTCGACCATGTGCAAGCGCTTTACGAGCAGGCGCGCGGCTCGGATCGATAGCAGCCCGGCATGGAAACAGAAGTTATCGAAAAACAAGAGCAAGGAGTGGTGCTCGATCACGCCCATCCATGGCCGGGACTCGTTAGCTTCACTGAAGCTAATCACTCCTTCTTTTTCGGTCGAGAGCGGGAGGTAAGCGAATTATCACGCCTCGTTAGGCAGGAAACGCTCACCGTATTTTTCGGTAAATCGGGCCTTGGCAAGAGCTCGATTCTTCGCGCCGGACTCTCTCCGCTATTGCGCGAATCGGATTTCATTCCCATCTATATCCGACTTAATCATCTGGAAGCAGCACCTCCGCTGGAAGATCAGGTCGAGGTTTCGATCGAAGAAGTTCTTGAGCGGGAGCAAATCGACGCTCCAAAGCCGGTGCGCAGCGAAACGCTTTGGGAATATTTCCACAAAAAGAATAAGGATTGGTGGGATAAAGATAACCGACTCCTCAAACCTATACTTATCTTCGATCAATTCGAAGAGTTAATGACGCTTGGACAGGAAAACCCTGTGCGCGCTGCGCGCAGCGCCAGCTTCCTGACAGAACTGGAAGACCTGGTAGAGAATCGTCCGCCAGCGTCGCTGATCGCGCGGTTCAAAGAAGACCGCGACTTGGCTGACCAATTTGATCATCGCCGCGCGGATTACCGTGTCATTCTAACTTTGCGCGAGGATTTCTTGGCGGACTTAGAGGGGTTACGGGAGCGATTGAGCGCGGTCATGCTAAATCGCCTTCGGCTTTTGCCGATGAATGGTGAGCAAGCTCTGGCCGTCGTCCTGAAACCGGGCCGCGACCTGGTGGCTGAAGACGTAGCCATTCGCATCGTGGATTTCGTTTCTTCTTCGGAGCGCTCGCGCTTGCAGACAGAAGTTACCAGGCAACAACTCGCGAAGCGCGCGATTGAGCCGGCCTTACTAAGTGTCGTGCTTCAGGAATTGAATAGCCGCCGTATTCAAGCCGGTCAGGAGAAAATAACGGCGGAGCTCGTTGGCAAGACGAATCCGACTGAGATCTTTCACGACTTTTATGTGCGCGGTCTGCAAGGCATGGACGGCGCCGTCCGCGAATTCATTGAAGACTCCCTACTTACTTCGTCCGGCGCGCGGAACCGCATCGCCGAAGAAGACGCCCTAACCAGGCGCGGAATCTCCGCTGACGTAGTGTCGAAGCTGATCGATCGCCGGATTATCCAGCGTGAAACCACCGGCAACACGAAATGGCTGGAACTTACCCACGATACCCTGGCCGACGTTGTTCGTGCCGATCGCGCGGAGCATCAACAGCAGCGTCAGCTCGAATTAGTCAAGGCGCAGGAAAGGGAAGCGCGCACTAAGCTAAGGCGAGTACAGAAGCTCGCCGCGGCTTTCGCTGGTTTGTTCCTAGTCGCGCTGCTGATACTTGGCTTTGCTATTTTTGAACAACAAAAGGCCCGACAGGCGCAGAACAGCGCCCAACAGGCACAAGGACTCGCCACACAAACACTCGACACGCTGGCAATCGGAACGTTGCGGAAGATTGAACAGAATCCGCATATTCGGGTAGAAGACAAGGTTTTCTTAACTCAACGATTCACCGAAAGCATTCAAGCACTTCGAAAAGCCCCCGGGGCTTCGAGCGACCTTTCCATCCGTCTCGCGGATCTGCTTGGGACTGCATCGTTTATGCTCTGCGATGCGGGCCTTATTGACGAAGGCAGCGACTACGCACAGCAAGCTCACAAGTTGATCATGGCCTCGTTTCAGCCACCAAGCTCGCCTTTGGTTTTCGCCCGAACAGAGCTCGCCTTCCTCCTCTCGCAACGCTTCCACTGGCAAATAGACGAACAAAACACGCTTTCGACCTTGGATCGCATTGGAGATCAACTTCGAGGTGCTCAAATCCAGGGAGCTAACGAAACCCTTCTGGCTGAGAGCCTCAAGGCGAGGTTAGCTCGGACGCGTTGCGATACGTTGCGTTCTCAGATGAGCTATGAAGACGCTGATGGTGTGGCGGTGTCCGCCATTTCCGAGATCGAGAAGAAACTCACTTCGACCAACGCATCCGTCGCGAGCGATGAACTTTTTTCGCGAGATCTTACGCAAGAACTACTAAGATTCTACATTCTGAGATACCGGATTGCACGAGAAAGTGGTCAGGTGCCTGCTTTCGATGCTATCCATGCTAGCTTCCAAAAAGCCATTCATGGTGCACAATCGCGATTCGCGGATCCCGAAAACCAGCTCTGGAGTTATTACGAAGCAGAGAACCTCCAAATTGCGGCAGATATTCAGCAACGCAACTTATCATTTGATAAAGGTATCGCATTGATTGGCACAGCCATCGGTAAGCTCCACGAGCTACTTTTAGCCGACCCGCAAAACATGCTTTGGCGGTATGAGCTAGGCCGGGCGCTCTGTCTCCGGGCCGAGATTGCGACGGCCGTGGCAAAATCGGCGCAAGCAGCGGCCGATTCGGAAGCAGACAGGGAGGCGGTGCTGATTTTGGCGGGAAACGACCGCACGACAGCAAGAAAATTAGCCGCTGCGTTACGGCGGGATCAACACAACAACCGGTATCTGTCTTTACAATTAGCCTGCCTCGTGGATGGCACGGACGATTCAGAAGAAGCGGCAAAGAAGACATTGAAGCGAATAGCTACCGAAAAAGAACGTAGCGGGCCGGCAGCTTACTTTAGTCGAATGGAAGTTTTTGCACATATCGCTTCCGTTGAGAGGAACATTGAAAAAAAGCGCTATTCGGAGGCGATTCAACACGCGGACGCAGGGTTAGCCGGAATCGACCGATTCAAGTTCACGGAGAAACAGGCCGGGTTTCGGGCCATCTGGCGTCTTCAAATTTTTCAAGCCGTGTTGGATGCGGGAGCCGAGGAACTCGGCCGCATGAGATGGCAAGCGTATTATGATGCCGCTCAAGCCGACGCGAAAACCTTGCTCCGAGTTTCACAAGTGCCGGGCAGCTTTTCCTGGGCGAGTACCGTTGCTGGCTTCCGCGGCGCTCAGTGCTTACGCGATCGCCAATATCGCGAAGCGATTGCGGCCCTTAAGCAGGCGGTCGCCTCCGTTTTGGTCGCAATCAAGAATGAAAATCAGCCAGCTGGCGACTTCGAAAACTACCTTCTTTGGCAGAAGCAGATCATCCAAGCCGATGCGAGTATTGGCGAGTGGAACGCAGCAATCGATGTGTGTCGAGAAACGCGCGCCCAAGTCTCCGCAATGGCGGGAACAAAGCCGGACCTCGGTATTGCTTTCCCATATGTCAAAGAGATGTCACCGGCGATCGATACATTGCTCAACTCGCTTGAGAAAAAAACGGGCAGTGAAGAGACGACCAGAATTGCTGAAAGCTTGCGATCGGAATCTAAAGCTTTTAAAGAAGAGGCAGAAAAATTCGAGCAAATCTACAAGCCGAAAGATACTGGGATGCCCAGTATCTCCCGCATTAATCTAGAAGATTTTGAGCTCAAAGAACTTTTCGCAGGCCACAAGAACAATTACAGTCTTGTTAAGCAACGTTTGGGGTGGGAAGACACGCCGATTTATCCTTATGCGGACTGGCGCACGCTTGATGGAACAGAATTCAATGAAGCGGCGTCATTAGTAACCTTGAAAAAGGGAATAGCCGAAAGTCAAATTCAACGAATCAGAACCTGTTCACTCAGTTTTTACGAACAGGGGCAACTCATCGAAGCCGAGTATTTCGATGCACAAGGTAATCTCTACACTACTTCCATAATGACGGCCAAAGGAATGGTTTATCACTTGGACGGAACCTCGCCTCCGATCCATGAAGCGAACGCCTCCGTCCCAATACGCCTGCAGAATGCGGAAGAGGCCGCCAGCTATCTTCGGTTTTTTTGCTCCTATGTTCTGGGAAGGTATGATCCGAAAGAGCGAGCCGGCGGCGGCGCTTTCCATATCGTAGAAAATACAGAGGATCTTCCGTGGGCGGCCGCCGCTTCCACGGAGTTGAGAAAAAATGTGGGCCGGTTGCTTCGGCCGCTCGTGATTTGGTCGGATCCCGAAGTGGCCGGCGACTGGCGAGCAACGGCGACGGTGCAGTATAGCAACAGTATTTTCCATGCCGAGTTCAAAATTCACAAAAAAGGAATGATAGAGATGGTGGAAGACAAACCGGTCGCAGCCGAAATGCCGCTAAACTTGCCTGTTTATAAGCGTGGCGACCACAGCGCCGCCAAGCTCGAGGCGCTTGACCTTAGCGCAATTAATCCTCCCGCTGCAGACGACGAAGTGGACTGACTGTTGTTAGTTAAAATCGACCACCGTTACGGTAAGTATCCAAAGCATTATGCCCCCTTTCGTGTTCTGCCTTCTCCTGGGTTTG
>OBJR01000021.1_pt1 | contig 20551 bp, 17 predicted proteins | sample 1519711 | NCBI WGS metagenome assembly OBJR01 (sample SAMEA3235155, study PRJEB22506) | soil metagenome | biome: Forest; feature: Temperate coniferous forest; material: soil | place: Canada | collected 2011-06-18 | depth 0.2 m | reverse complement strand
CGTGCGATCGCAGAGGGCCTCGTCGTTGGCTGGTTCCAGGGGCGAATGGAATGGGGCCCGCGCGCGCTCGGGAATCGTTCCATCGTGTGCGACCCGCGTCGCGCCGACATGAAGGAGATCCTGAACGCCAAGATTAAGCGCCGTGAATCGTTTCGTCCGTTTGCGCCATCGATTTTGCGCGAAGCTGTGAGCGAATGGTTCGAGCAGGAGGATGATGTTCCTTTCATGATGCAGGTCTTCCAGGTGCGCGAAGAAAAACGCGCGATCATCCCCGCGGTTACTCACGTAGATGGTTCTGGCCGATTACAAACTGTCCACCGCGAAACCAACCCTCTCTACCATCAACTAATCTCTGTCTTCTATTCGCTGACCTCTGTCCCGCTGGTGCTCAACACTTCCTTCAACGAAAACGAACCGGTTGTCTGCCGTCCGGAGGAAGCGCTAGATTGTTTCTTGCGTACGAAAATGGATGTTCTGGTAATGGGCCCATTCTACATTGAACGGATGGGAACCTGATCAACCAGAAAATGTCGTTTGTGGTTAACCAATCTTCGCGCAGGTGCTAGTATCCTGCCTAATGGATCGTCGGGTAATCGCCGATAAATAATCTTGGTTCCGTAATATGCACCTAGTGCGCGAGATTCTCCGACTGTTCGACCGCCGCGAGCGGTGGAAGCTGGGTGCACTGTCGTTGTTGCTCTTTGGCGGCTCTTTGCTTGAGGTAGTGGGCATCGGAATCATTCTGCCGTTCATCAAAATCGTAGGCGATCCAGCGGCCGTGCTGACCAATCCACGGATTAATCCATGGCTGACCCGCTTTGGACTCGAAACGCCTCGTTCGATCATAATTGCTGCCTGTGCCCTGCTTTTGGCTCTTTCCCTGCTCAAAGGCATTTACGTCGCGTTCACGATGCGGATTGCATATCGGTTTACCTACAACAAAGTACTCTCACTCACGCGCCAGTTGCTCATGAACTACCTGCGCGCGCCCTATCTATTCCACGTTCAGAGGAACACCGCAGATCTGGTGAAGAACATCACTTTTGAGACCGAAGCGGTCGGCGGCGTCCTGAAATTTGCGCTTTTTCTTCCCACGGAAATCATCGTCGTGCTGGGTCTGGCCATTCTGTTGCTTGTAACACAGCCAGGGGTAGGACTGCTCGGTATTGTGGCATTGGGTCTTCTGATGTGGTCGGTCTCGGCGTATTCCAGAAAAGAACTCGCGCAGCTGGGTAAAATTCGGGGTGAAGAACATGGCCGTATGATCCAATGGGTCAACCAATCGCTTGGGGGGGTGAAAGAGGTGAAATTGCTCGGGCGAGAAGGGTTCTTCGCAGATGCTCTTGCGCACGCCGGACGGCGTTATACGAATGCGCTCTATCGCAGCACATTGATTACACAACTGCCCCGCGTCATTCTCGAAACATCTGCCGCGTTGCTCATTGTGCTTTTTGTGCTGCTCGTCCTGCTATCCGGACGCGATATGAAGACCGTGATTGGCGCGCTGGCCTTGTTTGGAATGGCGATTGTCCGCCTTGTTCCATCGGCTACCCGTATCACAAATGGATTGCACACAATGCGTTTTTACGCGCATGCGGTCACTTCCGTCGGTGACGGCTTACGTGTGGCCCAGAGCTCAGAACAGACGCAAGCGATGGGAGCTCCGATCGAATTCGAATCAGCGATTCGGTTGGAGAACCTTGGGTTGCGTTATCCACAGGACACGACCGACTCTTTGCGCGATGTGTCACTTGAGATTCCGCGCGGAGCTCGTGTTGCGTTTGTCGGATCATCCGGCGCGGGCAAGACGACCCTGGCGAATCTCGTCCTCGGTTTGCTGCAACCCACTTCCGGCCGAATCCTCGTCGATGGCGTGGACGTTCGCGAAAATCTTCGCGCCTGGCAAGACCATCTCGGTTACATCCCGCAGGATATTTATCTGATCGACGACACTATCCGCCGCAACGTTGCGTTCGGTTTGCCGGACGAACAAATTGACGAAACAGCGGTTTGGCGCGCGCTCGAAGCCGCGCAACTCACCTCCTTTGTCCGAGAACTGGAGGGCGGTCTCGATGCGCAAGTTGGCGAGCGTGGCGTGCGCATTTCCGCTGGTCAACGTCAGCGCATCGGCATCGCCCGCGCCCTTTATCACGATCCGGATGTGCTCGTTCTCGATGAAGCGACGTCGGCGCTGGACAACGAAACGGAACGACAATTCGCGGCGGCGATCAACGCGTTAGCTCACCGCAAGACAATCATCATTATCGCGCATCGTCTCACAACGGTGCGCGACTGCGACATCATCTATTTGATGGAGCGCGGTCGTGTCATCGCCTCCGGCAGCTATGACGAACTACTCGTGAGCCAGCCGATCTTTGCGCGCTTCGTTCATGGTCTCGAGCCGCAGCCAGTTTGAGCGATGGCGTTTTCGACTACGGTAAAGCACACGCTTAATCGAATTCTCGCGTGCGCAAATCTGCGATTAGACACGCTCACGGAACAAAGCGCGCAAGATCGACATCTCGAAAAACTCAAGAGCTCCGGCCACTTCGAAAGACCGATTTTCGCGGTGCCCAAGAGTTTTGAGACCGCAAACGTCTCCCGAATTCTCGAGGCGCTGCCACAATTTCGACCACGCTTCGATACATTTTGCGACGCAACCAAGAACGATGTTGGCTATTCCTTCACGAACGATTACTTTCATTCGCCTGACGCCGAAGCTTTTTACACGCTGATTCGTCTTAAAAAACCCGGGCAGATCTTCGAGATCGGCAGCGGCAATAGCACCAGAATTGCGCGGCAGGCAATTCTCGATGGCGAACTCAATACACGACTAATCTCGATCGATCCACAGCCGCGTTCGGAGATTGATTCACTCGCCGACGAATGTCTTCGCCAGCCGGTGGAAGAAGTCGCCCCGGCGTTTTTCGATGCGTTGAACGCAGGTGATTTCCTCTTCATCGATTCAAGTCATGAGATTCGCATCGGCAATGACGGCGCGTTTCTTTATGGAGTGGTCCTGCCGCGGATCGCGCCAGGCGTGATTATCCATATCCACGACATCTTTCTCCCATACGAGTATCCGGCGGATTGGATCGTTAACCGGCATTGGGACTGGAACGAACAGTACCTTGTTCAAGCAGCTCTCATTTGCGGAAATCGATTCCATGCCATTTGGCCCGGGTACTATCTTCAACGAACCCTGCTCAATTTTCATCGGTTTTTCCCGAATTTGGGAGCGAAGTCTGGTCGGAGTTTATGGCTCGCCGCCGCCACCGAGTAAAAGCGCAACAATGTCCGCAAAAACTTTGCTAGAGGAGACAGAAGGCTTGTGCGTCGAGTTTATCGAGAGGCTCGCTCGTCTGGCAGCACGACGTCGAAGGTTAGGTCGTCTGAAGGGAACAGTCGCGGAACAGCTGAAAGTCGGGCACATCGACTCACTTGAACTGCTGGAACTTTTGCGGCGTAAGGCACCGACAGTCATCTACGACATCGGAGCCAACGTGGGCACATGGACGCTGTTGGCGAAGGCGATATTCCCGGCGGCTGAAATACACGCGTTTGAACCGCTGCCAAGACATGTCGCCGCCTTCCAGAAGACGCTTGGATTCCTTGGCATCTAGTTTGCTCGAGGTAGGTCCGCGAATGGCTGAGGAATTTAACATCAGCAAAGCTAGTGAAGAAACCGTGCTGATCGACCGAGCCGATGATTTCATCCGAGAAAACCATTGTCCTCTGCCAGATCTGATCAAGCTGGATGTCCAGGGTTACGAACTGGAAGTGTTACTCGGCGCTCGCGACTGTTTGCGGCATGCAGAAGCCATAATCGCGGAGGTGGCATTTGTTGAATACTATTCTCGACAATGCTTTTTTGAAGATGTCGTCGAGTTTCTCGCAGCCCGTGGTTTCCGTGTGTCTGCCCTCTCTGTTAGAACAGCTTTAGGTAAGCCACTGACGCAAACCGATGTCTTGTTCCTCCGGCCGCATTAAGTCGTAATTCGTGCAGATTTTTTTAGCTTGCCTCCAGGCGCAAAAGCAGCACGCGGTTCCGGCCTATAGTTTCTGGGAAGCTTATTTTAAACGTGGGATTGAAGAGGGAGGACATCAATGGATTGAAGCACCAGATGCGGATTGGGTGGAGGTCCTCACGCTTACCGATAACAGCGAGCGCTCGCGCTGGCGTGACAGAATCTGGTCTCGTACTCTAGAATCGATCCGCCAAGAACTGGAACACCGTCCGATTGATCTCTTTCTGAGCTACCTGTACCCGGAAATGATAGACTCCTCGGCCGTTCGCGAGATACGACGCCTAGGCATTCCCTGCGTGAATTTTTTCTGTGATAATGTGCGCGAGTTTCGAAAAGTGCCTCAGCAGTATCATTGCTTTGATCTGCACTGGGTTCCTGAGGTTCAGGCGCTCAGTATGTACGCGGCTGCAGGGCTGAGCCATTTGCACCTACCTATGCCGTGCTGGATTCCACGAACCCGACGGACGCCACAACATATCGAGAAGCATGGCCCAACTTTTGTCGGTTCTTACGACCCCTTGCGTCAACATCTCCTCGCTCGCGCTATCGAACTGGGTGCGACTATCACAATTCGCGGGCCCGGCTGGCAGCGGGACGCGAGTGTGCCTCCCCGCCCGCCAGCAGAGAGAGGACTGCCCCGCTTGTTGGCAAATCAGATCCGATATATTCGCCGGCAAGGTGTCAGGGGCTGGCTACTTAAATTTGAGCCCTATTTCCGCCCACTTCGAGTTCCAGAGATTCCGAGCGGCTGCTTTGCTCCCAAGGTTTTCGGTGATGCCTATATGACTGTCACACAACAAAGCTCCGTAATATTGGGCATCAATCGAGTGCATACGTATCGGAATTCATTGCATAAGCCTGTAAAATATTCACGACTTCGAGACATTGAAGCGCCGATGATGGGCGCATGCTATTTGACAGAATATACTCCGGATCTGGAATCCTTTTATGAGCTCGGTCATGATATTGAAACATATGATTCTCCCGAGGAATTAGCCGACAAAATAGCGATTCTTCTAGCGGATCCTGAAAGGCGCCAGAATCTCCGGCGTGCGGGCCAGAACCGTGCTTTAGGAGAGCTATCAGTCCGCGAAAGCTTAACTAAGATCAACCGTGCCCTAGCACTTGTCCCGAAATCATCATCGTAAGCTTAAATCAACCGCAATTAAGACCTTACCTTATGAAAGTCACGGAGAGACTTCTTCCTAATGGGAGCTAGAAACTCTTCAGGCATTGGCGCAGCGTCAAAAGGGCAAAGAGGAGGGCGGTTCCGGCGCCGTTTGGAAAGAATCTATCACGATCTGGTTTTGGGCCCGCGCGGCTACGGTCGGTCAGTCGACAGTTCAGTTTGGGAAAAACAGTATCGTCACGGCGAATGGTCGGCCTTGCAGGGATTGGATGAGATGGCGCATTACGCAGTCATCGGTGGATACACGCGCCTGTTGCATCCGGCGCCGGCGATCTTCGACGCTGGTTGCGGTGGCGGCGAACTCGTAAAATGGATGAATCCGATGTTTGCCAGTTATCTCGGGATGGACATCTCAGAGGAAGCCATCGTCCAGGCAAACGCCTTGAATCTGAACGGGACCAGCTTTGCTGTGGGCGATCTGGAAAAGTGGGACACGCCTTTGCGATTCGATATCATCGTATTCAATAAATCGCTCTACTACACGCGCGACCCGCGGAGGACCTTGCTTCGCTTCAGCGAGTTCCTAAAACCGAAAGGCACGTTCATAATTTCGATATGTGAGTACGGCCACAACGCCGCGACCTGGGCGCGATTGGATGAAACAGTTCAGTGGCTGCACGGCATCGATGTGCGCAACTGCAAAGGTCAACACTGGGAAGTCCGCGTCGGCCGTTTTTCAAACGCATCAACAAATACGCGGCTGTGAGTGCACTGAACGCCGGAAATTCATCACGCTTCGTTTCGATCACCTTCGATGACGGCTTAATAAATGGCGCACGCAAGGCGGTCGAGATTCTCAGCCGGTTCAATCTTTTCGCCACGTTCTATCTTGTCACCGGCTGGGTCCGTCCGCGCGAGATTCCTTTCACACGCGATCGTTGGAACCGTGGCCTCGATCACGGAAGCTGGCATGACTGGCGCGAGATCATGAATCGCGGCCATGACATTGGTTCGCACACGGTCACACACCTGAACGCCGGCGGCCGCATCGCAAGCTGGCTTCCCCCGGTTCTGCGCTGGGAATTTTCGCATTCTCATCAACGGCTCCGTCGAAACCTCGGGGTAGCGCCGCTTTCCATCTCCATGCCATGGAATGCGTCTACCCTCACGTACGAATACGTCCTCCGTCGCCTCTATCGCGCCTGTCGCGTCGGCAGCCGCATTCCGCGCAGCAATGATCTCGGCCAGATCGATTGGTACTCGCTCTCATCCTGGGCGCCGGATTCGGACGTCAGTGTAGCGGAGCTCGTTAGCCACGTGCGCGCAACCCCGCCGGGCCATTGGCTCATCCTCCAGCTCCACGGCTTTGATGGTGAAGGCTACATGCCGGTGAGCTCGGGCAAATTTCGGGAAGCCGTCCAACGATTCGCCGAGTTGGATAACCTCGAACACGTCACGGTTGCCGAAATGGTTCGCCGCTTTCGCGATCATCCGACCCCGCCTCCTGTCGGCAAAAGGAGCCGGAGAAAAGGACGGATTTGCCTGGTGACATCGCAACATTTGTTCGCCAACCCGCGCGTTGTGAAGGAAGCCGATGCTTTGGAGGAAGCGGGTTATCAGGTCGATGTCGTTTCCTGCCAATGGATGGAATGGCAGCGGCGCGAGGACCATCGGCTGCGAGAGATCCGCAGGTGGCGCAGCCATTTCATTGATTTTTCGCAAACGCGGCAGCCCGGTCTGTTCTGGTATTCGCGCCTGCGTCATTACGCGGCGCGGCAGCTCACGCGTATCTCGCCGCAAAATGATTTTATCGCCCTGCGTGCCATCGGTCGCGTTACACCGGAAATAGCGAAAACGGCGGCTAGCCTGGCAGCTGATCTCTTCATCGGGCACAACATTGCCGCTTTGCCTGCGGTGGTAATGGCAGCGCGGGCCCGCGATGTCCCAGCCGGGTTTGATGCGGAGGACTTTCACTCCGGCATGTGGCTGACCGAATCGGGGCCGACTTACGTCGACCGCCTTACCGAACAGATCGAGCGCAAATTTCTTCCGGAATGCTCCTATGTAAGCGCGGCCTCTCCGCTCATTGCCGAAGCCTATCAGCGCGGCTACGACATCCGTTTGCCGGCCACCATTCTGAATGTGTTTCCGCTCTCAGATCGAACCGATCAGTTCCAGGAACACGATCCGGCGGCGCCTCTAACTCTCTACTGGTTTTCTCAGGTAATTGGCGCTCGTCGCGGTCTGGAAGAAATCGTTAAAGCAATTGGTCGGACGGGGAATCGCAACATTCAGCTCCATCTGCGGGGCGAGTGGCAAAGGGGATATCGTTCGAAGCTTGAAACGGCGGCCCGAGAAGCGGGTTTACAGCGAAGTCAACTCGTTTCCCACGAGCCAGCGTCGTCCGACGAAATGGTGCGCCTTTCCGCGGAATACGATGTCGGCCTGGCGCTCGAACAACCAATTAGTGAAAACCGCGACATCTGCATCACAAATAAAATCTGCACCTATCTTCTTGCGGGCAATGCGGTCATCGCGACGGCGACATGCGGGCAACGTTTGCTCATGCAGCAACTGCCGGAAGCCGGCCTGTGCTTTGAAATCGGCGACATAACGGCGGTGGCACAGAAGCTGGTGGAATGGGAGCGCGACCGAACTCTCCTCGAACAGGTGCGTCGCAAGGCCTGGTGCTATGGCGAGCAACAATTCAACTGGGATCTTGAGAAGAAGAAATTCCTCTCAGTCGTGGAAGGGGCGCTGACGAAGCGCGCAGTCGTTGCGTGAGTTTGTGCCTCGTTCTCAAAATCGTCGTGCCGGTCGATTTTTCGTAAAAGATGCATCGCGTTCTCATTGTTTCTCCTCACTTCCCTCCGATAAACGCGCCCGACATGCAGCGGGTGCGGATGAGCTTGCCGCATTTTGCCGAGTTTGGATGGAAACCGAGTGTTTTGGCGGTGGATCCGGCGCGGGTGGAAGGAGTGCGCGAGCCGCTTCTCCTCGAGGCAATTCCGTGCGACGTCCCGGTGCATCACGCGAGCGCGTTTGATGTCGGCTGGACCCGCCGGTTTGGAATTGGCGCGATTGGTTTGCGAGCGTTTCCGTTTTTGTATTGGGCTGGGGCCGACCTCATCCGTAAGCATCGACCCGATCTGACTTATTTTTCCACGACCGCGTTTCCGGTCCTCGCGCTTGGGCGTTTGTGGAAACAGCGTTTCGGCGTGCCGTTTGTGGTGGACATGCAAGATCCTTGGGTCAGCGATTACTACGAAACACGGCCCCGTTCCGAGCGCCCGCCGAAATATCAACTTGCACAAAGAATGCACCGACTACTCGAGCCATTCACCATGCACGCGGTGGACGGCATCGTGGCGGTAAACCATTCCTATCATCAAACGCTGCGGAGGCGTTACCCCTGGATTCGTGCCGAGCTGTGTCGCACGATCTCGTTCGGTGCATCGGAAAAAGATTTCGAGATCGCGGCAAAGATGGACTGGCGGAATCCGTTCTTCACACCCGGCGACGGTTTGCTCCATGGTGTCTATGTTGGGGTGCTCGGACGCGTCATGGCTGAGACGTGTCATGCGATTTGCGAAGCATTTCGACGTGGTCTTGAAACTGCGCCGGAAATTTTCGAGAAGGTGCGCCTCCACTTTATCGGGACCGATTATGTGCCGGCGGATCGTGCGCGTGCGACGATTCGTCCGCTCGCTGTGGAGGCTGGACTCGATCAATTTATTTTAGAGGAGACAAATCGCGTTCCATATTTCTCCGCTCTGCGATTGCTAGGTGACGCGGATTTTCTGCTTCTGCCCGGCTCAGACAATCCTGACTACACCGCCTCGAAATTGTATCCCTATATTCTTGCGCGGAAGCCGCTCCTTTCAATTTTCCGCGAAGAAAGCAGCGTCGTGTCGGTACTGCGGAAAACACGCGCGGGCACGGTGGTTTCTTTTGGCGCGCATGATGCGGCGCAACAAATTGTAGAAAAACTTTACCCTGTTCTCGAAAGATTTTTGCGATCACTGCCATCCACATCGGAGACCGATTGGAAAGCTTTTGAGCCGTATCTCGCGCGCGAAATGACGCGGCAACAATGTGAGTTATTCGATCTCGTCGTGCAGCGCCATCAACAAAACTGACGTGATTCTTCCGAATTTCATTGGTATTGGGGCGCCAAAGGCGGGCACAACGTGGCTGGCCAAGTGTCTCGGCGAACATCCGGATGTCTTCATGGCGCCGACGAAGGAAACGGAATTTTGGAAATTCGCCGACGCCGAGCAACGTCTCGACGATTATGCCGCACATTTCAAAGGTGCGCGGGGCGAACGCGCCATCGGCGAATTTTCCGTGCGTTACCTTTCGTTTCCCGGCGTGCCCGAGCGCATCCGGCGCGCTTTGCCGCATGTGCGCTTGCTTCTTTCGCTGCGCAATCCGGTGGACCAGGTTTATTCCAATTACTGGCATCTTCAGCGGCAGAATTTTAATCTGCACGATCCCACGCAGGCGCCGCGTTCGATCGAAGAAGCGCTGGCAAAGCAGCGCGACTTTCTACTCGCGCCCGCGCGTTATGCCCTTCATCTCCAGCGCTGGCTCGCGCAGTTTGCGCGGGAGCAATTGCTCATCGTTCTGTTCGACGACATCGAATCAAAACCGGTCGAAGTGTTGCGGCTCGTTTTTGCATTTCTCGAGGTCGATCCCAATTTTCTTCCGCCATCGTTTCGTGAAAAAGGCAGCGCCGTTCGCGCCGGCACCTCGCCGAAGAGCGAGACGGCCGCGCGCTGGCACGCGAAAATTTACGATCGGCTTGTCGGCAGCATTTATTCGCCGATGAAAAAGTGGATGGGCACGCATCGCGCCGCGCGCATCAAAGACGCACTGCGCATTCGCCCGCTCATGGAACGCGTTTTCATGCGCAGCGGTTATCCGCCGATGGATCAGGCAACGCGTGCATTGCTGGCAAAGGAATTCGGGCCTGAGATTGAAAGACTAGAACAAATGACAGGGCTCAACTTTGAGGCGTGGAAGTGAAGGGAGCGGAAGACGGTGGGCGGTAGTCGGTAGACGGTGGGACGGTGAGCGGTGGACGGTGAGACGGTGAGACGGTAGACGGAGGACGGGAGACGGCGGTGGACGGTAGATCGGTGGTGGGCGAAAGAAAAAGAACTATGGGTAAACTGGCGCAGAGCTTTCAGGATTTGGAGGTGTATCAAGAGGCCTTCCGGCTTCAGCAGGACATTTTCAAAATGACGAAACGATTGCCGGCCGAAGAACGGTTCTCGCTGACGGACCAAATTCGCCGCAGTTCAAGGGCCATCGGCGCGAATATCGCTGAAGCATGGGCCAAGCGGCGGTATCCAGCGCATTTCTTGAGCAAATTAACTGATGCTGACGGCGAACTTCAGGAAACCACTCATTGGCTCGTATCGGTCGCCGCATGTTCTTATGTGCAACAATCCGAGATAGACAGGCTCGGTGAGGAAGCGGCGCTCGTCGGCCGCCTGCTTGGTTCCACAATCAACAATTACGAATCATTTTGTTCGCCTTAGCACACCGCCTACCGCCGCACCGGTCACCGACCACTGGTCACACCAGGCTCGCCATCCTGGCAACTCATCCGATCCAGTACTTCACTCCATGGTTTCGTCATCTGGCGACGATCTTCGATCTCGAAGTACTTTACGCGCATCGTCAGGATGCGCGCGGTCAAGGCGCGGCCGGCTTTGGCGTGGATTTCGAGTGGGACGTGCCGTTGCTTGAAGGTTATCGCTACCGGTTTTTGAAAAACGTTTCGTCTTCGCCGGGCCTGCAAAGCTTCGGCGGCTGCGATACCCCCGAGCTGTACGATTTGGTTCGCCCGGAAAATTACGATGCGCTGCTCGTGCTCGGCTGGAACAAGAAATCGTTCGTGCAGGGTATTCGCGCGGCGTGGCGAAACAAAGTTCCGGTACTTGCGCGCGGCGACTCGCAATTGCCGACCGAACGTTCGTGGCTTAAGCGCGCGCTGAAGTTTCCACTTTATCGCTGGTTCCTGCCGCGGGTTGATGCGCATCTTTATGTCGGCCGGCGCAATCGCGAATACCTGGAATATTACGGCGTGCAAGATCGACAACTGTTCTTCTCGCCGCATTTCGTCGATAACGAATTCTTTGCCAGCCGAGCAGAGCAGGCCCGGAACTCCGGCGCGGCTCGCACGATTCGCGAGCAATTTGGAATTCCGCCCGACGCCTGCCTTGCGCTTTTCGTCGGGAAATTCATCCCACAAAAACATCCTGAAGATTTTCTTTTGGCGAGTCTTCGCGTAACAAAAATGCGGAAGCATTTTCACGCGCTGCTCGTCGGTGACGGGCCGCTACGCAAGGAACTCGAAGCGCTCGCTTCTGACGATTCGGAGCGCATCCATTTCGCCGGTTTTCATAATCAGAGCAAACTGCCTGCTTTTTATGCTGCCGCGAATATTCTTGTCTTACCGGGCGATGAAACGTGGGGTCTTGTCGTTAATGAAGCGATGGCTTGTGGTCTGCCGGCAATCGTAAGTGATGCCGCTGGCTGCGCTTCTGATTTGATCGATGTCGACCTTACAGGCGCGACGTTCCCCTTGGCTGACATCGCGGCATTCGCCAACCGACTTATTAATTTTCGTGGAGGTGACGGTGATGCGTTACGGCGAAAGTGCGAGAGCTATTCGATGCAACGGGCGACAGAAGGGTTAGAGCGCGCGCTCGGCACGGTGCTCGCTCACAAGGGGTAGGATGGCCGACGTTATCGCATTCGATAAATACGACACGCTCGGGGCGTATCACTGGATCGAGTGTGATCGACGATATTCCAATTGGAAGCGCTACAATCCTGCGGTAGATGCCCGGTATCAAATCACTGTTAACACGATTACGAACTTAGGAGTTCGCGGCACTCTGCTCGATATCGGCTGTGGCGATGGTCTGTTGCTGGCTCGCATCGCACCTCTCATGAAGCGTGTTACGGGTGTGGATTCTGAGGAAAGCGCGATTCGCCTGGCCAGAGAAAAACTGCGCGAGTTCTCGAATTGTCGAGTGATACATGCTTCTTCCTACGAGCTTCCATCAGCCAACGACTCTTTTGATGTAGTCGTTTCGGCGGACGTGATCGAACACTTGAAAGATCCTTCGTTACACTTGCGTGAATGTTGTCGCGTCCTTAAGCCGGATGGCGCGCTCGTGCTAACGACCCCAAAGTGGAGACCTGATCGCAAATGGGACATGCGGCATGAAAAGGAGTATCGTGCAGACGAATTGCGAGCGCTCCTTTCGGAATATTTCAGCGGAGTCAGTTTGAATTTTTTTTGGCCGACAAGATGGTCACGATTTTATGCGACGAAGCTTGGCTGGCGGCTGCTGAAGCTCCTGGCTATTCAATTGTACAATCCGTTCCTGCGGACGGGTTCTGAACCGCGAAAGTTCGGACAAATCCTTGCTGCATGTCGGCAGCCACGTCGTTGAGTTTACAGAGCCTCAATGAATCGTACTGAAGTTATCGAAAGAATCCATGTCGCCGGGCAGTCCAGTGCGGAGAAGACGGCGATCCCATGGCTCGTGATTGGGATGGGTTCGATGGCATATGGAAAGGAGCGGCGCGCTGTCACCGCGCTCAAACATATGCCACGCATCCGGCCACACTTTCTTACTTCGGTCTGGGAAGATGGAACCGTCTCCGATTTACTGCGCGCGAACAAATTCCCTTTTACCTCAGTAACCATTGGTTATCTGGGGCGCGCGCGATTGCGCTGGACGCTAATCAATATTTGGCACATGCCAAAATTGTTCTGGAAGGTGCTACGTGTTTATCGGGCGCAGCATTGCCGCGGGATAGTGGTGTTGGCTTTGCAGCCGTTTGCCAACGTCTTGGCCCCGCTGCTGCTGTTAAAGGTGTTTTGTGATGCACGGCTTGTTTTTTATCTGGGCGATATTCCTACGCAAACATGGCCGAATCGGATGCTTTGTCGCATAATGAATGGGATGGCGGACTCTATTGTTGCAAATTCGGAGGCTGTTCGATGCGGCTTGCAACAGTTGTCAGTTACAAGATCAGTAGACGTTCTTTACAATGGGCTCGCTCTTGAACGCTTTAGCGGAGTGGCGCCGCTACCATGGCGCGAACAATTCGGTTGGGCCGCAGACATGTTGGTCGTCGGATTCGCCGGCCAGTTTGCGCCTAATAAAGGAGTAGATGATTTCGTCGAGGCTGCCAGCAGGGTCATGGAGTTCAGCGATAGTTGCCGATTTGTTTTGATTGGAAAGGCTGATGAAGCAAACGCGTATTACCGGGAACTTGCCGAACGTGTCGGTGAGCGAAAGCTGGAGGGAAAAATGGTTTTCGTTGGCTGGATCTCGGAAATGGAACGTGCTTACGCCGCGGTTGGTGTGATGGTTGTTCCTTCTCGGCATGAGGAGGCGGCTTCGAATGTGGTGATCGAGTCAATGGCCAGCGGCGTGCCCGTTATCGCCACCCGGACCGGCGGAAGCCCTGAGCTGGTTCGTGACGGCGCGACTGGCTTTCTCGTGGAGAAACAGAAGCCAGGAGAGATTGCGGAAAAGATTCTTCTCTTACTTCGTGATCGAGAGCTGCGGGAAGGTATGGGAAATGCCGCGCGAGTTGAGGCACACACGCGTTTTGATGCGAAGCAAAACGCTCTGCAATTAGAACAAACTATGCTTGAGAAGGTGGGGTAATTTGGACTGCAAATGATCTATCGACCGCACAAGAGGTACCCATTTACCAAATCGGCTCTGCTGGTTGGGCTGGTGGCGGGAGTTTTGGGAACGTTCGCTTTCGGAACACCGCTTGCCGGTTTTGCCTGGTTTGTTCTTCCGGTCGCAGCTGGTCTGGTCTGGCGGGCTGATGAGCCGCCGGTTTTGTCCTTTGCCCTCGCCTTTCAGTGGGTGTTTATCGTCGTAGGATATCTCTATTGGTGCACGGGTGGTGACGTGACGGAGCTGCTCTTCGGCAGTGTCGAGCTTGCAATCACCGTTTCATTGACCGGATTGCTTTGTCTGGCGCTGGGTTTAAGAGTCGGCCTCGCCATCCTTAGCCGCCCGCTTGGACGGCGCGCGGCTTTCGCGCGGCAGACGGGCGAGATGTATAACCTGCACCAACTCTTTTGGGTCACGGTAATTACTTATTCGGTGAGCTGGGCATTTGAGCTCTCGCCAAATAATACGTCAAGCCTGGCTGTTTTTAACGCCGCTCAAATCCTCGGCAGCATTATCTCTTTCCGGGAAGTCCTTTTTTGCCTTCTTTGGCTAACGATTCTGCGCCAACGTCAAGGTTATGGTTACGGCGTAATTGTCCTCGTCGTCGCGCTCGTACCTCGCTTTATCTCTACGCAATCGAGTTTTAAGGAACTGATCTTCATGCTTTTTGTCGTGTTGCTGGCCGAATTCAGGCCGTGGATTAAGGGGCCGGCGCAACGAAGCTGGCACCGTCGCATTGGCGCTACTGTTCTGGCCATCTTCGTGTTGCTTGTGGCAGCAGGGGCTGTCTGGGAAGGCGCGATCAAGCCGAAGTGGCGAACCTTCGATGCCGAAGGGTCGCCGATGGACAAACTCGAAGCGTTTGTCGATGTAACCGAATCGGCAACGGCTGAATCGGAAAGTCAGAGCTGGCTGCAAGACCTGATCCGCCGGGTTTCAAGCATTACCCAGTTTGCCCTCGTTCTCAACCGGGTGCCGGCGGTCGTTCCTCATGAAAATGGCCAGCTTACCATGCGGGCAATCAAACATGTTCTTGTTCCGCGAATATTGTACCCGGAAAAGGAGAATCTGGGCACGGACTCGTGGCTGGCGGAAGAATATGCGGGTTTACAAGTTGGAGAAGATACCTCGGTAGGAATTGGTTATATGGCAGAGTTTTATGTGGACTGGGGGATCGCCGGGTTGTGGCCCTGCCTTATCGCATTTGGCGTTTTCCTTGGCCTGGCCTACGGACTGATTTTTCTCTTGTCCCCGAGTTATCCGATCGGAGCCGCTCTTGTGATCGTGCCGTTCATGAACAACTTCATTACGTTTGAAGCAAGTTTTCCGAAGCTACTCGGCGGCTTTATCATGAATGTCGTAGTCCTCCTAGTTTTGGCGCGCTTTATTCCGCCGCTCTTGCGCGCCAGTGTTGCACGGAAAGCGATACCGGGATCAGCCGTCATCGGAAGTCGCTGAGTGATTTTCTCGAAGTTACAGGCTATTTATCATCGAGCACGCAGCGCACCTTCATTGTCTTCCGCGGCAACGACTGCTCTTCAGCATCCCGACAAACTTTGGGCTTATGTGCGTCGCACTGGATCGAGAGCCTGGCTAAAGGGTCTTTTTAACAGCGCGGGACAGTATGAGAAGCTTGCAGCGGAACTGGATTCTGCCGATCTGCTTGCGCAATTACGGGCGCAACTGACGGCCAAATTTGTCAATATAAAAGGAACAGTGCGCGGGCATGCCTATACTCCGGGTGCGATGTTGACTCGTCACGCGTCGATACTTTACGCGTTGATTCGTGCGCGCCGGCCGACAACGATTGTTGAAACGGGTGTTTGTAACGGCTTCTCTTCCGCTGTGATTCTCTCGGCTCTTGAACGCAATGGAATTGGGCGTCTTTATTCGATTGATCTGCCCGAATTTGCGGGTGCGACCGGCTTAGGTGAAAACTTCTGGGAAGGCAAAGGCGGCGCCGTCGTTCCGGAAGGTGAACGCAGCGGCTGGCTCGTTCCATTACACTGGCGCGACCGGTGGACTTTCCGACTCGGCAAGGCCGGTGAGCAATTGCCAGTGCTCCTGGATGAACTTGGTGTGATCGATTTGTTTGTCCACGACAGCGAACACTCTTACCAGAATCAACTGTTCGAGTTTCGATCTGCCTTCGAGCATCTTCGCTCCGGCGGAATTCTTTTCGCGTCCGATATCAACTGGTCGCGCGCGTTTGACGTATTTGCAAAGGAAGTGCGATCGCAGAGTCGGCGCTTTTTTATAGACTACAGTTTGGGCGCGATCTTACGGGACTGAGCAAGTGCAGTGGGTTATCTGTTTGGCCGTCGTGTGGTTGGTGACTGCAACCAGCCGAGTCAGTACTGCGGCGGTTGTGGAGAAGGCAAAAGAAGCGGCCAATGATCTGGTAATCGATGGACTCCAGGCCAACAAATTGGTCTATCTCCCGGCTGAAGAAGGCGTCGTTCATCTCATTGTAAGGAACAAATCAACTCAGCAAACGTGTTACGGGAATTTGGACCTCTTTATTACGGACGAATTGGTTGACAAGGTTCCGATAACTACGTCGGCACCGCTGACTCTCGCTGCTGGAGAAGTCAAGAACCTGGGGTTTCCGTTCAACGCAGGAAAAGCGCTGTTTGGTCATGAAGTAAGTGCGATCATTCGGACCTCGCCCGAGCAGAATGATGAGTCTAAAGGACAAACGGGCGGGTGCAACGAAACTATCGCCCACGATTATTTCAATGTTGCAGAGAATTGGTTTGAGGTAGGAATCGGTCCCGATTGGGGGGCGGCTATACAAACCGCGCGTCCGAAATCACTAACTTTGGCAGCAAAGGCGCGAACGCAGTATTGTAATATGATCGAATTTGGCTTTTGGGCGCCCTGCGATTGGTCACTGCTTGTTTCGCCGATTAAAAGATGGTGGAGCGGCCAGGCTAGTTATCCGGAAGATGAAGATAATCTTAAGGCGCTCATCAAAAGCTGTCATGAAAAGGGAATAAAGGTCTGCTTTTACGCCAACTCTAACCCCGCCGGCCCCTTCGCCTGGGAATTGGCGCGGAAACATCCGGAATGGTTTGGTAAAAGTCCGTTCGGTGGTTTCGATGGCCTATACGATGTGGAATTACTCGATAAGTGGAACGACGAAGCATGGCGGGCTACCTATAGCCCACCAAAGGGCCAGAAATTACCGTGGCTTACCTTAAAGCCGGATTTGCGTCACCTCGACGCACTCGACTGGGGCATTGATCAGATCATCCAGAGCGTCAAGCACTATGATTGGGATGCGGTTCGATTTGACGGTCACTATACCATTGCCGGCTTCGATGATATTTCGACTCGTAATATGCGGCGACTCAAAGAAAAAGTATGGGAATCCTGTCCCGACTTTAGGCTGGGATTCAATTATGGGCGCTCCCCTGAGGCGTGGAACCTCAAACATGAGCTGCGAGAGGCCATGGCGGGTGGCGGGCTTTATTTACAAGAGGGGATTCGTAACTGGCGCTACTCACTCCAAGGCCAGTATAAAAGCTGGCAACATTACGCGACCAACGAGCTGCAAAGCGCCAAAAAAGTTCAGAATTTTGGCGGGAGCTATCACTGCATCTGGGACCTGACAGGCTCCCCAAATCAGGCTCTCTACAAACTCGTGTTCGGTCTGATAGCCGGCGGCCATCCATACTATGGTTATGGCAAAACCCCGGGATGCGATCAGTGGGGCGCCTTCATGACGAGGTGGTCGGCTTTTTTATGGGACATTAATCTCAAGCGAGCGAAAGACATCGAGAAGATGGTGACGGTGGATGCTCCGGCATCGGTTTATTGGAAGCCACTGGCGCAAGAGCGCGTAGAGTCGGAACGACGCAAATACCTTATTCTTCATTTGGTCAATCCACCGATGAGCGATGAAATTGAGAAGAGCGGGCTGCCCGCGCCCTTAGATAATGTGTCGCTCAAGCTGACGCCCGAACCTGGAACGCGCGTTCGAAATATACTGGTGGTACGACCGGAAGAAGAACCCGACGGCACTGGAATTCAATTCACTGAAAGTAATGGTGTGATCACCGCGGCGGTGCCCAGGTTGACCTATTGGGCAATGGTGATTGTCGAGCTGGAAGGGAAATTTACGGTGCCGCAGATGGTGCCTCGTTTTACGGAACCCGCCGATCCCGTCCAAGTGGCTGCTGCCGAAAGGACGGTAATTACTTCAAAAATTGTCGATCCAAATAAGCCGGAGGAAAAAGCGAGTATCAATCCCAACCAGACAATCTGGGGGACAGGCTCAACTTTTTCGGGATATAATCCTAAGGTTGTAAAGGATGACGAGGCAACGGATGGCTTGGCGCAATGCCGCGAGATGGATAAATCCGCGTATCCGTTTCTGGGCAGGCCCTATTTAGGACCCTTTTTTCCTGGCAAATACCGAGCCAACTTCCATCTCAAATACGCGAGGGAAGAGCCGGCTGCCAGATTCAAGTTAAATGCCAATGTAAATGTCGGTGTTAAAAAAAGTAAGACCTGGAAGGCGTTCAATGCCGTCATCAACGAGGAGGAGTTGAGATCAGGGGGGAGTTATAAAGATTACCCTCTTGAGTTTGAGATAGCGGGAGCGTCGGCGGAATATGTTACAGCGAGGTTGATACCTGACGTTCAGGAGGCGGGAAAAGATTTGATCTGGCTCGATCAGATATTGATTGAGCAACTGGAACAATATCCGGATACAAAAATTGCTGAATTAAACAAGGTCGAGAAGCCTCCAGGCTTGCGCGTGCCAAAAGGAAATGAACCTCAGCGCGTGCTGCTGGTTAAGGGATTATATTGGAAACAATACAACGTCGATAAATTTGTTCCTTGTACAGCCAGCTATGAGCTCCCCAAGAAATATGAAGACATCTATGCAAATGATGTGGTTGTTCTCTGTAATGTGGACTTTAAATCCGGCGGATTTGAGAGTCGAAAGATGTTAAAAGATTTTGTGGAGGACGGCGGCAGACTGGTAATTTTAGGCGGGATTTGTACTCTTGGTTGTGGTGGGATGAAAGGTACGTATCTGGAAGAGATGTTGCCATTTGTCCTCAAAGGGCCCTCGGAGATCGTTTCGTCTGAGCTACCGCTGTTGCTGGGCTTGAAAAAGGATGTACCCTACTCAGATCGGCCGGCCTTGTTCTGGAGGCACGACATATCATTGCGCCAAGGAGCCAAAGTGTTGAGCTTTGCCGGTCCAAATCCCATCGCCGCCCATCGGGTTGTGGGCAAGGGTTCAGTAGTGGTGTTTGCCGGAACTGTACTGGGGGAAGGGACTGATCAAACGAAACCGTTTTGGGAATGTAGTTCCTGGGCGAAAATGTTGAAGAACATGATTCAACAATAAATATTATGGAAGGAAGCTCGACCGCACGCTGTGCGCTTGTTTGCTGGTTTGGTGGCTCGTTCTTCTTTCTGGACCACGAAAATTGCGAAAAGGTCCACAGAAACTGATCTTCGTTATGACGGGCGCGTGGGCGACGCCGGGAGGGATCGCTGCTGAAAATCGCCACACTTTGCGCGTGCTTACGCAGCTCACCCTGAAACATTCCTTTCGAGTTACGGTGTTGAGTTTTTTGGAAAGAGATATCGATCGCGCGCCGTTCCTGCCGGCAACCGTCATGTTCCGGGGATTCACAGGAAGCAAGCTCCGACTCGCACTCGCACTGTGGCGGCAGGCCTTCGCCCGGCCGTTGTTTGTCTTTGATCACGTGACGCTGGCCAAACCGTTGCTGCCGTTGATCGTTTTGCACGGTATACGCCCTGTCATATTCGCGCATGGATCGGAATCCTGGAAGAGGATACGACGAGTAAATCGTTGGCTGTTCGCAAACGCAATGTTGGTGCTGACAAATTCTCAGTTCACACTCCGCAAAATGCGTGAGCGCATTCCGCATTTCAATGGCGTGGCTTGTCCCCTCGGTCTCGCGCCGGAATTCGAGTCGAATAGCCAACCGCCCGATCCGTCAACTGAGCCGCTATCATTTGCAAGTGCGAACGGTGAGATACGATTTCTCGGCGAGCGAGTTTGTTTGCTGGTCGGCCGAATGCACCCGCGCGAGCGCGAAAAAGGACATTATGAATTGCTCCAAGTCTGGCCGGAGATCGTTCGCGAATTTGGCAACGCGCAGCTGGTCTTTGCCGGTCCCGGCGATGACCGAACCAGTATTGGGAGAGTGGCGCGTGAGCGCGGTGTTGGCGATTCGGTATTCGTAGTCGGCGAATTACCGCCTGAAGTGCTGCGCTCTCTTTACACCACTTGCTATGCCTTCACGATGCCGAGCAAACAGGAAGGATTCGGTCTCGTCTATCTCGAAGCGATGAACGCCGCCAAACCTTGTCTCGGCTGTCGCGACGACGGCGCAGAAGATATCATTGTCGATGGGGAAACGGGTCTGCTTGTGCGCGATCCAAAAGACGCGGATGAGGTCACCGCCGCGTTGCGCAGGTTGCTAGGCAATCCTGAAGAAGCGCGCACTCTGGGCCGCCGCGGTTTCGAGCGTTTACACCAACATTTCACCGGCGCGCACTTGCAAGAGCGGTTGCGCGAGCAATTTGTGAGAATTCTTTAATGTCTTACCTCGTCCGGCGACTTCGCTCACTTCGGCTTCGTTCGGCCCTGGAAGAGCAGCGTGACTTCTACGCAA
>OBJR01000020.1_pt1 | contig 22564 bp, 15 predicted proteins | sample 1519711 | NCBI WGS metagenome assembly OBJR01 (sample SAMEA3235155, study PRJEB22506) | soil metagenome | biome: Forest; feature: Temperate coniferous forest; material: soil | place: Canada | collected 2011-06-18 | depth 0.2 m | reverse complement strand
CCCACCAACGAAACCCGCCAAGCCGCCGGCAGCGCCGAACGTTGTCGCTGCTCCGACGCCCGCAGTAAGTCCAGCGATTCCTGCGGTTGCAGTTGTCGCGAACAAGGCTTGTCCGACCTGAGTGCCGTGTGAGATAGCCTTTTGAATGATAATCGGCGCGGCGATGGTGCTGGAGATGAGCCAGAGCGCTAGTGCACCGAGGCCCAGTAGATTTTGAAGACCGTATCCGGCGCCACCGCTCAGACCTCCCGAAGCTAAAAAGCTTTGATCCGTCATGAAACCGATCAGCCCAGAAGTTAGGATCGAAGCTGCACCCCAGCCGATTGGCCAACAAAGAACACCGGCATAACCGAGTAGAAAGGCGACGCCGATTGAATGCAGTGTCCGAACTGCGAGGAAGCCAATAAAAATCGGGGCCAGCGCATAGCCGACATAGAGAATGAACTTCTGAACCAGATAGGCGTAGAACACGATGACGCTAGCCAGAAAGCCAAGTAGCCACAGGGCTGCTGAAATTAGATGCTCGAAGATCGACTGGGCATCGAGCAAGTCCCACCAGGATTTCGAGCCGGTCCCGGTGCTGCTTGTGCCTTTGCTTACCGCGAGAGCTTTTTGATACTGAGCGTAAACACCGGCCGGATCGGCATTGAGGGTCTGTTTAACCGTTGTATCAACAACGCTGGCAATCTCGTTGTTCCAAGTGGGCAGATAAGCCAGCACGGCCGCGAAAGCGAACGTGCGTCCAACCGTGCGCAGATTAGCACTAGGGCTGCGGTGGCCGGTAACTGTCGAAGACACAATCCCGATTGCCAACAGCACGAAGGCAATTGGCGTTAGCACGCGGTTCATTTCCGCGCACTGATTGAAGAAGTTAGGAAACAGCGTATCGAAATTGTTCATTACGGATTGGGATTCTTTCTTAGCGATTCTCCGGGAAAGTGGGTGGCGTTGTTTCGAGTTGGAACATTTCACCGTAGCGGCGAAAGCTTTCTTCGATTTGCGCCTGCCGCTCTTCACGGCGCGCTTGATCATCGCGCTCTTTGTCAGCGCGGTTTTCGGCGTCCTGAGTCAACACTTGTCCAGCCGCGTTATCAATCTCGTGATCGACCGTGGCCAGCTCGGCGTTATATCCTAGAAGCACGCCTGTTAGTTTCTGCGTTTCTGCATCAGTGCTCGCAGCTTGTAACTGAGTCATTGTAGAGGCGATTTGATTGCGCAGATTAGCGCGGCGCGCTAGCACATCAGTCGTAACGCCCTGAAAGTTCTGAGAACTCTGCTGGATTGCGCCATACTTGCGATACAGTTCTTCTGCTCGCGGCAACTGAACTCCGCCGGGCGTTGTGAATGTCGATCCGAAGTTCCTGTATAGACCATTGGCCGTGTATTGGAGCGCTTGAATCCCATTAGCAGCTTGTTGGAGCTGACTGATTGTCTCGCCAACGCCAGTTTGCTTGAGGCTGCTAATGAGCTGATTCGCACCCGTGATGTTGAGAAGACTGGATGGATCGCCAAACGCTTTGACGTACGCAGTCACCTGCTGAAGCTCCTGCGTCATCGTCGTAATCTGCTTGAGCTGGTTGTTGACCATCTCCACGTACTTCGCGAGATCGACAATGTGGTTGGCCTGATTGTGGGCAATTGACGTCGGATCAATGACTACGACTTGCGCCGGAACAAGCGGCGCGACGCAAAGCGAGATAGCAAGCGCGATAAGATACTTTGTTAGTCTCATAGCTTTACTCCTGAATCCGAATAGTCGCCGTGCTCGGCGCGAGGATGACGCCGTTCTCCTGCCGTTCCGGTAAAGGAACTTCGAGCAGTCGAATGTGCGCTCGATCGTCGAGCTGTGGTCCGGTGCGTTGTCGATCAATGAGAGTTTGAAACTGCTGCTTCGCGGAATCGCTTCGTGCCTTTTCATAACCGGCATCGTATGCCTTGTTCGCTGAGGCCTTGCTCCCGGCCTGGAGCGACTCGCTTAAGAGCACACCGCCTCCAGCGCTGGCAGCGGTAATCAAAGAGTTACCGTGACCAAGCTTGTTGCCGATTAACGCACCGCCAGCCGCGCCGACGGTGTCGCCGATAAGCCGCGTCGGACTAACGCCCGCGCAGCTCGTCAGTATTGCACCGACGAAAAGTGAAACAAGAAGAGTCGCGTTTTTCATTACGCGACGGTTGTACCGAATCAGTGCAGTGATCGTGCTCTAACGCGGGAGCGACTCTTGTCGTGGACGGACGCTGCTATCGGCGGCCAGCCTGTCAGCAGTCGATCTCCGCCACGCGGTTGTGCGATATTGTCAAATGTCGCACCCGACCGCGCGTAATCCGAGTGCTGGTTCAGCCGAACCGTATTGGTTCGAATGGAAGACCGGATTGTTGTACCTGATCGAGCTCCTCAATGTTGACTCGGAGATCGAGGCTGTCGGCTTTCAACTCCGCGGGACAAAAGGATGGGATGATATCGGACTTCGGTTTCGCAATGGCACGATCCGTCTCGTGCAGACGAAGCATTCGCGCGCCAATGACCACCTGACATTCGGTGATTTGGTCGTCGCTGAACCCGAGTCGAAGTCGCTTCTTCGCACGCTCGCGAACGCATGGCGCGATGAGCGGGCAGCGAGAGGAAATGTCGAATGCGTTCTAGTCACGAATCGAACCGCGGGAAGCAGGTGGCATAAAGACCGACCGCCACTTAATTCGTTTTTCGAGAAGTTAACTGCTCGCGTAGGAAAGGCGGCGTCCGTCGATGATATCAAGTGGGACGGCGAAGACGAGCGATATGCAACAGCGTTCGCTACGTTCGCGACGGAACTCAGCGATCTTTCGGATGCCGACAAGCTTGCGTTCATACAGGCGCTTCGCGTCGAAACGGGCGCGCCGGACTTACCCGTCCTCGAGACAAAGATTCGAGAAAGGTTGATGCAGTTGACAGGCTTGCCGCCGTCGTCGATCAACGGACTCTTCAACGCGGTTGTCGCGAACCTTCGCCGGTGGACGTGCCAAACACTTCGCGACCGCGAATGGATTGACCGGGAGACGCTCCGCTCCGCTCTCGCCGGCGATGAGGACCAACCATTGTGGCTTGGTCACTGCGAAGTCGAAACCCCTGAGCCGTTCTTCCCGAGCCGGTACAAAGTGGTGGACGATCTCCGCGAGTCGCTACTGCATGATGGAACGAAGAAGATCGACTTCCTCGCCGCCGAACCTGGTGCTGGCAAAACGAGTTGTGTAAGCAAGCTGGCGCGCAGCGGTGCGATTCTGTGGAGGGACCAACCGGTCTCGATCCGATTCTACGCGTATCGACCCAGTCAGCCCGGACAGACGGACACCGGAGGTGATGCGGATGTAGGAGTCCGACGCGATGCTCTTTGGTTAGCGTTGCTATGGCAGATTCGGGAGTACCTGAGACGGACCCACCTGCTCGCGCAGTTACGTGTGCCCGTGTGGCTCGACGGGATGACGTGGGAAATAGCGCGCGAGCATGTGTTACGAATAGGTGAGTCGCTGGGACAGCAGTGGGGGCGACCGTTCGTCATCTGCGTTGATGGTATCGATCACGCAGCACGAGCTCGACGGAAAGGCCTGACCGATTTTCTCGAAACCCTCCCACCACCGAACGCAGTTCCGGAGCATGTTCGCTTCCTTCTGGCGGGTCAACCGCCAGAGGCATACCCGGAATATCCGTTCTTCCTGCGCCAACAGCACACGGCCGTGAAGGTGCATGCCGTTGATGTTCTGAGTGACGACGACCTGCGAGCATTGTGGCGCGCGGCGAATCGGGCCGTGCGACCCTCCGCCGAAGATGCCATCATTCGGTTGCTCGTTGAAAGGGCGCAGCGCCGAACGCTGCCTACGGTCTATGCAGTCGAGGACATTCGCACCTGCACGAGCTTGGAAGATGCCGGTCGCGTACTCGACGAGCGTCCACTCGCTGATTCGCTGCACGAGTACTACGAGCGCATTTGGTCTGTCGCCGTTCCGGCCGCGGTCGACGCTCCACGCCTTGCTGCCGCCTTCGGACTGTTGAGAGAACGTCCGACGGGCTCGCTGCTCGCATCTGCGTTTTCTAACCTTGCGAAATCAGAGGCGGAATGGACCGACATCATGCGTCGTCTGCGTCCGCTGGTAAGAGAGACTGCCGCGGGTTTCGAATTGGTGCACAACGATCTCCGGGTTCATCTTGATGCAAGCCTCGCGAATGAGCCGCTCGTCCGCAGGGATGCTGCAGCTGCGCTCGCGGATCACTACAGAAAGCCGACGAGTAACCGACTGGCTGCGCACGGTTCGCTGCTGGATCTGCTCAGGACAGCCGGAGAAACAAATACGTTCGCTGACGACTTCACAGCGGATTGGGTTATCGAGGCAGCTGCCGAAAGAGTCGCACACACACAACTCGCCGATGAATGCAGCGTAGCTTTTGTAGCCGCGATCAACCGCAAAGATTGGCTGCTCTTACATCGTGTCGCATGTGCCTCATTGACCTTGTACCGCTTGGAAGAGTGCGGGACGCGTGACGAAGATGATCCCACAAATTCGAAGATCATCCCCGCATTCGTGCGAGTAGAAGGTGAGCCGCTGCCAGTCGAATTGTGGAGCCCCACGGATTTCTTCGAATTGCTGTCGTCGTGCGAGCAGCTCGTTGATGCGCGTTGCGAACGGCGTGCAGCATCTGTGTTGCAGCAATGGCTCGGCGAATTGTCCGTCGAGATGTTGGTTGGGCGGCTCACCGCCCGGCCAGAAGATGCTCACCAAGGACTACAAGATCGTGACGCCATTCGCCGAGGTTTCGAGCGACTCGGCCGTTTATGTGGAGTCTGTGGATTCATGCCCGCTCGGGATGAACGCTCGCCCGAATCGAAGTCGAACTACTTGGCTGCTTTCGAATCCGGCTGGGTTGCTGGCCTCGCGCTGCTTCCCGACCGCTCCACTGCCCTACGCCTCTGGAACGCGAGTCAGCCACGATTCATCGCTTCTTGGGTAGAAGCCGCGAAAGAAGCGGCGAAAGCCAAGCGATGGGGCGAAGTGCGTGCGCTACTGAACCGTCTGGAATCATCCATCGACCGACTGAATCCTGCAGATCAACTTGCGCTAGGCTGGCTTGCTGCCAGAGCGAAGCCCCGAAACACAGCAGTTTGGCAGCAACCACTCTCGTTGCCGAACTACGGGCTTCCACTCGGCGCGACTTCGCTGAGCACACTGCGTGGTGTCGCGAAGTGGATTACCTACACCGATGCGACTCGCGAACCTGCTCAGGTGGCAGAGGACCTATTGCCTCTGCTGGATCAGCGAGGTATGGACTCGAAAGATCCCGCGGCAGTCGCGCTTTTGATCCGCGGGAGCGCGGTTGCAGGGCAATTGCTTCGGTACGTCGATCGCGATGACTACGAGGGAGCTCGCACTGCAGTTCCGCCTTCAACGCTGAGGCCGCTCGTGGAGGCACTCTGGTGTACGCGGCCTGACTGGAAGAACCTGCCGCACGATGAAGTGCATACCGCTGGGGATGTAGGCACCGAACTCGTCGAGATCGCTTGGAGTACCGGCAAGTATCATGCGCTTCTCGCCGACATTGCGAAAACTAAGTTCGCCGACTACATGCTGTGGGACGAAGGCACACGGGCATTCGACATTGTCTGGGAATGTGGTGAACACGATTTTCTAGAGCACGCTGTTCGCGCAAAGGCAGTCGAGACGATCGAGCGTCTCCACGAGAACGATACTGCTTCTCGAAACGGTATTGTCGCAAACCTGTTGCACTTCACCGGGCGGCTCGGACTGCACGAGCTCTCAAAGAATCTCCGAGACCGGCTTCGCCGAACGCGACTCGGCTACACCACTCACAAGGAATGGGTGTTTGCACCGCTCGCGCGCTGGTTTGAACTCGTTCGCCACTCCACGCCGGCAGCTTGGCGCGACGATGGCGTCCAACTTCTCGCCTTGGATCGAGTTTCCGAGCAACAGAACGGCGACAACCGTTTTGGAGACGACCTTACCGCGGAGGTCGCCGCAGCCGCAATGCAATGCGGGGCAAGCGATTTCGAAACGCTGTTCGGGTTTCTGGCGTCGCGTGGCGCAAAGCATCCGCTGTGGGACTTGGCGAAAGCTTCGCGCGATGGCTTCGAGATTTGTTTGCGTGAGCACGAAGTGATCAGTGCGGAGACCGCACTATCTCGGACAGCGATCGCAATAGCGGTTGGTCGATGGCCAGCTGAATCGGCATCGATAACAGTTGACGGAATTCTCAATGCAGAGGGCGTTCCTCCTGACGTGCGCCGGCAGCCCGGGTGGATTCGAGCAGTCGAAATCGCAACGGAAATCCAGGGCCCACCGCGCTCGAACACCGTCAACGGCGCAGAGAAACAGCGGCCGACGGAACCGCGCGAACAAAGAAGCGCCGAGACGATTTTGGATGACATTCTGAATCGAGGGGAGCGCTCGTGGATCAACCTGCGTGACATCGCGAGTTTAGCGGCTAAAGCCCGCGAGGATAACCACCCAAATCGGAGCGCCCTCGTTGCTGCAGCGCTCGATGCGCTCGAATCCGATCGAATGGCGCTGAGTCGCTGCATCGATTTTCACGACATAAGCGTGATGTCGCGACTTTATGAGAATCTTTCGGAGACCGAGCGGTGGCGCCTGCTCGGCGCGATGACGGCGGTTACCGGCGAATTGAGACGGCAGCTCTCCGGCGAACCGAATTGGGCTTTCATGAGTGCGTTTTCAGCCGTTGATCTGGCATGTCGCGCGAGAGCTGCTGGTAATAGCAGTGACTTCGCTGTTACCGCATTTCACCAACTGCTTGGTACACACTGGAACTGGCACGGAGTCGCGCCGACACCGGGCGTGAGCGCGCAAAGCATCCCAATTAGTTGGCCTGATGCAGCGCGCCACATGCTGCTGTCGCTCCTAGGCAGCGATGCATGCGAGACCGTTTACATGGCGATGACAGGGTTGCGGTTCTATGCGGAGTGCTTCCCGCATCAGATTTGTTCGGTCTGCCGAAATGGCCTCGCGCAAGAGCACGCGCTTGACGTGATACTCGCACTTGCGCAGTTGTGGGCGACGCAAAAACCTGAGTCACTCGGAGCCGTCTTGGCCGAATTCGCATCGCGCGAGTCCATCGGGTCACTCGAAGACCGACTAGATGCATGGGCAGTCAGCGCGTTGCACTCTGCTGTGACTAAAGCTCCGGTTCGTCGTTTCAAGCTGCCCGATGTCGCCGGATCACCTCAACTCGCATTTCCGGGTGATGCCCAGCTGTTTGAAGACGAGGCCCACATGAACGGACTGATGCGCCACAATTCATTCGCAAAAATGGCAAACAGTCGCCTCCGTCGAGTCGGCATTGCACTTGGTTCGATGGAGAGAGCGTTTCGCCACATGACTCGTGCGGTGAGAGACGGACGGGTCGAGTTTCCGTCGATGGTGCTTCCACAGCCGAAAATATTAGCATTTGACTCATCGACGCCACGTCAGCGTCACAAAGCAGATGAAATTGTTGGCGAAGCCATCATGTCACAATGCACTGGCGAGACGTGGTCGCCCGCAAAAGCGGCTGCTGTTCGCCTCTTGCTCGGCTTCGGAATGGATCCGTGGATTGCGTCAGCCACTCCGAACATATGGTCCGATAAGGAAAGCTGGCCTTCCGATTTCGATGTCGAGCGATGGATCGAAGCAGGCGCGGCAAAGACGGACGATGTGGTGCTCCGCCTCACTGCACTGGCCCAAGGCGATGATCTCGCTCCTGGCGCTGTGCTGCTTGGAGCGATACTGCACATACCGACTTACCGCCGCGACCTTGAGTTTGATTACTGGTTGGTGGCACCAAGCGTGGCGGAAGAGGAGCAACCAAAGATATTAACCGGCCGAACGCTCGCCGGTTGGTTCGCTGGCTGGTCCTTCGCCGCAAAGTCGCCGAAGTCTACGTCGGTGCACTTTGTCGGCACCTGTATCAACTATCCAAATAGTGATCTAGACATCACGCCGACACAGGAGTGGGAGTCTCGCTGGGGATGGCACATAGATCCGAAAAATAATCTGCGATTCCTCACGAACGTCGGAGATCTCGCTGCGTGGTATGAGCGATGGGTTGGTCCCGAGCGGTCGCACCGCCGCCTCGCCCGGCAACCCATGCTCAACCGATGGGTCGCGCGCCGAGATAGCTTCCCGCCTGAATGTAATGAGCTGAGACAATGGACACGCCAGTCTGACATGAGTTCGGGTTTGCTGACCTCCCCCGAATGAGTGTCTCAGAGAATATCACGATGGTCGTCTAATTAGCGCTTCTGTGCTCGGTCATCGAACAGCCGATTAAGTATAGTGTATTGGTCCGCTAGCAAACTGCTTCGTCGCCGCTTGGGAGTGTCAAGCCAGCTTTACGCGGTTAATCCAGCCACAGCTGCGACCACATCGTCAGTTTCGCGCAATTCACGTCCGCGGCGATCAAACTGTGCGCCACTACTGCCGCTGATGTAGAGCATCTCGGGTGAGACGACGTTGTGGGCTGTGCCGCAGATCGGATTCTGCGCGTCGTTGTGCAGGTAAGTAAAGGCGGAGAACTTTTCGCCCTTCTGCTGGTCGGGGAGCGGATACGACAGGATCGCGTGTTTGGTTAGTTCAGTGAGGCCGATATCGGCGGCCATGTCGTCGAGGTCGGCGCGATCGTTTTGGCGCATGAGAAAGAACTGGCGCGAATTGCCAAAAACAGCGGAGCGGATGCGGCTTTCTTTGAAGCGGCCGTATTGCTGAACAATTGAGATGTTCCAGCAGTTGAACTTGCGCATCTGTGCGTAGCTCTCTTTCACGATCTGTTCGCCGCCTGGTATATCGAGCAGGCGTGCAACTTCTTCATAGACGTTCCGTTTTCGCAATCGACGAGGCATCGTGATGATGTGTTGTCGCGTGTAGTTGGTAATCAGGAATCCGGCTACAGCGCGCAGCAACTTTGCGGATTCGGGAATGTAGCCGAGTTCGAAATGGGCAATCTTGCCAGTCAGCGAAATGTTGCTGGTGCCGTCGAGCAGGCAACCGTAGTTGCCGTCGGCACACCACGGCAACAAACGTGTGGCAAGATCGTCCGATGCATCGAGCTGGAGCAACTCCTGAAGCATTCGATGCGTCGGATATTCTTCGGGAGTGAAGTAGGCGAAGGCGAGATTGCGGACCTCGCGTCGAGTGTCAGGTTCCTTCAGAAAGCGCATCGCCTCTTCTTCGCCAACTTCATTCAGCTGAGCGTCCGCACCTTGGGGATCCCTCTGCTGACGATCGCGAAAATCAACGAAGACGTCGATCGTCGTCGAGCCGGGACGAGTACGTTTCAGCTTTGCAAGCAAGCAGGCATGCTGAGAGACGTTCAGAAGGCGATCGGCATTGCGCCGGCTCCATTCCTCAAATACGTCGCCGTAAAGCAGCATAAGGTATTTCGCGATCTGCGCTTCGCGCGCCAGCTGCTTGTCCTCATCCAGGCTCACGCCAGCGATCTTAGCGACTAGAGCCATCGCCGACGCGAGATGTTCGGCCGTCAGCGGCAGACCGTGCGTGTCCAAATAATTAATCGTTAGATCACCATCGGGCTGAATGATGATGGGGCGAGCGTGTGGTTCTACCGTCCGCGTGTAGATCTCGTAAGACAATCCTTCCTCAATAATGACGGTGTAGTCGTAGAAGGCTTCCGTCTGAGAAAGCAGGTCACAGACGGTGACACTCTTGCCGGCGCCGCTCATCCCTAACAGCACGGCGTGTTGCGGCGTTTCGTTTCCGTGCGAACCGGAAAAGGTCGTCACGCCGACTAGATTTCGCTGAGTGCCTTCGTAGATCGCTTCCGCCTGATCAAGGTGCCCGGTGAAAGTGGCGCTGAATGGAAGCACGTCTGCGAGATAACGTGTTTCCGCATAAAGCTTCCGGTGTGAGTAACGGCCCCACGGACAACCGGGCCAGCTTTGGTAAAAGAGTTTCCTGGCTGTGGTAGGCAACGCACACGCGAGATATTGCGCGCCATTCATACCGTTGATTGCGTTTTTGATTGCGGCCGTCTTTACAGCGAGGCCTTCTCGCGTCTGGTCCCACGCGCGAATGATGTATTCGACGTTGAATGGTAACGTGTGTCCTTGCATCAAGGCTGCGATTTTCTTGGCCTTTTTTTCCATTGCTGTGATCAAGGAAAGCCGTTTTTCGCTGGCGAAGTCTCCGGCGAGCCGGTCGTGCGCTTTCTCTTCGCGGCCAATTTCAGCGCGGGCAGATAATGATTCGAGGTTAACGGTGATGTTGTAGTCGAGCAGTTGCAGCCCGGTGAGACGATGCACAAGGCCGGGATGGGTGAGCTTGGGCCAGCGACTCACCACGAGCAGAGCGTGGTAAAAGCCGTCCATCCAAAAGCCGGATGTATCGGCGATGCCTTGCGCTTCGCTGTGCCAGCAGTTTTCCTGAATCGACAACTGGGGATCGAAAGTTTCGAGCGTGTCGTATTCGAAACGCGAGCCAAGCGATGGATTCAGAAAGGCAGTGCAGTGACGATAATGATCGGCGTCATCCATCGGCGTAATACGTGCGCCAGATAAGATGTGGGCGAGCATCTCCTGGAGTTGCTCAAACTCGGTGGTCATTTGCTGGAGTAACGCGTCGTACTCTGAATGCTGCCGAGCGGCCGTAGCGATAATCGATGGTGAAGTTTCAATCTTTCGCGAAAAGAACAGCACCAAGCGCTGACGCCGGAGCTTCCGATCGATCATCGCCTGCCAATAACGGGCAAAGCGTTCGTTGCGGCAGCGTCGCGTCCAGACAGTGGTCGCACTCTTTGTCTGCTCGTTGTAGCGCAGCAAATCTGCCCGGTAATCAGAATCGCAGAACCACTGCACTTGCAGACGCAATTTGTCGTGCAAGCAGGCAAGCACCAATGCCAGTTGATCTTGAAATGCGTTGAGGTGCTCCGGTGCGGCGGCGCTGAGATCGGGCGGTTCAATAATGAAGCCTTTCGAGACGTAACAACCCTTGCGAAGTCCGTGAAGGACGATCAGGTCGCGGATGAAGTATCCGTTCGGCGCAGTTTCAAACATCGTCGTTAGAAAAGAAGGATGGTGGCGCTTTGACGCGCAGGATTTCAGGAGCGAAGCCGGGGCCTTTCAGCCAAAGTTCGAAAAGATCGATGTCGTAGCCGGACGGCTTGCCCTGCCGAAATGCGAGCGCGTAGAGCAATGCCAACCCGAGTGGGATAACGGCTGGCACGACTGCACTGAGCAGATTCCAATGCCAGACGCTGAAGAGCAGAAGCAGGGTCACTACTGAGACGAATGCTCCGCCGACAACGAACCAGAAGAGATTGCCTTCCAGTCCCCAAGTCTTGCCGGCGGAGTCGTCCGCGCTGTTCGTCTCGGTAAACCGCAGCTCGTATTTGGCGGCGGCGCTCATTGAAACGCGCCGACATCAACCGTCGCGCTATCGATACCGAAGGCGGTGAAGAGTGCCTTCACGATCACCGGCGCACCGGCGATGATGAGTCCGCCGATGATCGACAGCTTCCCGGCGTCTGTATCACCGCGACGGATGGCAAAGCCGCCGCCGATAACACAGATCGTGCCGAAGATGAAGCCGATGAGCATGACGATTCCGAGCGCCTTGCTCGCGCCTCCAGCAAGATCGCCGGAAGTTTGCGCAAGAATCGGAATGAACTGATTTGCGAACAGAGTGGTTTTCATGTGAGCGAAGTTTTACCGCGCATATGAACGCATGCTGCTCCGGTCTCGGAGCGAAGTAGCAGGCGCCCCCGTGAGAGCGTTTACGGAATGAACTCGCTTTTATCGGATCGACTTGAACACCTGCGCCAACTTCAACCTTACCTAAGCGATCGAATTCGCGGACAGAATCATGTAATTCCACGAGTCGTCTCGGCGCTTCACCGCGGCGAACTCGGCCTAACAACGCCAGATCGTCCGCGAGGTAGTTTTCTGTTTCTCGGGCCGACTGGTGTTGGCAAAACGGAACTGTCGCTCGCGTTTAGTGATTACTTGTTAGGCAAAGACAGACTGTTCCGGTTCGATATGTCCGAGTATCAAACGCAAGATAGCCTTGGCGTGCTGCTTGGCGGGCGTGTTGGCGAGATCGGACTGCTGGGAATGGCGGTTGCCAAATCGGCTACTGGAACACTGCTCTTCGACGAGATCGAAAAGGCGCATCCGCGGGTTCTCGATGTCTTTCTACAAATACTCGATGCCGCGCGCGTCACGATGGCGAGCGGAGAAACTTTGGACTTGAGCGGATTCTACATTGTTTTCACTTCAAATATCGCCGCGGCAGAAATTATCAACCTTCAGCATTCGTCCTTTGCGACGATGGAGCGGCATGTGCTTGCAAAAGCGCAGCGCACCCTACGTCCTGAGCTCTACGCGCGAATTACCGAGAAGCTGGTCTTCAATCGCTTAAACTATGACGTGCAAATGGAGATCGCGCGTCTGCATGTCGCACGCGAACTTTCTTTTCTTCGCGACAAAGGCTTCGACCTCACGCTCGGCCATTCCGTCGTTTCGTTTCTGATGCAACACGGCTTTCATCCGCGCTTGGGCGCGCGCCCACTGCGCGACACGATTGAGAAGCACCTCCGCGGTGCGGTGGTGGACGCGTTGCTCACGAACGACGCGGCGCGGGATGTAGAACTCATAGTCGAGGCAAACAAGCTATTGTTGCGGCCGGGTGCGAGATAAGACGGACATGATCGGCAACTATTTGCGCACGGTGGTCTCGCGGCTGTTTAGTTTGATGTCGCTGAGGTTCTCGCGTCGCTGGACCAACCGGAGCGGATACTTCGCATGATGCCGAAGAAAGCGTTCGGGAAGCTTTGGATCAAGCCACACTGGGACACTGCATGCATCACAGCTCACGGTGAGTAGCCGAGTTTCTATCGACAAACCCTCGGCTTTTGCAAAAATGGCAATGATGTCATCAAACGGAATCTCATGATCCACGTGTGCCTCACTGACCGAAAAAGTCGCGCCTGAAAAATCAGACACAAACGTAAGGGAGTTGCCAATTCGTCGCTGTTTGAATTCTTCGATTACGGGCCGAATGACCTGGCGAAATGATTGCCGATTCAGCACGCCGATGCCCTGCACGCAGGACGGCACACCAAAATCCGTGGCAACGCCGTCCAGACGTTCCACCCAGAAGCAGAGCGACGGATGGTCTGGCGCGTGATCGACAAATAGGCGCTTGATGCCTTGGCCAATCTTTTGCTCGCGATCCACATGGCATTGAAGCAAGTCTGTCACGGCGCGAATGTGTGCTGGATCTGTGATCGTCTCGCCCGCTAGATAACCGGCACGGATCTCACCCATCCACAACCGGACTTTATCGCGTGACGTGAATGTTCGGCCGCCAAAAGTGTACGTGTTTCGGGCCATGCGTCAGCCATTCTACCGCAGGTGGACGCCACCTGCCGCGAAGAACGAAGTGGCAACAGTCAACGTTTTTTCATTTTTCGTTCGTAATGCGAGGACAGCGCCAGCCTTCCTGCGTGAATCCATACGCGACCTCTCTTCGGCGAGCGAGCACAGTCAAGGTGGAGCGCAGCGGTGCGAGCAATAGCTTTACGGCGCACAACGAGCCATAAAATCGAGGCGCGATTCACGCGGGACGTTACGCGCAATCATGCGATAAGCTTCTCTCGTGATGATCTGCGCACCCGCAGCGGCGCGTCCGGCTTCCGAGAGGGAGCATGGGCCGGAAGGGCCGAGAGCGTTGCGAGGATGGCGCAGATGATCACTCCTCCGACAGGCAAACTCGGAGTCTGTGCCTTAAGATGATTGGCGCAGCAGGCACAGTCTCCCGCGGCGCAGCCGCATCTTGTCCGACGCTGCACGTTTCATCCCGCAGATCCGCGTGCCATTGGCACGGGACGCGGGCGCCAGATGCGTTGGTTCAACCGGCGTCAATCAGGCCTGCTGCCCGTCGAATTTCATTCGCCATGTGGCTAAAGTCTTTCGCAAATTCGTCCCGCGCGTTTGCTGGCCATTCCGACAGCGGCAACATGCTAAATTCGCGGAGTACTATCCGCTCGTACCGGAACGTTTGGAAGAGAACCGTCGCGATCGGAGAGCGGGGAATGCGAATATCACCGGGCAACATACGGCGTTCCAGGTCACGAATTCGTCGTTCCCGGTGTATCCATTCAGACAGCGCGTGCGATTTCGGAAAGACAAAGTGATTGTGCAGCATACGCGCTCCAGGGATGGAACGCGCCTGCCCTGTCACCCAGCGACGTGAGCGGCCCGTGGCCTCCGCCACCTGACGCGCGTTCAAGTAGTCGCGTACCGCAGCGCGCTTGATAGCGATTTCGGCGTTCAATTCCGCAAGACGGCGCTTTGCATTCCTCGCCAGCGGAGAAGTACGTAATTTCGCGCGTTTGCGTTCCAAGCGGCGTAGTTCAGCCTCGTCCTGATGGAGTGCTCGACGCTGCATGCGGATTCGAGTTCTCCGCCTCGTGTCGTCGAGCCAGTCCTCAAGCTTTTTAGACTCAGAGAACTCCCAGCGACCAGAAGGTTTTCGGCTGGCACCAGGAATTGCGCCGAGCGCCGCCATTCGTGAAACCCACTGGCGACTAAGCCCTGTCCGGCGAACGACTTCTCCCATCGTTTTCATCACGGTGAAATGTAAACTTGGAAACGGTGAGTTGACATCGTGCCCTAAGCATGACCCAAAAGCGATCTACGATCATCCCGCAGGGCCGACAGGATACCGGCAGAACACTTCGCCGGACGGTAAAGCGGCGCCGCCCATCACCCCCCTCAAAGATCCCGGCTGATCAGGGATTTTCCCTGTCGATAACGATGGGTCCAACCACGATTCGGTACCTGACGTGGTTCTTGGCTGCGCTGATCTTGCTGCTAATGTGCTGGTACGCGCCCGATGCAGCGGTACTTGCTGGAAAGCTGAAGGCGTTATCGGAAGCGGCAAAGCTATTTCGCTGAAGCTTTGCGCGCACCAGCCGGTAACAGGCGTCCGACTGGCGCAGCGGTGCCGCATCAGTATTCGATGCTACGGTTGCGGTCCTCGATCATAGCCGCGAGACGCCGAATTTCGCTATCACTCCTCGCTGTTCCGTTCAGCTTCGGAATATTAGCGGCGACTTCGCTGCCGCTCAGAACTGTGACCGGCGACTTGGCGCGCCTGTCGATGAACCAGCCGGGGAGGACAAGTATCGATCCGACGCTTACCGGTTGGTCGGACATTTTCGAAAGCCACTCGGCTAACCATGCCGCATCCCCTTGCGCCTGCGCCAGGTCACGTTGATCAACGCCCCATGGATATTGGAGTGCATTGTCAAGAACGGTCACTTTTGCGCCGTTATCACCCTTCATCTTTCGACGAGTTTTCGTCTCAACGGCAAAGACCCCGTTCGGGCCGATTACAATGTGATCGATGTTTCGGATCGCCCCCGGTTTGTCCGTAATAAGGAAATCGTGGAAAACGCGGTAACCGACGAGCATGAGCTGATTGAGGGCTTCCCCAACGTGTCGCTCGCCTTCAAAACCTAAGCGAATTCGACGGCGCAAATTGATCATTTTCCAAAGACGGTAGGCTGACAAGAGCGATGCGATCGCAGCGATTGCAGAGACGGTGACCCACACGCCGTAGCCGGGGCGGACGCCTTGGAGTGCGACGAGACCGGCCATTATGAGCGGTGAATATGCCGACAAAAAAAGCTGAATGAATCGATCGCTCAGTTTCTCATCGAGTTCGATCAACCGAATGCGGAGCGATTCGCCCGGCGGGCGTAGAATCTTTTGTGTAAAGGGAAGACGTTTCTTTCGATTCTTCCAGCGAATCAGTCCAAGAACTGCACCGCCGAGTGCGACGAGAAATGCGGTCTCGAGAAATATGGCCCAGATGAACATCGCTGATGAATCAGCATGTCGTAAGCCGATGGCCGGCACGAGTCGCTTCGTCGAGCGATGAGTTCCTGCCGTGATGATCTGCGCACCCGCAGCCGCGCGGCCGAGCTTCCGAAAAGGCGCGTGGTTCGGAATGAGCGAGCGTTGCAGGGACGGCGATGATCATGCGTTCGAAGGCAAACTCGGAGTCTTTGCCAGTTTATCGAGAGTTGGCATCACCGCGGAGAAATTCGTCGCGTTTGACTACATCGATCCATCGTCCCTGACCCCAGCACGAGCCAGTCTCAAATGAGAACTCTACGTGTTGTCGTCTCGGTTTCTTGATGAAAGAAATCGCTCGCAGTTTCTTGAAAGGCTCGTGCTGCGCGGGTGTCTCGTTATACACGCGGCGTATAAGATCGGTAGCACCCGAGACGTTGGCGACTGTGGCTATCACGAGCAAGCCAGGCGTGAAGCTGAGAGCCTGCATGATTTGTGTCAATGTTCCAGTTACCTCGTGATCAATCACGAGCAGCAGAGGCCGAAACTTTAGATGCACGTCCTGTTCGATCCATTCTGCCAGCTTATAAATGGGCTGGTTCGTCGGGACCGGCACGAATGAATGGTGCGGTGGAGTCTCCTTGAAGGTGACGATGCAAAGACCGGGGTGGAACTGCAGATAAGTCCGCGCAAGATAAGATGCGACGTCACGTCGAATGTCAGCGCGCGACCCGCCGACAACAACGAGTTTCGTCCAGTCGCGCCCGATCGTACACTGAGACTCTGGGTTCAATGCGAGCAGCTTTGACGACGCTCGCCTCGAACGGCCGTTCTTCCAACACCTCGGCGTTCTCATACTCGAACAGATCGACTTCCTCTACGGCCGTTCCGGCAGCGATTTCGTTGCCCACGAATAGGATTAGTTGCACTTCCGCGTCGCAGCGTACCCGAAGGGTCTTTAGCGTAACAGAAGGTGATGGAGCGGCCGTGTCGAGCGCAGGATACACATCCGAGACGAGCGAGCACGTCCACATCGTTAGATGAAGTCCGTTCTCTAGACGCACAAAGCCTGCTCTGTCCATCTCAAGGGTGTTTATCTCGAGAACCGCTGCAATTGAATAGGGTATTTCGCGTATCAACATTCGTAGACCTGGCAAATCCCCCTCGATTAGCCTCCGCGCTGTCGCAGTGCGCGTTGATAGACTCGCAATTAATGTATGCCTCTCTGTAGCTGGAAGAGGTTTCCTTTTTAGGAGATCGAAGAGTCTCCTGAAAGCCTCGACGCCAGGCAGAGTTGCAACGGATTCTCGCAATCTGTCGTCGTCGGAGACAAAGCAGACTCGTCGGTGTTGAGTCGCGAGTTGCTGCACTTCGACATAGATGAAGGCATCGGGGAGATGCTCTCGTTGTCGCGGTTTCTTGAATGGCGCAGTGCCGTGGAAATATAGTTCGAATACCCTCGTCGCGAAGATTGCCGGATTTTCCCCGATACAAACGTGAGCGGCCTTTTTCCACTGCTGATACCGCGCTATCATTTCACTGACAGCGGCCGCGTGGCTCTTTTCGATCTCGGCGCGCAGTGCATCGAGGTGCTCTGGGTTGCTGGAAGCCTGAGCCATGCGCGCGAGCGCGCGAGTGCCTGGTTCCTTGTTTAGCAGCTCGCCAACATGCTCTGGGATCGAAGAAACAAATTCCTTATCGACGATCCACGGCACATGAATGGTGATTTCGCCACGATGAGCCATCGCACCGAGTGCCTCCGGAAACTCCCAACTGCCGCCGATGTGCTTACGGAAGATGTTTGTGTCGAGCACTACGTACCGGTGTTCACCGGGGCCACTCGACCCGAGATCCTTCGATGCAGCGTCCTTCATTGGTAGATTATGGGATTCGCGATCGATCGCTGTCCCGCGGCGGGAACGGTGTACCCGACCTCGGTTTCAATCTTCGTTTAACGCTGCGCAACCTACGCGAACGGTGCTTTGGACTGGGAAGCCGTCAAACTTTTGTGCAGGCAAATTCGGAGGCTGTGGGGGAAAGCAGGGCGGGCACAGTCTCCCGCGGTGCAGCCGGTCTTTTCAGATGTGGAATCAAAGAGACGAGGATAGATTCGATCTCCAGTAACGAACCATTGAGATTTAGCGACGATGATTCGGGACGCACTGCAGTGATTGCGCGTTGTGGAATGGAGTCTAGCGCAGCCTGTCGGAGCGAAGGCCAGGGGAACAAGGCGCGATGACTGCATCTCTGAACGGGGGAGCAAAGTCTTTCACCTTTTGGAGGGAGGAGCCGTGCGGGTTAATCAAAGTTTCGTGCAACACGACGATGAATCGGTGTTTGGAAGATTGGAGCCTTCTCATTTAGCTCTGATCGCGCCGCTCGAGTGGGGTGACGAGATTTTTGTCCGGGGCCTCCCCACGGTTTGATGAGTTCATCACTCTTTTGCGAGTGACGCGAGCATGCAAGGCTTTGCAATCGCAAATCGCAAATCTCAAATACAACATCAATTGCCAGGGTGGCGAAAAGTGCTTCGTTACCGCCCGAATCGAGTAGAACTTTTGGCTCTGGGATTGGCGCCGTGCGATGGCAGCCTCACTCAGAAATTGCAGTGCAATAGTAGGTTTCTCCGTGGCTGGCTGGTTCGGAAGAAGCTGGAATGGAGGAAGCGTTGATAAACGCTCACTCGTTTCGCCGAAAAGTAACGCCATCGGTCGTTAGTACGGCGTATCCCGCCCGAAGTTGTGGCGTTTTCACCGGAGGCTTCCCGAACAAAATGAAACTGAACAGTCGAACGCAAACTTTCGCCGCTAGACGCCGTATCAGATTTCGAGGCGTGACTGTTCGTGAGACCGTTTTGCGAGTCTTCCCCGGATCGATATTGCCGGCTTTTCCCACCGGCCTCCGCGCCCTCAGATCCTGACGCATACTGCCGGGTGTTAACTGGCCTTGGCGAGGCGATGATCGATGATGGAACGCGAGTTTCCGATAAACGTCCAGAAATCTTGCTTGACGCTGGCTACACTTATTTTGGCCAACTGCTCTCTCACGACCTTACCAAGGACGCTAGCTCCATTGATGAAGCCTGGCAGAAAGAGCCTGAAGAGTTGCATAATTTACAGACACCAAAACTCGATTTGCATGTTCTCTACGGTGGTGGTCCTGATAATTCTCCCGAGCTTTACGACGACGACTACGTTTCACTCAAACTTGGCTCATGGAATGCAGTCAGACGGTCGTTTGACATCTGCGTCGCAAAAAATGGGGATAGACTGTTAGCCGACGATCGCGGCGCGGAAAACATGGTGCTGCGTCAAATGACGGCCGTTTTCGCTCGTCTGCACAATTTTGCGGTCGAACAATTTCGTCCACATATCAGACATGGAAGGTCTCTTTTTCGGAAGGCGCAATCGCAAACGAGACGCCAATTTCAGTACCTGGTGGTCTACGATTATCTGCAAAGCGTACTGGATAAGCAGATTTACAAGAAAATCTTTATCGAAGGAGATGCCGACATTGAGTGGAAGTCGTTCTCAATCCCTGTCGAATTTTCCGTTGCGGCAATGCGTTTCGGCCACGCCATGGTAAGGCCGAGCTATCTTTTCAGTTTTGGAAAGGAAATGTTTCTGCCAGAATTCCTCGGCAAAACGAGGGACCGGGGTCCGTTGGCGGGCGATCAGGAAATCAGCTGGGGACTCTTTTTCCAGGGCGCCGGGCCTGAGGGGACGGTAACAAGCCGGCCGATCGACACGAGACTAGCGCCGGCATTCCAGCATTTACCGCCTGACCTTATCGGAACACCGGAAGCGAAATGCCCATTCGCACGTTTTGCCGGACATCCATCCCAGCTGGCCGTCCGGACGCTCTTGCGCGGAGCGGGTCTGCGATTGCCTTGCGGGCAGTTGGTCGCGCGCACTTGCGGTCAAGAACCGCTAACGGAACGCGAATTGACAACAAATTCTATCGGGGACGAAACCGAACAGGGACGGATGCTCCGCGAAGCCGGTCTCTGCAACGAGACTCCGCTCTGGTACTATATCTTAAAGGAGTCAGAAGTCAGACAAAACGGTAATCGCCTTGGTCCGCTCGGCAGTCATCTAGTGGGAGAAACGATTCATGCCGCTCTCCGGGCGGACATGAATTCAATTCTGAACCAACCGGATGATTCTCCTCCGGTATGGACGTTGCCAGACAGATCGATCCGTATTTACGGCTTTCCCGAGCTCTTCCGCCTCGCCAAATCAATCTAAGGCAAGAACCGGCGATTTAATTGGTGTATGTTCGCGTCGCACTGGTCCCTCTATTATCTCGCCGCCATAAGGCTGCCAGGCTGCGACCCAGTACTTCAAGGGATCCAAATGTTCTGTTGGAGTATCTTCCGACGGTAGGACAAACACCATCAATCTATCCCGCTCCTGGGTGCTTGGTCCAACACAGATGATCTCGACATCATCAGGAATATTAATGTTTCCTTCTCGTTCGAAAATCCGATGCGCTGCTTTGCGGTCTTTTAAGACCGCGGAACGAACATCGGGATCGGTTATTGTTTTCCGCAAGTAGTCAGCTGCGGCTTCGCGTCTGTCTCTCTTCGATTTCCAGTTTCTAATCATATTGGTATTTAGTTTATGGTTGTAGTTACTGATTCTGCCCTCTCTCTCAGTCTCGCCACATGCGCAGCGAGCTCGGAAAGAAGTCGTTTAAACTCGGGAGTTTCGGCCAATGAATCGAACCGTGGATCCATTTGCGCGGAGCGAAAATCGAGAAATCCCGCTGTGATACTCGCCTTAAGGTGCATTAAGGCCGCTGCTTGGTCTTTCTGGATCGCCTCATCTGCCGCCAGGCGATATAGGACCTCTGGGTGGCGAGGAGATTTTGACAGCTCGGCCTGGTCCTGAATCAGGCATTGCTTGAGCAGTTGGGCCGCGCCAGCCACATCTCCGCCGATCATTTTCAATCGGGCTAATGCGGCCATACTGCTAATCGCGCCATACTGTTGCGCTCCCACACCAAGTGAATCAGCTTCTAGTACTTCATTGTAGAGTCGCTCCGCCTCTGGATAATTGCGGGCGAAGAACTCAAGATGCGCTTGAAATGACTTGGTAGTGTGAAAAGCCGCGTATTCCACGGCATGCTTTTGAAAGAGAATCCGCGCTTCCTCAAATTCCCCGTGCAAGAGCTTAAGGTTGCAGAGTCCCAGCCATCCTTCCGGAAGATCGGGCCGAAAGTTTGAGGACGCTTTGTACGCTTCTAGCGCTTTGTCGTCGCACGTGAGGAGCATCCATGCGTCGCCAAGTATTGCATCGTAGTCGGCGGATTGCGGGTTACTCACCTTCGCCTTTGTGAACCATTGAATGGATTTATCAGGCCGTCCGAGTTCCTCACAAATGTACGCAATCTGGCCGAGAGCCCGCTCGCTCTGATAACCGCACTCTAGTGCTCGGAATCCATGCTCCAATGCTTCGTCCAGGTGACCGACAAAGTTGTCCAGTGCGCAAAGAGCGCGGTGCGCACTCGGATCGTCGGGCGAGATTTTGAGAGCGTCATTTGCTTCCGCGAAGGCCCAGTCAATGTAAGTGGGATTCGCGCCCAAAAAATTTCGCCCCATATAGGCTAGTGCCAAATAGGCATGCGCCATCGGCGATTGGGGCGCGGCATTCACGGCACCTTGGAAGCATTTTATTGCGCGGTCGGCGTCGGGTACTGTTCGCCGGTCCAGGAGCGCGCGACCGGCATTGAAGTATCCGCGCGCCGTAGCGTCGAGCAGCGCGGGATCAGGTTGTTGAGCAGCGACCGCTCCGCGCTGATCAAGAAGATGATAGATCGCACTGCCAACGTCTCTCGCCGTGAGTACCTGCATCGTATCCTCAACGCGCGGAAGCTCGACATGCCAATCCTGCAAAATATCGCCGTCTGCTTGGACGAGGCGCAAGGAAACCCGAACGCCATCTGGAATCCGGCGAAACATGCCAACAAGAGCAGCACGAACGTTTGTTTCTTTGATCGCCGATTGAACTTCAGAGGGAGTTCCAGCTCCTGTCCAGCTCCTCGGCGGCGACGTGGGCAAGTTTATTACCTTACTTAGCCCAACAGCTGACATGCGGGCTTGTAGAGATTCCGCTACACCGCGCGTCATCGTCGGCGCGGCGGCGGCTTCATCTAAATCCAGAAACGGCAGCACAACCACGGAGTGGCGTACTAATTCTTCGCTACGAAGTTGCTTGCCGAGGCGCCAATTATCAACTTCCCATGCGATCGCAGCGAACGTTGCCAGTGAGCAGGCAACTATGCTCGAAGCCAGGGTAGGATTGCGTCGCGCCCATTGCCAAGTGCGCGCGGGCCGCGAGATTCGCCGCGCTACAATGGGGCGATCGTCCAACCAGCGTTCGATATCTCCCGCCAGATCTTCGGCAGACTCGTAACGGGCTTCTGGATTGCTATCCAAACACCGTGCGCAGATTGTTTCCAAATCACGCGACACTGCTGGCGCTACCGATCTCAGTTTCGGCGCCGGACTCTCACTCGCCTGACGAATAACGTCGATCGCGTGCTCTCCAAGAAACGGAGGTCGACCACTTAATAGCTCGAAAAAAATCGCGCCAAGACTGTAGACATCAACCGCGGATTTCTGTGCCGCCCGAGAACCCTGGATTTGTTCCGGCGCGATGTACCCCGCTGTGCCGAAAACGGTCAGCGTGCAGGTCAAATCGCTGCCACTG
>OBJR01000019.1_pt1 | contig 22783 bp, 15 predicted proteins | sample 1519711 | NCBI WGS metagenome assembly OBJR01 (sample SAMEA3235155, study PRJEB22506) | soil metagenome | biome: Forest; feature: Temperate coniferous forest; material: soil | place: Canada | collected 2011-06-18 | depth 0.2 m | reverse complement strand
GTCGCGATCCAGACAGAGGAAAGTGACAGGTGTACAAACCTACAAACTTGTAGAGAGCACCAGTCACGCGCACCGCGGTTTACGCGCCGTGAAGTATATCTAGCCTTGAGCTAAAACACGTGGAGCACTTTGAGGACGATGACGATAACGACAATGACTCCGATGATGTAGAAGATGTTTCTGTTCACGGATCGTGGATAACACCTCGCTACCCCCGGTGGCAAGCAAGATTGTCGCTTGTGTGATTTCCGTTTTCCTCCGTGCCCGGCGCTGCCTGGCGTGATCAGAAATGATCTGTGTGAGAAAATCGGGCATCTGGCATCTGATAAGACAAAGAAGGACGCTTCCGCCATTTTCGTTGCCCCGTTACGCGAGGTCAGCGAACCAAGATCAGCGCCTCGGCTTGCAGATTGAAATTAAAGAAAGTAAAACGCCTGGTGGCGAGAGTACCTCGACCGACCAGGCGTTTAATTTTCTAAGCTTGAACGTTAAGCGTCAAAGCAAGTTGGCGTCGGACCTCTTAATCGCGGTCCGTCACGATGACTTTGTCGACCAGCATATCGTCGCCTTCTTTGATGTAGTGGACGCGAACCTTCGAATCTTTTCTGATTTTCGAAGCTTCGAGAACTTTTCCATCCGAAGTGACATAGGTCACGGTCTTGCTGAACTTGTAGCGCATAGGTTGGTCGGCTTCAGTTTTCAAGACCAGCATCTTGCCTGGCGTGAAGTCGGTGACAGTGCCGGTAGTTTCGGTTGTCGTTGTGGTCGTTTCAGTCGCTCCATTGGCCCCCGTCGCAACGGTGGTGGAGGACGAGGATGTTTGCCCGTAAGCCACCAAACCCATGAGGGCGGTCGCAAACGCAACAGTGAGGAATACTTTAATCATAGCTAAACTTTCTATTTTACCAAGTTGCTGCAGAGATCGCAGCTAAAGGCCATCCGGTTCGTGCTTCCGAAGGAATTCGGCGAACCAGGAGGTAAATGGATGCGGCAGTTGCCTAGCGTAGCCCAGTAAAAGCTCTCGCGCAACCTCAACTATTCTGTGATGATGCATTTAAGGAAAGCAGAGGAGCACTTATTCATCGCTTTCTTGGATAGATAATCCGACATCGCGGTGCAGGAGGAATTCGTCGCGAGCACAATCAGCTGATCAACACCGCTGCACCGTGGCCAGGGATTCGATGCGCAAGCCGCGCGGTGAAGTTCAAAAATAATTCTCTGCCAGCAATTCGTGAAGGTGTGCGATAGTATCATATGTTGCATGCGCGATCGATGCTCAGCGAAGCCGTCGTGCGGGTGACCTCAAATAGAAACAGCCAATGAAAACACAAGTAGGAATGTGGATCGACCACCGGGAAGCGAACATCGTTTTCCTCTCGCCCGCCGGGGAAAGGACGCGGCAGATCAAATCAAATGTCGAAAAGCAGCTTCGGCGCTCGGGCGATTCACCATCGAACGAACGCTATGAAACGCAGATGGCACCGGCCTCTGACCGGCGCGAACGAGGATACATGGGCCATCTGACTAACTACTACGAAGAGGTTTTTCTCGCGGCTCACGGTGCTGATACCGTCTTTATCTTCGGCCCCGGAGAAGCGAAAGGGGAACTACGCAAACAATTCCAGAAGCGGCATTTTAGCGAAAGGATTGTGGGCTTTGAGACCGCGGACAAGATGACGAAGCGGCAAGTCTCGGAGAAAGTACGAAACTTTTATCGAATCACACCTGCCATTCTCCTCAAGAACGGCGAAGATCAGCTGCTAACCAGGTGACCCACTTATGCATCTCATAACATTACGCGAGATCCTCCGCGATGCCGACGTCGCCCACGCCATTTCTTCAGTCGTGCGTGAACATCGCCTGTCCGAGGACCAGACCGAACAAGCATTGATTGAACTGCATGTGCCTCGTGCTGCAAACGTGGCCCGAATCAGCCTCTCATTAGGCCTTTAGCTGCTCACAGGAGGCTTAAGGAGGCTACGAGCACGGTGACACGGTGGGGTCCACCGGTTCGAACCCAGTATCGCGCAACCATCTCTGTTCTTTCCGCAAAAGAGACTCAGGCAATTTCGTCGGCGCCGATAGGCGTTGTTGCCAACAGGAAGGACAGACAGCCGCTCGCTTCGCGTTTACAAAATCGGCTGCGATTGGATACACCCCTATTTGCAGGCCCTATTAACTAAAAGTGAGATCGAACTGAAACTTAGCCAGTGCAAGATCCAATAGGTCCAGTCCAAGCGAAGACCGCCCGCCCAAAGAACGAAACAAACGAGCGCGCTCGCCGTTAGGGAAAAGCACCAGATGCAGTTCACCCATTCTCGCGCTGAACCGCGTCCACCTGGCAGCGCATTACGGAAACGCTCGAAAATGGCCAGCGGTCCCCACTCTTTCGTGACGAGATGGCTTAACCGAAAGGTGGCTAACGATCCCAAGACCAGAACGAACCAGTGCACCCGGAATCAAAATCACCAGGGCTAGGTGCAGCCGCGCAACAAAAAAATAATGAGCAGAATTGGAATCGGAATCCCGAGCAACCAAAGTAAGATATATCCGGTAGCACCAGCTTCTTTAATTTTATCTCCTAAATGCATTTTCTTCCTCCTTGCCCTAAAACGCGCGCGACGGAAAAAGTGCGCTTAATTTTTTCGTGGAATTTGTAAGGCTGCATTCGTTGGCGAGACCAAGCGCGATTTATCGGTGGCTGCGATCGATCCATGTCTCATACGACTCCACGAAAATCTGTCCGCCGTAAGAACGCCGATCTGCATGGCAGCGCGCCCGACAAATCGGAGGTCGCCCTGGTCATTATCGACGTCATTAACGATCTCGATTTCCCCGAGGCGAAACAATTGGCCCGTTTCATCCCCAAGCTAGTCGTTACGCAAGCGTTCGCGGTTGTTGAATCGGGGTGTGCGGGTCATCGATCATCCGCTAACGCAGTGTGTTTTGCGAGGTCCTTCGCTGCGCTCAGGATGACGAATCGCTCGCGCGTCCGCTCTTCTCCAGCAGCTCCCTAATCAATCTTATTCGTCGTTGGATCGTCGGGCTCTCGCGCATTTGCACAATCGTTTTTGGCAAACGCCGCGTCCAGTTTGTTGCCGCAGCCGTGCCGGGAACGTTGAATCGATCCTTTCGCGCGAGAAGATCGGTGATCATCACAATCGCAATCCATGAGTTGCTGTTGAACAGCGCACTCATTATTGCCGGATAAAAATCGCGCTCGTATTCGAGACCTTCCCGCGGTACGATCCCGGCAAACTGTGCGATCTTGAGCAAATCCTCGCGCGCTTGTTCGCGCGTTGGTGAACTTTCATCCAGCGCTTCCGACCATAATTGGCGAATCGGTTTGTGATCGTGCGTCGCGTAAGTCGTTACCGATAACCGTTCAAACTCGTTCCCGGGCGTCATTCGCCCGTGCAGAAATTCCCACTGCGGAATCTTGAATCCGGCGATGCCAAGTGATTGCAAACTCGGGCGCACATATTTCGGGACCGTGCCGAGGTCTTCCCCAACCACACGCGTCGCTCCGCTCGCGGCCAATACCATGCGCAGGTATTCTTCGCCTTCGCGTCTGTTGGCTTCAGAGTTTTCTGTCGTCTCATCGTCGCGCGGGGCGAAATGAGGGGAGCGCCCGCCGGTTTTTTCCAGCATTTGTGCGTGGGTCAGCGGGAGAAATTCCGCGTTCCTCTTTGGTCGCCAGGGAAACGCGTAGATCCGATAAAATCCGAGCACGTGGTCGATGCGGAAAATGTGGAAGATTCGTTTGAGCCCGCGCACCCGCTGGCGCCACCAAACGAAATCCTGCGCCCGCATTGCCGGCCAGTTATAAACCGGAATGCCCCAGTTTTGCCCCCACTTGATCGTGAACTCGTCATCTTTGAAATATGACTCCGGCGGCGCGCCCCCCGACCAATCGAGATGGAAAATGTCGCGCTCCGTGAAAACATCCGCGCTGTAATAACTGACGCCGAAGGGGACGTCGCCCATGAGCGCGACGCCGCGTTGCTCGGCAAATTTCCTCACCTCACGCCATTGCTCGTCGGCGATCCATTGCACGTACGAGAAAAAATTTTCGCGCGCAGAAAATTGTGTACGCATCTCGTTTGATTGTTGCGTGAGCCAGAATCGCGCTGTTTTCGGATCGCGATGTTCCGGCTGCCATTCGTCCCACGTCTCGCTCTCGCCGTTCAATTCCATGAGCGCACGAAAAAATACATACGGCTTCAGCCAGCTCGATTCATGTTCGCAAAACTGATCGAAGGCGGACTGACGATTTGCAGTTGCGTTGACTTGGAAATTCTTAAACGCGCGCTCGAGTAATTCCCGTTTCAACTTCCGAACGCGTTCATATTTCACCGGCCATCGTCTCAATATCGTTAGGTTCTCATTGGCCGTCACGCTCTCGAACACCTCGCGCGTCAGTTCCTCTGGCGAACCCGGAGCGAGATGCGATGTCATCGGCTCAATCGCCATCGCGCTGATCGCGTTGTAAGGCGAGTTATCCCGGCCGACTTCGTTGATCGGCAGCAGTTGCACCACGCGAAAACCGATCTCGCTCGCCCATTCGACAAATTCGCGCAACGTCGCTACGTCGCCGATGCCGAGACCTTTTTCACTTCGCAGCGCGAAGAGAGGCGCAAGAACTCCCGCGATTTTCTTTTCCGGCGAAAGATTCATTCAGGAAAATGACGAATGACGAATGCCGAAGCACGAAACAATGACGAAATCCGAGTGACGAAAAAAGCCGCCAGTTTTCGTCATTAGTTCATTTGGGCTTCCTTCGTCATTCGTCATTCGTGCTTCGTCATTTCCTACGCACTTCCCAGTCTTCCAGGAGCTCGGTGGGAATTTCCTGCAGGAATCGTGACGGCCGTTGGAAAATATCACCAAATCCCGCATTCAATCGCATGTGCGGATAGCTCAGGTAAAGTTCGTCGCGCGCGCGGGTGATCGCGACATAAAAGAGGCGGCGTTCTTCTTCGATGGCATCGCGCGTTTCGAGCGAACGCGAGCTCGGAAACATTCCGTCAGTCAGCCAGATCACGAAGACGGTGTGGAACTCGAGCCCTTTCGCTTGATGCACCGACGACAGATTAACCGCTTCGTTGTCCGCCGCCGCATTCGGCGCCGGTTCAGCATCGACGTTGCTGATCAGCGCCAACTGCGACAGAAATTCCTGGGCATCGCTGAACTGGCGGGCGAACGCGGCCAGCTGATTTAGATCTTCCCGGCGTAGTTCGTAATTGGTGAAAGTCGCCTTCGCGTAATCGTCATAGATCGCTTCCACCACCGATACGATCATCGCACTCGGCGGATTCGGTTTTCCGTTGGGAGCGATTTCGTCCAGCGTTTGTGCGAGTTGCTCCCACATTTTTTTTGAGCGTGTGCTAACGTTTAATTTGAGTAAACGTTCGCCGATGCTGTAGCCGGGATCGGTGATCCCGGCGGGCGCCGATGTTTTTCCGGAACCGGGATCAGCGATCCCGGCTACAGCATCGAGCGATCTCTCCCAGCCGCTCCATAAACTTTCGGCAATCTTGCCGCCAATTCCGGGCAATAATCGCACCATGCGTTTGAATGCAACCTCGTCGCGCGGGTTGGCCACGAAACGAATAAACGACGCCACGTCTTTAATGTGTGCCTGTTCGAAAAAGCGAATTCCGCTGGTGATTTGATACGGAATGCCGCGACGCGAAAATTCGAGCTGCAATTCCACCGCGTGATAATGCGCGCGGTAGAGCACCGCGATCTCATTTAATTCCACCCCTTCATCGCGCAGCTCCAGGATGCGTTGGGCCACGAATTGCGCCTGTTCGCTTCCGTCATTGAGGGCAATCAGCGCCGGCTTCATCGCTTTCGAGTCCCGCGTCGCGCTCAGATTCTTTTTGAACTGCTTGACGTTGGCTGCGATCGCGCTATTCGCGACTTCGAGAATTTCCGGCACGCTGCGATAGTTCAGCTCGATCCGAAACACCTGCGCCTTTGGATAGCGTTTTGGAAATTCGAGAATGTTTTGAAAATTCGCGCCGCGCCAGGAATAAATAGATTGCGCGTCATCGCCGACCACCATCACGTTCTGATGTTCGCGCGCCAGAAGATCGATGAAGTCGGCCTGGATTTTGTTGGTGTCCTGATATTCGTCGACCAGGATGAATTGAAACTGGCGCCGATAAAATCGCAGGATGTGTTCGTGCTCGAGCAGCATCCGCAGCGTTTTCTCCAGCAGATCGTCGAAATCGAGTGAGTTTGTCGCTTTCTTTTTCCGCTCGTAACGCGCGTGTACATCTTTGATTTGCTCGAGCAACGGCACGAAGTAGGGAAATTTCTCCGCGAGCAATTCTTCCATCGGCCGCTCGGTGTTAACCACGAAACTAAAAATGTCAGCCAACACATCGGCTTTCGGAAACCGCATTTCCTTAGGATCGATTCCCGAGCTTGCCACCACCGTGGCAATTAGATCCTTCTGATCTTCGCGATCCATGATGGTGAACCCGGAGGAATAGCCGAGCGCGCTCCCGTGCCGCCGCAGCATCCGATTGCCGATCGAATGAAAAGTCCCGCCCCAAATCCCGGCCGCGTCCACCGGTAACAAATTCGAGACGCGATCGAGCATTTGTCGCGCGGCTTTGTTGGTGAAGGTGAGCAACAAAATGTTGCGTGCGTCCACACCGTTCTCGAGCAGATAGGCGACGCGATAGGTCAGCGTGCGCGTTTTGCCAGAACCGGCGCCCGCAATCACCAACAACGGACCCGGCGGCGCCGTCACCGCCGCCAACTGTTGCTCGTTCAATTCCGCCGCGTAATCAATCGCCCCGCTAAAGGATGAATGCGCACGTTGCAGGGTGTATTGGCGAGGCATGAAGAGTGAGAAAAGAACCGCAGCTTGAAGGCAAATGCGAACGAGAATTTCATTGATCTAACCCGGCACATTGCTTCATCGTAGCAACATCCTAACCCGCACATTTGGCCTTCTCTTGCTCTTGCTCTGGGCGGTCGAATTTTCCCTCGCGGTGGAGAACGATTTAGGGCGATTACGCCGCGAACTGACGGCAGCGGAAAACCAGGACGACAAACCGGCGATTGTGGAGATCGCCCGCCGGATAGTCGCAGTGACGCCGAACGATGATTCGATCTGGGACAAACTCGCGGCCAATCAACTTGCACTGGAGGATATTGATCGGCTGGAACAAACCCTGAACGCCTGGGAAAAAGTGCGGAAAATTCCGGCCGCTGGGATTCAGGATTTTCGAGGTGACCTGGCGGTCCGGCGCAATCAATACGATGAGGCGGAGCGACATTGGCTGGCGTTTGTGCGGAGCAAACCGGCCCGGGAGGATGCCGCTGTCGTTTACGACAAACTCGCGGCTGCGAGCGTGGAACAGTCGCGCTGGATCGAGAACGAAAAATATTGCGCGCAGGCGATCGCGGCCAGGGATTCCCCGGCACGAAGGGTAACGCACGCAGCCGCATTGCTGCGCTTGCATCGCTGGGACACGGCCTATGCGGAAATGGTTAAAGCAAACAAGATGGATAGCGCCGATGGAGCGGTGAAGGAATGGCTACCCGAGTTTGAAAAATTGCGCGAATTCCTGCCCACGATCAAGACGTGGGACCACCGGCTGACGCAGAACCCAAATGATGCGGCCGCGCTCCTGGAACAGGCGCCCTTGTTTACGAAAGCGGGGCGCGCGCCACTGGCATTGGACAATGCGAAGGGCGCGCTGGAGCTGCAACCGGCGTCGATGCGGGCGCGCATTCAGACCGCGGAAGCGTTGCTCGACCTCGGTCGGACAAAAGAAGCGAACCAGTTGCAGGTGAGCTCGCATCTTGTGCGCGGCAAGGACACGCACGTGAGTGACGCTGCGCTGCGCGCGCTTGGCGAGAACGACGAACACATTTCACAGAACCAACAGACGGCGACAGCATTGGCCGCGCGAGCAGGCACATTGCGCGAACTAAAACAATATGTGCTTGCCTTAGCCGACGCGCGCGCCGCAATCCAGGTGGATGAGAAAAACGCCGCCGGTCATGCCGAGGCGGCGCGAAGTTTAGAGAAGCTCGATCATTCCCGAGAGGCCCTCAACGAAATTAAACGAGCAAGCGAGCTGGCGCCGAATGATCCAGCGATTTGGTTTGACCGCGGCAGGATCGAAGGAGCACGCGCCGATTTTCCGGGCGCTATCGAATCGCTCACGCGCTCATTAAAAATAAGCGAGTCGCTGATGGTCTTGCAGGAACGAGAAAGGTGTGAGCGCCGCCTGGGTCGGATCAATAAGGCTGATGCGGACGCGGCCCGAATTGGCGAGCTGAAAGAGAAATGAGCCGCACAATCTGTTTCGTCATCATCTGGCTACTGGTGCCGTCGCTTCCCCTTGCGACCGGGGCGCCGAAATCAGACGCGGGCGGCGTCACGATTGATCCGGGTGAAGGAGAAATCATTCCGAGAGAAGAACTGACAATCACATTTCCGACGGCTATGGTGAGCGCGGACAAAATCGACCTGGCAAATCAGCCGTGCCCGCTGGTGAGCGAGCCAAAAGTGGAAGGCGATTTTTTGTGGAAAAGCCAGACTGAAGGTGTCTTCACCGTGAAAAGTGTGGTGGCGGGTGCGCGGCATCGGTTCACCTTAACCCCAGGTCTACGTGATCTCGCCAATAACAGGGTTGCGCCGTCAGGGTGGGCGGCAGAATTCACCGCGCCAGATTTCACCGTCAGGACCGATTTTGAAAAGCGCGGTCAGCTAAGCGTGCGACCGCAGGTCGCGCTCGAATCAACCTACGACGTCCGCCTGACCGAAGCAGCCGAGCACGTTTATTTCCAGGATCGCGATTCCCAGCAGCGGTTTCCAGTGGAAGTGGTCATTGAGAGCGAGGAAAAAATCTCGGAGCAAATCGAAGGGAAAGTTTTTCGCGTCATGCCGCGAGAGGAGCTGCCTCCCGGGCGCACCTACGATGTAATCGTCAATGGTTTGCTCGAGGCGAAAAATCGAAAACCGCTACCACATCTTCAACTTTTTCCAGTAGGAAAAACGGAGCCACTGGCGGTGGAATGGGTCGGCGCATTCAATACCGCGCTGGATGAGCCGGCGATCCGAATCAAGTTTTCCGATACGATCAATCCAGCGGAACCGACACCGGAGAAAGTCCTGGTCCAACCGGCGGTGCCGGAAATGAAATTGCTGGCAAACGGCGACGAAATCGCGATCAAAGGGCGATTCGACCTGGCGCAGCGATATCGCGTAACGATTTCGACCGCGCTGAAAGGTGAACGGGGCTACGGCCTGCGCGAAGAGTCGAAATGGGGTGCGACCTTTCATCCGAAGCCGCCGACGATTCTTTTTCCGGCTGGACAAATATTTTTGCGTGCGCGGCCGGAGCTGCGCTTTTCGTTTTTTCAAATCAATACGCCGGAGGTGACGTGGAGACTCGCGCGCATTCCGCTGGAAAAATTGCCGCAGGTAAGCGCGCGGGTTCGAGAATTTGAAAAGAATGAAATCGATCCGGTCACCGGCGAGACCGTGAAGGATTTCCGGACCGGATTCAAAAAGCAGTTCCAAACTGAGTTGCTGACCGATGGTTTCAATTTGCCCGTAGTCGCGAGCGGGAAAGCCGACGCTACCAGTGGAGATGCGAGCGTGCAGCGCGATCTGCAATTTGATTTAGCAAAAGAGAACGCGCGCAACGGCATCTTTCTGGTGGAAGCGAGCGCCGTCATGCCGGACGGGCGCTTTGTTGGCAACCGCTCAATCCTTTGTGTGAGCGATTTCATTCTGACGCAGAAGCGCGCGCCCGATAGCGTGCTGCTGCGAGTGGCGAAAATGTCGGATGGGCAGCCGGTCGCAGGCGTGCCGGTGCGCGTGGTGACGGATGAAAATATCGAGCTGGCGCGCGCGACGACAGACAAAGACGGCATTGCCACCTTCGAGCGCCGCAAAGTTTTGCCCGAGAAAGAACCGGGCGCGCATTTGTTCATCGCCGAAACACCGGGCGGAACGGCCCTCCAATTTGCCGACAACGCAGTTTTCTCTTCGTCTGGTTACGGCGCGCGAACCACGCCTCGCAACCACACGGAAATCATCACCGACCGCAATTTATATCGTCCGGGCCAGGTCGTGAAAATGAAGGGGATGATGCGCCGGATTTTAAGGGATGGTTTGGCGATGCCGGAAAAGTCCGACGTGCATTGGCAGGTGACGGACGGAGCCGGCGAACGCGTGGTCGGCGAAGGAGCGGCTACCCTATCTGCGCACGGCGGCTGGGAAGCGGAATGGACCGTGCCGGAGAAATCGAAGCTCGGTGAATTCAAAATCAGCTGCAAGATTGGCGACCAACAGTTTGATGGCAGCGCGCTTTTCCGAGTGGAAGAATATCGTGTTCCAATTTTCTCGGTGGTGGTGGAGTCCGCGAGTGAAATTGGGCCGACCGCACGGGCGCGAGTAGCCTCCGCTTATTTTCATGGTGCGCCGAACGTCGGGGCACGCGTGCGCTGGAAGGCGACATGGACAGTGTCGCTCGATCCTGGGGAAGGCAGCGATTACAAACGCTACAACGCTTTTGCAGAAATCGGACCGCGGCTCGATCCCGATCAATTGCCCACGAAAACGATTGAGGGGGAAACGAAACTCGATGAGCACGGCTTCGCCACACTGCAATGCGAATCGCCGTTTAAGGAAAATGCGGCGGTGAGTAGGGCCGAAGTTTACTGGCGCGCCGAAGTCACGTCCGCTGATGGTCAAACCATTACCGGTGGAGCGATCGCGCCGCAGTTTGCAGTCGAAAAGCGCCTCGGCGTTAAAGCGAGCGAGCAAATCGGTACGGGCGGCGGCATTAAAATCGGGGTCGATGCCCGCGATAAAGGAAATGCGCTGGTCCAAGGCATCGACGTGCGTGCCGATCTCTTCCACGTCGCGACCAAGACGGTGAAGGAGCAGATCGCGCCGTTTGTTTTTCGTTATCGCAATTCCGATCAGTTTACCAAAGTTGCTTCGCAGTCACTCAAGACCGGAGCCGAGTTCGTTTTTCCGGTGAAGGAGACTGGCCGCTACGTCGTCGCGGTCAGCGCACCGAGTGTGCAGACGCCGCTGGTGAGCGACGAGACAATTTTGTCCGGCTCGGAATTGGCAGAATTGCCAGTGGAAAACGAAACCGGTTTCAAGGTAGAACACGAAGCACGCGCGTTTACACCGGGAGAAAAGGCGGTCCTCTCGACCCAGGCGCCATTCCGGGGTGTAGCCTGGGTTTCGATCGAGACCGATCAGATTCTCGACACGCTACTCATTCCGATTTCCGGCAACGCCGGGCGAATCGAACTGCCGATCAAGAAGGAATACGCGCCGAACGCGACTGTTTCAATTTATCTGGTCAAACCCGGCGGAGAAAAAGAAGTGCCGCGCGAGCGTTTCGCCGCCACCGAGATCGAGGTGCGACGACCAGAACGCGAACTGAAAATCGACACGCATTTTCTGAGCGACCGAGTCAAGCCGGCGGAACAAGTGAAAGGTGAAGTGCGTGTGACTTCCGAAGGTCACGCGGTCGCGGACGCGGACCTTGCGGTTTTCGCCGTGGACGACGCAGTCTTGAAATTAGGCGAATGGCGATTGCCGAACGTGCTGGCGAATTTTTACTCACGAAATCCGTTCGCTGTCCGCACCTATCAGGCGCTTGAGCGCTATCTCGAAGCGATCGTCCCAAAGAGTTTGACCGAGAAAGGGTTCGTTATCGGCGACGGCGGCGAAGCGATGCCGCCAAATACACAGACCGTCCGAAAAGAATTTAAAACGCTGGCGTTTTGGGAAGGCAGCCTCAAAACAAACACGGATGGCAGAGCAAGCTTCGAGTTTGTCGCGCCAGATAATCTCACGACATACCGGTTGGTAGCGGTCGGCGAAACCAAGGCGCATCAGTTTGGCGCTGATGCCGGCGCGACCGTGCAAATTTCCAAACCATTGCTGATCAATCCGGCGCTTCCGCGGTTCCTCCTTAACGGCGATGAGATCGAATTGCGCGCGGTGGTCCAGCAAAATTTTGCCGCCACCGACGAAGTGAGCGCGCGTTGCCTGACCGATGCAAACTGCAAGTTGCTGGCGGAGCCGGTTGCAAGCCAAACAGTCGCGCGTGATGCGCCGATCGTTTTCCGGTTCAAAGCCAGAGTCGACGACGCTGACCTAGCGCCGACGAAAATCCGTTTCGAAGCGGTCGCAAAATCTGATCCGAAAATGTCAGACGCGGTCGAGATTACCCTGCCGGTCTTGCCTCCGACCATCGTGCGCAAAGAGGCAGTCGCCGGCTCATTCACTGGCCCGCGTTTCGAGGCGCAGGCACAAATGCCCGAAGTTTGGAAACGCGGCCGCGGTGTGTTCGACGCAACAATTTCGACATCGCCCTGGCTCCCCAAGATGGCGGGGATCCCGGTAATCCTGGAATATCCGCACGGTTGCTTCGATCAAATTTGCTCGAAACTGCTCGGTTATAGTTTGCTGGCGAACTTGCTTGCTTATCTGCCTGACGTGCAAAAGCACGAAGCGGAATACCGGCGCGTGCTCGAGCGCGGGATGAAGCAGTTCCACGAATCGTTAGTTGGCGATGGAATGTTGCCCTATTGGCCGGGAGGCGAGACTGCGAATCCCTTCGTCACTTGTGAAGCATTTTGGGCGGTGAATGAAGCGATCAAGGCCGGAATCGAAGCGCCCGAGGGATTGCGTGACAAACTGGCCGGAGCAATCGAGAAAATCGCGCGCGGCGAAGTGGACACCGGCCTGTTTGAAAAATGCTTTGCCCTTTTTGTGCTGACTCAATCCGAGAACGACGAAGATTTATCGGCTGCCGCCCAGGATTTGTATCTGCGCCGCAACCGGGCTGGCGATGAAGAGCGTGCTTTGCTCGCGATTGCATTGCATCGCCTCGGGATCATGCCCCGCGAGAAAGAACAGCTCCTCCGGGAAATCGACGCGCCGGTGAAGGAACGCGCCTTCGATCCGGCAACATTGACCTCCACTACCCGCGCTGAAGCAATCATAGCGCTCGCTTTTCAAACGGTCGCCCCGGCAATCTGGCCGCCGGAACGGAAACAACGCATTCGTCAGCGCATGCTCGCGCTCATGGACTCGTCAGTCTCACTCTCGACCCAGGAAAATCTTTGGCTGCTCCTTACCTTCAAATCGATGGTGGAAGCGGAAAACGCTGAAGCGCTGACGAGCGCTGAACCCGCGGGGTTCATTTCCAAGAACGGGCGCTCCCAGGCCTGGCTCGAACATAAAATGAACGAGCCGTTGATCGTGAATGGACTCAACCGTGCCGCGCTCACTTTTTTGCTGAAGGCGGAATATTCCACTGCGGAAATGGAAACCGAACGCGTCGATCGCGGATTTCGGGTCGAGCGCATCCTGAAAAACTTAACCGATGCGAAGCGAACAGGCGCAAACGCCGCGCCGCTAAAAATCGGCGATCAGGTGCTAATCACGTATCGGATCAATACACGCAAAAAACAAAACTACGTCGCGCTGGAAGACGCGCTGCCGGCGGGACTGGAAGTAGTAAATCCGAATCTTGCAATGATCGGCCGCTTTTTTGCGCTGCCGCCAAACGAATCTGACAGTCACGTGCTGACGCTCTCACATTCCGAGATGCGCGATCGTTCCACCCTTCTTTACTTCGACGATTTTGCTCCCGGCACCGGCACATATTCCGTGCTCGCGCGCGCGACTGCGGCCGGAACCTTCCGCTGGCCCGCGACACAGGTGGTCCCGATGTACGAGAGCCGCTTTTCCGGCCTTTCACCCTCGAGCGTATGTGTAATTTCCGGCGAATAATTCTCGCGCTCGCCATCATTTGCATGGTGGTCGCGCTTTCCATTGTTTTCTGGCCGATGCCGGAATCGTTGAGTCAACCGCTTGTTGGAACCATGACTCTGCTCGACTGCCGGGGACGCGAAATTGCCGAGATCGCTTCGCCGGAAGCGCGCGCGCAATTTCCGCGACCTCTTTCGGAAATGAGCAGCTGGTTGCCACAGGTCACGGGGGCGCTGGAAGATCACCGTTTTTTTCAGCACGGCGCCATTGACTGGCGCGCCACCAGTGCCGCTGCTCTGCGAAATTTGGAGGCGGGCCACATTATTTCCGGCGGATCAACCATCACGCAGCAACTAGCGAAAATGGCGCGCGGCCGACCGCATCGGCATTGGTTCAACAAAATTGATGAAGTTATCGTCGCCTGGAAAATTGAGCATCGCTGGAGCAAGGCAGAAATTCTCGCGCAATATTTAAACCGCAGTAGTTACGGCAATCGCCGCCTCGGTCCCGAAGCCGCCGCGCGCGCGTATTTTGGAAAATCAGCGCGCGATCTGACGCTGGCAGAATCAATTTTCCTGGCTGGCCTGCCGCAGGCGCCCACGCGATTCAATCCCTGGAGTCATCCCGAGCGCGCAGCTCAAAAATACGCACGGTCGCTTGCGCGCCTCGAGCAATCGGAGATTATCGACAGCGAAACGCGGCTGCTCCTCGCAAGTTCTCCACCGGTGGCGCGCCGCTTTCCGCCGCCGCGATTGGCGCCGCATTTGGTCGATGCCATTGTCGCACGGAATCCGGCGCGTCGCGGTATTGTCCGCACCTCGCTCGATCTGGATTTGCAAGTCAGGGCCGAGCGACTTCTTCGTGCGCATCTTGCCACGCTTAATCGCTTCGACATTTCGCAGGCGGCACTAGTGATTTTGGATAACGCCACCGGCGCGGTGCGGGCCATGGTCGGCTCTGATGAGTATGACCGTTACCAGATTAACGGAGCGATTCAGCCACGCAGCTGTGGTTCGACCTTAAAACCGTTCGTTTACCTGAACGCACTCGATCGCCGGATCTTGACCGCGGCCAGTCTCTTGCCGGACACGCCAGACGCCATTCGTGACGCCTACGCGGATTACGATCCACAAAATTACAATCGCCATTATCTCGGACCGGTGCGGGTGCGCGAAGCGCTCGCTTGTTCCCTTAATGTGCCGGCCGTTTTCACCATTAGCCGGCTCGGCGCACGGCAGACTTTTTTCAAATTGCAAAAATGGGGCTTCAATTTTCCCCGCCAACTGAGTGATTACGGCGTAGGATTCGTTCTCGGAAACGCCGAGGTTACGTTGTTGGATCTGGCTGGTGCTTATGCCGGCCTGGCGCGCGGCGGAATTGCCACACCGGCGAAATTTTTCACTGCCGAACATCATTCGCTCGACCGTATCGCTTCCACGGAAGCGACTGCGATTATTACTGATATTTTGTGTGACAACGTAGCGCGCGAAAAAACTTTTGGCGCGCATTCGCCACTGGAATTTCAAGAGCGTATTGCGGTCAAGACCGGGACCAGCAGCGGCTTTCGCGATGCCTGGACGGTTGGATTTGATCAGGAGCACACCGTCGCTGTTTGGGCTGGAAACTTTAATGGCACGCCGATGCGCGATACCTTCGCGGTCCGCTCGGCCGCTCCGCTGTGGGCGGCGATGATGCACGAACTGTTGCGCCTGGGAGATCACCCTCTGGGCCCGTCGCGCCCGACCGACAGGCTTATTCAACGCGAGATTTGCGCCGATACCGGATTACTGAGATCGAGTTTTTCCAAATCAACTATTCGCGAATGGTTTCTGACCGGGACCGAACCGAAAGAAGATTCAGCCAGTACATTTTCGGCGGACGGCGCTTTGCTCCTGCCCGGCAGCTACGCCGCCTGGTGCCAGAGCAGCGACAACACCCGAGGTGCACGGGTTCGCCCGGAACTGCGCATCACCAATCCGATTGCGAATGCTCATTATACCATTGATCGCGACCTGCCACGCGCCCAGCAAATGATCGAGCTGACTTCCACACTCGGTCCTTCCGCTTGTTGGTTTATTAACGATGCACCTTTGCCGGCGAAAAACGATGGCCGTTACTTTTGGCAATTATCGCCTGGCGCCTGCAAGCTCCGCGTCGCCAGCACAGAAGGTTCAATTGAAGAAATGATTTCTGTCGAATAAACGCGCGGCGGTTCCTGGTCAACCAGCAATCGCACCGAACAGCAATCTGTCTGGATTTAGCATCTGCCTTGAGCGTCTCTAAATCCTCGAAAAGGCCACTCATGATTTCCGACCAAGGAAGAATCGCGCTGGACTAAAAACTTGACTTACACTTGACTGAACCCAAAAGCCAGCTTGACTCATAACTTGACTTATGCCTGACTAATATTGATGAGCTACGAACCGGTGTACACCATTACCCCCAGGTTGCTCGGGGAGGTGGAGCAGGTCGCGGCCTTGCATGAGCGGATTCAGGCGGCGGCAGTGCAGGTGCCCTGGATTCCCGCGCTGCAAAAGGATGCCCGAGTTCGTAACGCTCATTCTTCCACCGCGATTGAGGGCAATCCCCTGACCCTGGAACAGGTGCGCGCGATCGAGGAAGGACGGGAGATTCCGGCGACAGCGCAGCGCGCCCGCCGGGAGGTCGCGAATTATTTCGCAGGACTGCGTTTCGTGGAAAAGAACGCGCAGCGCAGCGCCGTTACTCACGCCGAGATCCTGAAAATGCACCGTATCATCGCGGGCGCAGTGATGGACCAGGGGACAGCCGGACGATACCGAACGATCCGGGTGCGGGTGGGAAGTTATGTGGCGCCACCGCCGGACAAAGTACACGGGATGATGTCGGACTTGCTGGCGTGGTGGAACATAAAAGCAGCCAGGATTTCGCCCGTCCTGAGCTCAGCCATTATCCATCATCGTTTTGAAAGGATTCATCCCTTCGCCGACGGCAACGGACGCGCCGGCCGGATGCTGGCACTGTGGGAACTGTATCGCCGCAGGTTCGACACCCATCACATTTTTTCGATCGACGAATTTTATTGGGAAGATCGGCCGGGCTATTACGCCGCACTCGAGAAAGTGCGCAAGGAAAAGGACGATCTCACCAGCTGGCTCGAATACAGCGCCGAAGGATTGCGCCTGACTCTCGAACGGGTCTGGACCCGTATCCAAAAACTATCGGCCCATGCTGGTAAAACGAAGCTGGTGCTGCGTCCGAAGCAGGAGCAGTTGCTTCATCTGCTGCGCGAGCAAAAAGCGATGACGCCGCGTGAGATTTGGGACGGGATCGGGATATCGAAACAGGGCGCGCTCGATTTGTTGCGACCATTGATCAAGGCGGGTCTGGTGCGCCGCATTGGAACGAAGAAGACCGGCCGGTACGTTCTAACGTGATAGATCTACGCGCAGCCGCAGCAAGATTGTAGGCCGTCTCTGTGAGACGGCGACCGAGTAGAATGGCGTCTGACACAGACGCCCTACAAATCTGGGGAGCGCAGGCTGCCAGCCTGCCGTTGCCGGCAGCTTGCCGGCAACAAATTCGCGTCAGCGAACTCTTCGTAAGAAAACGTTTCGCGAACCCGAGACCGCCTCGCCAACGCCCGGAAAAACAACGGGACGACAGGACAACAAGACAACAGGTCAGCAGAACCAAAAGTCGCGTAATCAGTAGTCCGTCGTCGGTAGTCCAGTGGTCCCGTCTGGTTAAGAATCGTAGCAATCCAGATACTTGATGCCGGAGCCGGTGTTGAAAATGACAACTCTTTCGTTAGGCGAAATTTTGCCCGACGAGAGTAGCGACCTAAGTGCCGCGAAGCACGCTGCGCCTTCCGGAGCGACGAAGAGTCCTTCGCTCGAACCAACTTCTGCAGCAGCGCGGATCATTTCTTCGTCCTTAACTGCGATGGCGCCGCCATTCGACTGGCGAAGAATGTTGAGGATAAGAAAATCGCCTATCGCTTTGGGAACACGTAACCCGGCGGCAAGTGTATGCGCATTGGGGAACTCGGCGGCGGAGTTTTCTCCGGCTTCGAATGCACGAACGATAGGCGCGCAGCCCTCGGCCTGCACCGAGAACATCCGTGGCCGTTTTTGGCCGATCCAACCGAGTCTCTCCATTTCATCGAACGCTTTCCACATCCCGATAAGGCCGGTCCCGCCACCGGTGGGATAAATAATGGCGGCGGGTAACTTCCACTCCATTTGCTCGGCCAATTCGTACCCGAGTGTTTTCTTTCCCTCGATCCGGTATGGCTCCTTGAGCGTCGAGACATCAAACCAGTTCTCTTTGCGCCTCCCGATCTCAGCGGCGCAATCGGTAATAAGGCCGTCGATCAAGGTGACGCAGGCACCGAGCTCACGGCATTCGATAATGTTGGCCCGTGGCGTGTCGCGTGGCATGAAGACGTGGGCTTCGAGTCCGGCACGCGCGGCGTAGGCGGCGAGGGCGCTCCCGGCATTGCCGGCGCTTGGAGCAACGAGTTTGGAGGCGCCAAGATGTTTCGCCATCGAAACGGCGACGGACATCCCGCGGGCTTTGAAACTTTGAGTCGGATTCTGTGATTCGTCTTTGATCCAGAGATCTTGCATTTGCAAGGAGGCGCCGAATTTTTCTGCGCGAAGCAATGGCGTTCCTCCTTCGCTCAGTGAGACGGGTGAGGTCTCGATCGGCACGGGCAATAATTCACGATAACGCCAGAGCGATTTTTCGACGCGGGTTAGGAGTGTTTCGCGTTTGAGCGCGCGCCCCGCTTGTTCGAGGTCATAAACAACGAAGAGCGGTTTGCGGCATGTCGTGCATAAGTTTTGCAGCTTCGTCCAGTCGTGATGCAACCCGCAGGATGTGCAGCTCAAGTGGGTCAGAAACATGGAATAGGACGGCCTGGAGGCGATGTTAACATGATGGGGCATTGCCGCCATTCGTTTAGCGAATCCTTCGACCTCAAACCGACGAGCAGGACCGCGATAAGATGAGACTCGTACCGCTAAACACGCCAAGAGACGCTAAAATTGATCCCCAGGTATTGCTCGCCAAAGAAAAGCGGTGTGGCGCTCCGCTTCCCACCGCACTCCCCGGAAAAAGAGAAACCCGGCGCATTTGTCCAAGTTTTTGCCGGTACAAGACGGTTAGCGTTGCGTACCGGAAGACTCGATCCGTTGTGCGCATTGTGTTAATCCACGAGCCGCATGACTAAAAACGTTTCCGTGCGCCGCCCGTCACGCGCCTGGTACCGTCCATCGCTGACCACGCAGATCATGATCGGGCTGATTGTCGGTGTCGCGGTCGGCTGGATACGGCCGGAATGGGGGAACAACGTCTATTTTCTCCGCGACATTTTCCTGAATCTGATCAAATCAATCATTGGTCCGCTTGTTTTTTCGACTCTGGTCGTTGGCATCGCTGGGGGCGGCGATTTACGGAAGGTGGGGCGGATGGGCGTGAAAGCGCTCGTTTACTTCGAAGTTGTCACTACCGCCGCATTATTCATTGGATTAGCGGTCGTCAATTTAACCAGGCCGGGAACGGCAGTCCCGCTTGTCACGGGGGCGGGTGAGACGGTAGCGAAAATTGGCGAAACACATCCGCGGACTTTGATCGAAACGCTCGCGCATGTATTTCCCTCCAGCGTCTTCGATTCGCTGGTGCGCGGCGACATTCTCCAAATCGTCGCCTTCTCCGTGCTCTTTGCGATGGCGGTGTCGGCGGTTGGCAAAAAAGGAAAACCGCTTTTGCGCGGAATGGAAAGTCTCTCGCAGGTGATGTTCAAGGTGACGAACTACGTCATGAAATTTGCGCCTATTGGTGTCGCTGCGGCCATGGCGCATACAATCGGCACTCAGGGGCCGGGTGTGCTCGTTAGTTTGGGAAACCTCATATTGAGCTACTACCTCGGACTGATAATTTTCATCGTATTCGTTTTCGGACTCATCATGGTGATAACCCGTGCGCCGATTCGGCAATTCGTGTGCGCGATCCGCGAGCCGGCGACAATCGCTTTCGCGACCACGAGCAGCGAATCAGCCATGCCCAGAGCGATGGAGGCGATGGAACGCCTTGGCGTGCCGAAACGCATCGTCGGTTTCGTTATGCCGACCGGTTATTCCTTTAATCTCGACGGCTCGATGATTTTCCTCGCCGTCACTTCGATTTTTATTGTGCAGGCCGCCGGTCCGAGCGTGGGGCAACACTTTGGTTTCGCACAGCAGCTTTCCATGATGGTTGCCTTCATGATTACATCCAAAGGGATCGCTGGTGTTCCGCGCGCGTCCATTCTGGTTCTACTCGCCACTTTGACGAATATAATTCCAGCGCCGGTCGCCGCGGCCGGCGTGGCGATTGTTCTCGGCGTCGATGCGATCATGGATATGGGCCGATCGTGCGTGAACCTGATTGGTAACGCCCTCGCCACTCTGGTCATTACGCGATGGGAGGGCGAATTCGATGATAATCGGGCGCGCGTCTTCGGCACACCGGCAGAGGCAGAACTCGACTTGCGCTCCGGTGACGTCGCCTTCGCGGAAGCTGCTGACGAAACCTAGGCCGGCGAATTACCAGGCGGCGGCGGTTGCTGGCGAGGCGAACCGCGTTTGCGCTGGCTGATTTCTTCCAGCAGCTCGATCTGAATTTGCTGAATTTCGAAGAGGCGGTTGTATTGCCCCCGGAGGAGGTGATCGATTTTCTCGTGCAGGTGCCGAATCTCGAGCTCGGCCTTAAGATTGACCTTGTAATCGTTCTCCGCCCGCAATCGATCACGGGCTTCCGCCCGGTTTTGGCTCATCATGATGACGGGGGCCTGGAGCGCGGCCAGGCAGGAGAGGATGAGATTCAGCAAAATGAACGGATAAGGATCGAAGCTGCGATTGAGCAGGAGCAGCACGTTGAGCACGATCCAGACGGCGATAACGGTGCCGAAAGTGATGATGAATTTCCAACTCCCGCCGAACTCCGCGATTTTATCCGACAAATGTTCGCCAAAGGTCAGTTTGCGCTCAAATTGTTTTTCAATGTTCTCGGTCAGCACTTCGTGCTCTCGCAAACTTTCGATGACTTCGTGATCGAGTGCCGTTAGCTCACCAATTTCACACTCGAGCGTGTGTTTAACGTAATCTCGGCGGAAGGCGCCGAGGTCGCCGAAACAAATGAACTCCTGCGGATTCCAATTGGGCCGCTGCGACTTGATGAATTCGGCGAGCGAAGGCCGCACGTTGTCGCCGATAACGCCGTTTTGCGGCAGGAACGACCGGCCGCAAATCTGGCAATTGAGTTTTCGCGACGCCGTCGCTTCCATTGTTCGCAATTAAGAGTGAGCCGTAGTGGTTGTCGATTCAATCTTGAACGAACGGCGCGCGATTTTAGACTGGGTTGATGGAGGAAGCCGAGGTCCCACTCGAACATCTGCACGAAGAGATCCATCATCACGCAGAACATACCGGCGAGAAATGGATCTCGTGGGTGGCGTTGAGCACGGCGATTCTCGCAGTGCTGGCGGCGATTGCGGGATTGCTCTCTGGCAGTCATGCGAATGAAGCGATGATGAGACAGATCGAGTCGGCTGATCAGTGGGCATTTTATCAGGCCAAGGGTATCAAGGCGGCGGTGCTCGACGCCAAAATGAGCCTGACCAGTTCAACCAGTGATGCGGACCGGGAAAAGGCGGCAAAATATTCCGAGGAACAGGCTGAAATTCAAAAGGAAGCGCGCGCGAAAGAAACGGAAGCGAAAACGAATTTTCATCAGCACGAGGTTTTCGCGCGTGGGGTAACCTTATTTCAAATCGCAATCGCGATCGCGGCAATTTCGGCTCTAACGAAACGCAGACGCTATTGGCTGGTAAGTATGATCCTCGGCGCGATAGGCTGCATTTTCCTCGCCCTTGGTTTTGTTCAACATTGAACCATGCGTGTCCTGGCGATTGATGCTTCATTGCGTAACTGCGGAGTGGCGATTGTTGACGGCGGGAATGGGAGATCGCGGGCGCTTTTCTTTGGCACCATCCATAACGGCAGTTCGTTGAAGTCTTCAGCTTGCCTGGTCGCGATTCGCGATCGGCTGGCGCAATTGATTCGCGAGCATGAGCCGGATTGCTGCGCGCTGGAAGCCGTGATTTACGTGCAGAGTTATAAAACCGCGATTTTGCTCGGGGCGGCGCGCGGTGCTGCCATTCTCGCCGCAGCGGAAAACGGCTTGCCGATTTTCGAATATGCACCGAGACGAATCAAACAGGCGACCGTTGGAACTGGTGGGGCGCGGAAGAATCAGGTCGCGTTCATGATGCGGGCGTTGCTCGGCTTAACCGAAACACCGGATGCAGATTCAGCCGATGCGCTCGCAATTGCTCTCACTCATTTACGCGCGCAGGAAACCGCACGATTGGGAATCCCGGGGGCAGCGCAAATATGAGTGTTGAGCTTGATCATCCCCGGAGGGACGCGCTTCCGCGCGTCCAGGACATGCAGAAGCATGTCCCTCCGATGGTGACGCGCTGGCTTGGTCGGGTGAATTTTGCGGAGGCTCTGGCATTGCAGGAGAAAATCGTGGCGCAAAAACGATGCGACCCAACGTTGGCGGACACCATCCTGTTGCTCGAGCACGACCCGGTTTACACGATTGGTCGGACACCCGACCAGACCAGCTTGCGTGGTGGATCGCATTTGCCGCATCCGTTTTTTCAAATCAATCGTGGCGGTCAAGCGACCTATCACGGACCGGGCCAGTTAATGGGTTATCCGATTATCGACCTGCGTAATTGCGGGCAGGATTTGCACAAATATTTGCGCTGGATCGAAAGGTTATTGATCGAATTTTTGGCCGTATTCGAAATTGACGCGCAACGGCGTGAAGGATTGACCGGCGTTTGGGTTGAGGAACGAAAAATCGCGTCGATCGGCGTGGGCGTTCGGCATTGGATCACAATGCACGGTTTCGCCCTAAACGTGTGCGGCGATCTATCGCCGTTCGATCAGATTACGCCGTGCG
>OBJR01000018.1_pt1 | contig 23557 bp, 14 predicted proteins | sample 1519711 | NCBI WGS metagenome assembly OBJR01 (sample SAMEA3235155, study PRJEB22506) | soil metagenome | biome: Forest; feature: Temperate coniferous forest; material: soil | place: Canada | collected 2011-06-18 | depth 0.2 m | reverse complement strand
GCGTGGCGACTTGCGATCAAATTCGCGCCAGCGATGGCGGCGGCGAGGAAGATCGAGGCGGATGATGCCTGGAACGACTTCGCCACGCGCGACCAGGAAATGGGGCCAACGGTGATTCAGCCGAATGTCTCCGGCTATGCGAGGATTCGCTGATGGCGCTCGGCGATCTTCAAGGACGCGCCAAGACCAGTGTTCGCAACCCCGCAGCAAAGGGAGAATGTGATCGGTGCGGTACGTGGTGGCAACTTGACCGCCTCTCACGGCAGTTCGAGTGGCGCGGCACCAGTCTGGCGGATACCGGCTACCTCGTGTGCGAACCGTGCCTGGACACGCCTTATGAGCAAAATCGCACCCTGATCCTGCCGCCTGACCCGATCCCGCGCGTCAACCCGCGCCCGAGCCACGATGTCACCGGCATTCCCTACATCGGTACGCCGTTGCCGACCTCGCCATCGACCAAGGGGTTCACGCAGTATGTGATCAACGCGGCGATCTCTGGTCTCTATCCGGTGGAGAAAGCTGCTGTCATGTCCGCTATCGCCGGTTTGTCAGGCGTCGCGACACCGGGCGGTCTGGTCGATCGCTCGGTGACGGTCTCTCCGGCCAATCAATCGATCTCTGTCATGAACGCCAATCCAGCGCGGGATTATCTGTTGCTCTACAACCCGAGCGGCCCGCAAGTGCAGCTTTACCTCGGTGTCGGCGCGATCTGGGGCAACATCGCGAACCTCATCATGGGACCGGGCGAGGCGTATTTCTGGGCCACGGCGCAGTTGCTTGGTGTGCCGTATGCCGGCGCGCTGTCGGTCATCGGGCTCTACCCGGGGATGCCTTTTTTCGCGTGGGAGCACTGAATGTCCACAGGTCCCACGGGAGCGACCGGCCCGACCGGCGCGACTGGCGCCACCTCCGGAAACACTGGCCCAACCGGTCCAACAGGCGCGACCGGCCCCACAGGCCCCTCCGGGCCGAGCGGCGTTGCCGGGCCGACCGGGGCACCGGGGCGTGGCGCGACGGGTGCCACGGGACCAACGGGCGGCTGCGCGATCATCGTCGGCCCGACCGGGCCTGCTGGCCCGACGGGTCCGAGCGGCGGTGCCCCTGGTCCCACGGGTCCGACTGGCCCAACCGGCCCAACCGGCCCCACGGGGCCGACGGGCGATACCGGCGACACCGGCCCGACCGGTCCAATCACGGACGGCTCACGCGGTCTCGCATTCTCCTTCGGCGGCGCCATCCCGGTCGATACCGACTTCCCGCTGTCCATCCTGCAACCAGGAACGCTCGTCGCCGATGCGGCCGGCGCATCGGGCTACATCGAGACACCTGGCACCGCTGAAATCGACCTGATTCTGAGCGTCAATCAGGGCGGCTCGTTTACCGCGCTCGGCACGATCGCCATCGATACCGGTGGCACCTATACGTTCCCGACCTTCAGTGCGGTCATCTTCATCGGTGACGCGGACGAGGCGGTGGTCATCACCACGCCATCGAGCTTCTTTGGTGGCGCGGTGATCGGGTTCACGCTGCCGTATATCGTCACGGGCGGCGGCGGTGGGTTGCAGGGACCGATTGGTCCGACCGGCGGCACGGGTCCGACTGGTCCGTCCGGCGGCCCGCCTGGCCCGACAGGCGCGACAGGTGTTACGGGTGCGACAGGTCCGACAGGCGGAACCGGTGGGACGGGAGCGACCGGAAGCACTGGCGGAACGGGATCAACGGGAACGACCGGCGGCACGGGTCCGACCGGCTCGACAGGCGCCACCGGTCCAACGGGGGCGATCGGTGCGACTGGTTCGATTGGTCTGAGCATCACAGGTCCGACGGGATTAACTGGCCCGACTGGCCCGACTGGCGCGACGGGGGCTGACTCATCGGTTGCTGGTCCAACCGGTCCCACAGGTCCGGCTGGCACGGGTGCGACGGGTGCCGCCGGCCCGACGGGACCGGCAGGTGCGACAGGGCCAGCGGGGGCAACAGGTTCAACAGGCGCGACCGGAACGTCAACTCTAACGATTACGCAACCCTGGATCGGTATCAGCCCCAACAACGCTGTGATCTTTGAGTTCCGGAACGCCGGCACTGTGTCAGAGGTAATCGGAAACGCGGAAATTCTGAACGGTGCGGCGTTCACGGCGCAACTGTTTAAGGCTCCCAGCGGCACGGCCGTTGCCTCTGGCGTGACCGTAACGTCCACCAGTTTCAACGCGAACACACTGGCGTTCACCGATCAGACGTTGACGATCACCGGGTCGAATGCCGTTGGCGCGGTGGGAGATCGGCTTGGGATCATCACAACCGGGACTGCCGGGACCGCGATGGTGGCGAACCTGACCGTGAAGATCGCGCAATGATCCTGGGGGGCGCCGCCGCACCGGCATCAGTCGTGCCATCCACCGATGGGGCGGCGGCGAAGGGTCACGGTGGCGGGACGAACGTCCTCACGACCAACGATGTCACGCTGACCAATGCGACAGCGAACGCCATCCTTGTCGCCACGATTTATCATGAATTGAACGGCGCGCTGCCGACAATTACCAGTGTTACCGGCGCGAGCCTGACCTGGACGAAGCGATCAGGTGTAGCCACGGGTGGAATATCCAGCCTTGAGGTGTGGTGGGCGCTGGCGCCAACACCGCTTTCAGGCGTCACCATCACGGTGAACTTCTCAGGCAATTATGACGCGGCGGCGATCATCGTCGTGCCGTTTAAGAACGCGAACACGTCCACACCATGGGATTCTAATGTCGCGGTGCCAGCGTCAACCACGTCAGTTGGGACCGGCGCCGATTACACGCCTTCCGTCGTGGTCAGCACAACCGCCAATAATTGTCTCTTGCTCTATTCCGCCGGGACCAATCAGTCATGGGGTCTCCCCGACACCGTGACGCCGGGCTTTACATCGATCGCGTTCGTGTTCAACGGAACGGCACCGGTTCTCTATGCCTGCATGGAGGTGACTTCAGCCCCCGCCGCGTCGCCTATTACGGGCGTCACTGAAACGTGGGGAAGCGCCATTCCGATTCGCGCGGTGCCCAATTCCCCCATAGGACCTTACACTGGCCTCCAGGCAACTTGTGACGCGTTGGTTGGAGCCTGATGGCATACGACCTGAAGCTCATCGAACTGCCGACGCTCTCCATTGGAGGGGTGCACCAGTTCGAGACGCAAGCGGGTTTGCCCGGATCGTTCCGTTATATGCTGTTCAATGAGTGGGTGTGCCTAGGGTCTTTTCCGCGTATTGTGGACTTTAGTAACAATGTGCATTTCGGCGGAATCGCCGTCACTAACACAAGCGTTCATGTGACCTTAAATAGCGGCCTGGATACGGTGATGTTCGACGCGTTCTATGATGCGCCAATCGGCGCTTATCGCTCTAACGTAATTGTTTCGGTGGATAGTCTCGCGGGCATTGTTAAGGTCGTTGTCAACCGCCAGTCCCTCCCGATTACATCCGGTGGATGGACAGGGCCGTTCGCGCTTTTTGATAATCCGAATGGTGATTGGCTGGTGCAAGGTTCTGGGTCGTCTTCTCCGGGAAGCAATGTTGGCGATCTCTATCTTGGTTCTCCTTCAGCATTCTTCGACACGGATGTTCCGGCCAATTTGGACAAATTCATCACCGCCAATTTAACGCCGGTAGACCTTGGTGTGGACGGTTCTGGTCCGACGGGATTCCCGCCTGGGACGTTTCTGACAGTGCGGACCGCCGATCCCAATACCTTCGCGGACAACAATGGAACGGGCGGCCCATGGGTTATTGGCGACCCTCCACTGACGTTCGAGGTGCCGGGGACATGCCTCATATTGCCATCCGGCTTTCTCTTTCAGGCCCAGGTGTTGTAGGAGAGCACCATGACTGCGCTGACCTATACCACCCTCCGTGATACCCTGGTCACCGCCCTCTCGCAGGCGCCGTATCCCTATACGACGCTGCCGGACGACTTCAACACGCTTTATCCGCAGGCGATCACCTATGCTGAGGGGCGGATTTACAAAGACCTCGTGCTACTCGCCACGCGGACGGTCGATGCGTCCTTGGTGACCGTGAATGGCACGCGATCGCTCAATCTGAGCCTAATGACGACAAAGGTCATCGTGCCGGAAGGATTCGCGCTGCTCACGCCGGCCGGGTCAAACTATATGAACGGCACGCAAACGCCGTTCGACGAGGCGTCGCTGGATACGATCGATCAATTCTGGCCGAGGCCGTTGACGACGATGGACCCTTCGTCGGCGGACAATATCGGGCGGTATTGGGCATTGCAGGACGATCATACGCTTGTCATGAGCCCGACGCCGAACGCGGTGTATCGCGCCGTCATCACGGGGTTGTTCCAGCCGGCCTCGCTTGGCCCCTCGTCGCCGAATACGACGACGTATCTTTCGATCATATATCCGGAGTTGTTGACGGCGGCGTGCCTCATCTTCCTGACCGGCGCGCTGCTACGCAATTTCGGCGCGCAGGCTGATGATCCGAAAATGGCGCTTTCTTGGGAAAGTCAGTATGCCGAATTAATGCCGCTGGCGAAGTACGAGGAAGCGCGGCGCCGTGGTCTCGTAATGCCAGACACGCCGAAACCGCAACCGGCACAGGCCGCCTGATGCTGCCGATTTCATTACAGGTTCCTCCGGGGGTTGATACGCAGGGAACCGCGTTGCAGGTTGGACAGAAGATCGCGCGCAGCAACCTTATTCGTTTCAAGAACGGATATACCCAAAAACTCGGCGGTTGCCGACACCTGATCTCGATGGCGTTCGGCGGTGTGGCGACCGCCGTGCTGCCGTGGGCCGCACTCGACGGCACGCAATACATCGGCATCGGCACGAACAACGAACTGGACGTGATCGCGGGCGGCGCACTGGTCAGCATCACGCCGACAGCCGGTATCGCTTCCGGAGATTGGTCGCTCGACAAATGGGGCGAGGATATGGTGGCCGCGCCCGCTGGCGGTACGGTCTTCATCTGGACGCCGCCGGTCGGCGTGGGCAACATCGCGGTTCCGGTCGCCAACGCGCCGTCCATGGTCAATGGTCTGATTGTCGCGGCGCCCGAGCAGCAGATCATCACCTGGGGCGCGTATTCCACCACGCTCGGCGCGCAAGACCCGTTGCTCGTGGCATGGAACGACGTGGCGAACCTGACGGTCTGGACCGCCGGGGTAAACAATCAGGCAGGCACGTTCCGCATTCCGAACGGGTCGCGCATCGAAGCGGTCATGTGGTTCGGGTTGTCCGGGTTGCTCTGGACCGACCTCGATATGTGGTCGATGACTTATTCCAACTATCCTCTGATCTATGGGTTCAACAAGCTGGCGCCGAACGCGGGGTTGATCTCGCGGCGGGCGGTGGCCGCGCTCGGCACGCGCGTCGCCTGGATGGCGCAAAACGATTTCTTTCTGTTCGCGGGCGGTCAGGCGCAACCGATGACCTGCACGGTGCGGGATTTCGTATTCGACAACCTGGACCGCGACTTCCTGAACGCCATCCACGCTGATGCCAACACGTATTTTGACGAGATCATGTGGCGCTTTCCCACGCATGGCAGTTGCGGCATGGACAGCGCCTACGTGAAGTGGAACGCCACCGAGGACAAATGGGATTATGGTTTCGGTGAACCGATGATCTCGGCCTGGGCCGATCAGTCCGTCATTGGGGCGCCAATTGGGGCCGACTACGCCGGTCTGATCCTGCAATGGGAGACCGCGCTGGACTACGATGGGCCGGCGCTCAACAGTTTCTTCGAGACCGGCTGGTTTCAACTGGCCGAGGGCGAGGAGTTTCTGTTCCTGGAGCGGGTGCTACCAGACTTTCGGCTGAACGATGGCGGCCAGGTCCAATTCACCATCACCGTCGCGGACCAGATACCGGCTGACGACATCGACTACCCTGTGCGGGTTTATGGTCCCTACACGGTGCTGAAATCAACGCCCTACATCATCGTGCGAGCACGGGGGCGGGTGGCGAAAGTGCTGATCGAATGCACCGCTGCGAATACGTTCTGGCGCTATGGCAAGCCGCTGGCGGTCGTCTCCGTCGATGGGCGCCGCTGATGTCGGCATTCTCCGGGGTCCCTGTCAGCGTCGCCGGGATCACCGATGTCAACACGAACCTAATCAATATCCAGCGGTCGCTCGCGGCGCTGTTTCAGACTATCCAGACAATTACCGTGGCGGGTGCTACCGGACCAATGGGGCCGGCTGGTCCAGCAGGTCCCACAGGTCCGACCGGATCGCCTGGAGGAACGGGGACGGGTCCAACCGGCCCGACCGGACGGACGGGGCCGACCGGCGCAACCGGCGGCACTGGGACGGGTCCAACCGGTGCTACTGGCCCGACAGGTCCCACAGGCGCTACCGGGGCTACTGGTGTCACGGGAACCGTCTCGTCGTTCAACACGCGGACGGGCGCGATTGTTTTGCTGACGGCTGACTTTGCTGGTCTCGATCTTTCGACGCTGCCGGTTGCGGACCCTGGCGGTGGTCTGCCATGGTTGAAAGCAGGCGACGTTCATGTGGGGCCGTGATATGGAGTCATAATGGGACGCCCACCTGACCACTGGCTCTTTACCGACACTGTTTTCCCGCAGGTTGACATCGCCGATGCGGTGGTGACACCGGATGGTGGCGTGGCCAGCCGGTTGGGCAGTCTTCTTGGTGGAACGGGCGGCCTTGGTCCAAAGGGTGTGACCGGCCCGACTGGAGCCACGGGTGCGACCGGTTCAACTGGAGCAACGGGACCGGTCGGTGTGACGGGCTCAACAGGCCCAACCGGGGGAACCGGCTCAACCGGGCCGACAGGTTCGGCGGGCCTCACGGGATCAACAGGTCCCACCGGTCCAACCGGAGCAACCAGTCCAACGGGTGCCTCCGGCCCAACTGGCGCGGGCGGCGCGACCGGCACTGGTCCCACTGGGCCAACCGGTCCATCCGGCCCGACTGGGGCTACTGGTTCAACGGGAGCAAGCGGGGCAACGTCCGGCATAATCGGCCCGACGGGTGCGACTGGCCCCACGGGCGCCGTTGGCCCAACTGGGACAATCGGCCCGACTGGCGCAACCGGCTTCATGGGGGCGATTGGTGTTACTGGTTCAACGGGAACAACCGGCTCGACGGGCGCCACGGGCGCCACGGGAACGGTCCCCTACACCATCGCGGTTTATGTGCCCGGTACACTTGCGGCTTCCCATGTCATGCTCTTTCACGAATTCCCCGCGCCGATCACCTTCCCCGCCAATTTTGGTGCCGCGGCAGTCGGGGGCGCCAGCAAAGCGGCGTCCCTGATCAATTCCACCGGCACCATATCGGCCTTGGTCTCAAAATGTCCGGCCGCGTCCAATCCGACATCGGGCGGTAACTTCGTGAATGTCGGAACTATTACTTTCGCCGCTGGACACGCGGGATCATTCAGTAGTTCGGGTGGCACGACGGTCGCGTTCGCGACGGGTGATTTCATGAAAATTCTGGCTTCGGCTTCGCCAGATGCGACTTTATCAGACGTGATGATCACGCTGGTTGGGGATCGCTGAATGCCGGTTCCTGGCCCGTTCCCCACGAACCAAGGCTTATGGGGCGGCGGGATTTACCCGGTCCTTTCCGGCGCATCCGTCGTCACCGGCTATTCGGTGGACGGCAGTGAAGTCGCGGGGGCTGTCACGCTCGACCTGATGCGACACTTTTACTACGACACTTTCTTACTCAATCTCATCGATGTTTCGCTCACGATCATCTACACAATCGATGGCGCTCCGGTCAGTCCTCGTCTGACATCGCCGTATACATGGGTTTGGGACTCGACCACGGTCGCGGACGGCGGGCATGTTGCCGGGGTGATCCTGGTTGATGGCACGGGCGATACGACCCATTACGTGCCCCTCGCCTGCACTTTCGTTGTCGATAACGTGCCAGGGCCAGTCATCGGACCACAACTCATACCCTCACTTGGCGGGGGAGTTATCCGAAGTATGCAGCGAACCGGCGTCCCGGAATGGATATCGTGGACCACCGGCTATACGCGGCCTCATCCTGTCTCGACGGTGCCATACAATGCCCAGGTCAGCCCTCCCGCGCATTCGCGCGGCCTGCCGGATGCTGGCCTCAGTCAGAGCTTTATTGAAGAACCACTCACGCGCGCGAACGTGGGGATAGACTCGACGGACGTTCAGATAGTCAGAACCAAGACCGGCCACATCGTCGTTGAAGTCTACTTTATGGAAAAGGGTTCAACGGCGGATGGTTCTTTGGCGGGCGTGTTGGCCGAACCTCTGATCGATGGGCCGCGCGATGATAATGGCGTTTCACCATATTCAACCTTTGTCCCGCACCCGACTTTGCGTGGATTTACCGGCATCGACCTGGGCGGCCGGTTGTTCACCCTTGGCCTGAATGGAACGGTAACGACGATTGTCGGACGCCGGGTGAAGCGAGATATCGTGCCTTATAGCCCAAACGATCCGCGCGTGACCGAAGCCGACCGCCGCGCGTTGCAGATCGATATCGTCGGCACTTTTCCCGATGGGGAATGGAACCAGCCGAACGACCTCTGCTATGACCCGCGCGACAACAATATCATTTATGTCGCCGACACGAATAATGGACGAATTACGAAAACCGATCTTTCGGTAAGTCCCCCACACACGATTGCCTATGCGACTGGCTTTGTCGGTCCGTCAAGTGTCGTGTGCGCCGCCGATGGGACTCTCTATGTCACGGACTATGATGCGGGAACCGTCAGTTCGATCGCCCATGACAGCGGGCCTATAGCCACGATCGCCTCCGGCCTGGACCAACCGTTTACGGTCCGGTTCGACTCACATGGCAATCTTATCATCAACGAACTGAGGACTGGCACACTCAAGCGTATCGACATCGTGACACATGCGGTGACTCTGATTGTCGCTAACCTGTGTGGACCGAATTGGAATTGGATCGCGGTAGATACGAAGGGCAATGTTGGCCCCGTGGACGACATCCTGGCGATTTGCGCGCTCGGTGGCGACAATTCCACCATAAATCGTGTGTCCGCCGACGGAAGCAGAGTCGCGCCAGCCAGTCTTGGCGGCGGGCATTACCCCTGGGTTGTCGCGATCGACAAGGACGAAGGCCGCGTGTTGACGTACGGGTTTGGCGACAGTGCCCCCAAGGGATGGCGGCTCACGATCCCGACGGACTGGCAGGTCGGCGACTACTACGGATATTTGAACAGAGAACTATCGCCGTTCAATGACCGGCTTGGCGGGATGCTCGATATCTACGGAACCGTGCCGGAGTTTCCGGCCGGCGCCAGGCCTGCTCAAACCGCGTTGCGCGGCAGCGGATACTCAACTTTTCCAGGCTTCGCATCGTACGATGACCTGGCGCAACTCAGCATTCCCGAGATCGGAGCATATATTCAGGCCGGTCTTGGTGGTGGAACCCCGCGTCCGGAATTTACCGGACGCGACCTGCAACTGGCCGTTGATCACATTCAAAAGTCGTCCGCGCTGTACCCATATCCGTTGTTTCCGCACCTTCCCGCACCCCCCGCCGATACGACGCCGCCGATCATTAGTAACGTCACGGCGACGCTCACTGGCGGAACGACCGCGCAAGTGACGTGGGACACCGATGAACCGGCGCTCGGGTATGTCCGCTTTGGTTCTTCGGCTGATCAGGCCAAATACTTCCGCTGGTCCGACATAGAGACCGCGTTCGTCACGTCGCATAGTGTCCTGCTTCATTACCTGCCGGATAACACGGTTGTGCATTTCGCCATCGTGGTTGAGGACCTTGCATCCAACTTCACAATGACGACGGATCATGCGATTGCCACCGGCAGTCCGCCATCTCCGCCACCTCCCCCTCCCCCTCCGCCACCTCCATCTCCGCCACCGCCGCCTCCGCCGCGTTCACTCAGTATGGTATTCGTTACATGATTTCAGTTCTGATTCCCGAGCGCGGCCGGCCGGCGATGCTGCAAAGGTTGCTGGCGTCGCTTTTGCGGCATGGAGCCTACAGCGACTTTGAAATCCTGATCGCGGTCGATGACGATGATCCAGCGTGGCCGCCGGGTTCTTTGCCGGAAAATGGTCTCGCCTGTCGCTGGTTTCTCTGGCCGCGCCCGATCACGCTCGGTGTCAAACTGAACATGCTGGCCGAGCGCGCGCGCGGCGATGTTCTGCTGTTTCTGGGCAACGATATGGTGATGGAGACGCAGGACTGGCCTAGTAAGGTCCAGGCCGCCGCCGATGCGCTGCCCAACGGTATCGGTGTGCCGTTCCTGAATTCCACGCTATCGCCGGGAATGCCAACGTATCCGATCATCACGCGCAAGATGATGGAGGCAGTCGGGTGGTTCATGGACCCAAAGTGGCCGTTTTGGTTTCTGGATACCGCGTACCAGGACATAGGGCTGATGATTGGCGCGCTTTTCCCGATCGATGTCACGGTCTCCGCGCCGGACGGTCTTGGTAAAACCCACGGGATGATCGATCTGCCGTTCTGGGTCCGCTACTTCGAGGCGACCCGCCCGGAGCGAATCACGATAGCCTCACGATTGCTCAACGGAAGCGCCGTTCCGCAAGATCGGATCGCCGAATGTCGCCGCCGCACCGCGCACCTGTCCAGTCCCGATTTCCTGGCACGCTGGGGCGCAACGGGTGAATCGCCACCAGGGCCACGCTATGCCGAAGCCAAGGCCAATGCTCAAAAGGTGCTCGACGCCATGCCGAAACCAACGATTTGCCTGTGTATGATCGTGAAGGACGAGGCGCCCGTCCTCCAACGCCTCTTCGACAGTGTGCGCCCGATCATCGATACCTGGTGCATCGTGGACACCGGTTCGACCGATGGCACGCAGCAGATCATCGCCGCCCTCGCGTCTCAGGCGCCGGGATATTTCATCGAGCGGCCCTGGGTGGACTTCGCGACCAACCGCAGCGAAGCCCTGGCGTTCGCCCGACCTCTGGCCGACTACACCCTCATCATGGACGCCGATGATCCGATGGAAATCGCACCCGGCTTCGTCATGCCGGACCTGACCGCCGATCACTACAGCATCGATATCGAGAATGTCGGCACCCGCTATCGTCGGACGCAAATCGTCAAGAACGCCATTCCCTGGCGCTACCGTGGCGTGCTGCATGAGTTCCTGGAAGGCGAGGGATCGGGGCCAGCCGAGTATCTGCCCGGTCTGACCATCCGGTGCGACAACGATGGCGCACGCCGGCACGATCCGGAGACCTATGTGAAGGATGCGCTTATTCTGGCGCGGGCGGTCGGTGTTGAGACCGATCCCCTGATGAAGATGCGCTATACGTTCTACCTCGCGCAGTCTCAGCGTGATGCCGGCCACACAGCCGCGGCGGCCAACAACTACCGGCATCGCGCCGAAATGGGCGGCTGGGAGGAAGAGGCCTGGCGGGCGAAACTGGAGGAAGGCCGCTGCTATCGCGGTCTTGAACGATGGTCTGACTTTATCCGCTGTGCCCTCGCGGCCTACCAGATGCGGCCCTCGCGCGCCGAACCGCTCTACGACCTGACACGGTATTACCGGGAACGCGGCGAATGGGTGGTCGCGGCGCTGTTTTGCGAGCGCGGCATGTCGATCCCCTATCCCGCCGAGGACGTGCTGTTCGTCGAGCGGCATCCCTACTCCGTGGGGTTCGCCGAGGAATACTCGATTATCGGCTACTATCTGGACCCGGCCCGGCGCGAGATCGGGCACAAAGCGTGCAAGAGGTTGGCCGAGACCGAAGGGGTGCCGGAGGCGACCCGCGACCTGGCCCGGAGCAATCTGGTCTATTACGAACGGCTCGCGGCGTGATATAGGCCTAAAAGGAAGGGATTAAGCCGTTGCCATGGTCCGGAGAATCATTCGCCAAGCACAACCACGGTCTCTCTTCGGCCCAGGACGCGCACGCCGCGCGCATCGCCAACGCGGTTCTGAAACGCAGCGGCGACGAGGGTATGTCCATCGCAGTCGCCAATCGGTATTTCCAGCGCCACGATGACGGCGGCGGCATCGTCGATCCGGCGTCCGGCCAATACGGCGGCATCGCCCCCTCCCCCGAAACGATGAACCCGGTCATGCGCGGCATGATCCAGCGGTATTCGTCGATGGCGCCGGAAAAGTTGCAAGAACTGTCCGTGATGATGGGTGGGTCGCCGCAGGGGCAGATCATCCAGCGGTTGCTCCGGCAAAAACAGATGATGCCGCAGGTGCAGCAACGTGGTGGAATGGTGCACCGCGAGATCGGCGGCCAGATGTCCATGTCTCAGGCGATGCCCGGATGGTCGCGCACGCAGCAGAGCCAGGAGGATACCGGTGCGGGCGCATCGGGCTACCTGCACGGCTCGACGCCTGGGCGCGCGGACGCGATTCTGACGACGGCGCCGGCAGGGAGTCACGTCGTTCCGGCTGACATTATCGCGGGTCTGGGCGAGGGAAACTCTTTGGCTGGAGCCAAGGTGTTCGACCGGATCATGCGGACTGGTCCGGGCGGTATCCCAATGCCGTCGAGCCGTGGTGGCCGGGGGCTTCCACATGCGCCAGCGCCGTTCCGAGAAGCAGCGGGTGGTGTGGTTGGCGGTGATGGCGAGCAAACTCCGGTCGCATTGTCACATGGTGAAGCAGTCGTGCCGCCGCACGTTGTTCGGACCTGGGGCGGCGGTGATCAGAAACTTGGTCACAAAATCTGGGATGATTGGATTGTGACCATGCGGAAATTCTTCATTGACCAACTCAAGAAGTTGCCGCCCCCGGTAAAATCCAGGTGAGCAAGCACTTCGCCCGCTCCGAGCTCGCTGACGCCGGCCTTGTCCGGCAACTTCCCGATGGTTCCTGGTCCGTCATGGGCGGCCACACGATCTCGCCCGACGGCACGATCACGCTGGCGGATGGGTCTATCGTCATCTCACCGGACCAGGCGGCGCGGTTCGGCGACGGTAACCCGAGGGCGGGACGGGCTGAACTGCGGACCATGATCGCGGCGGCGGCGGATCGATCCATAGAAAGCGGCCCAACCGCGAAGCCTACGACCGTTCGGATCGCCTCCATCGCCGATGAACCGGCGTTGGTTGAACTGATGCTGGTCGATCTCAAAGAGAATGCGGAGCGTGTCGCACCGATCAGCGAAGATCGGGTTCTCGCGCATATCCAGGGTTGTACCCAGCGCAAGGGTGGCGTGTGCGGTGTAATCGACGGTCCCGGGGGCTTTCCGGTCGCGGTTGTCATGTTGAACCCGTATCAATGGTGGTACTCCACACAGTGGTATTGGTTGGAAGTCACCAATTTCGTGCATCCTGACCATCGAAAGAGCCGCTATGCGGCAGACCTGTTGCAGTTTCAACGATGGTGGGTAGATGAAGTCAGTCGTGGTTTTGGACATCAGGTCTATTTGCTTTGCGGCGTGCTGACCGCGCGTAGGGTTTGGGCAAAAGTTCTGATGTATCGCCGGAAGTTCGCGCAGATCGGGGGTTGCTTCATGTACCCCGCGCCAGACTGGAAAGGTTGACAAATGTCAGGCGGCGGCGGCACCAATACGACCGTTCAATCCAATGCTCCACCTCAGCAGTTTATCGATGCATACTCGCAAGCAGTCGGGAATGCTAGTAACGTCGCAAGTACACCCTACACACCCTATCCAGGCAATATCGTCGCACCGATGTCGCCGGATCAGACGGGCGCCATCGGCACCGTCGAAAGCGCGCAAGGCATCGCGGCGCCGTTCATCAACAACGCGGCCCAGCACCTCGACGCGGCGACGGCACCGATCTGGAACGATCCGAATGTGCAGCATTTCTCGCCCGATACGGTGCGGCAATACGAGAGCCCTTATACGAACGATGTCGTCAACGCGACGGCCGCCGAATTTCAGAACCAGAACGATATCTCGAACCAGCGTGTGGTTGGCGACGCGATCTCGCATGGCGCGTGGGGGGGCGATCGTTCCGCCGTGGCCCAGGCGATCAACGAAGGCCAGAACACGCGGGCGCAGGCGCCGGTTCTCGCCGGACTTCGCAACCAGGGTTACGCGCAGGCGTTGCAGGAGTTCAACACGCAGCAGGGCGCTGGCCTTGGCGCCACGCAGGCGCAACGCTGGCTTGATAGTCAGGCCGCCGCCGGGATGGGCAACCTCGGCCAGGAGGCACTTGGCACGACGCTGACCGGCGCCAACGCGCAACTCGGCATTGGCGGTCTGGAGCAAACCCAGGCCCAGGCCGAGTTGAATGTGCCGTATCAGCAGTACATCGCCCAACAGGCTTATCCGTTCCAGACCGCCGGGTGGTTCTCGAATATCGCCGAGGGGCTTGGCGGCGCATCGGGCGGCACGGCGCGGACGACAACACCAGGGCCGAGTGCCGTGTCCCAGCTTGGTGGTCTCGCGACGGCGGGCGTGGGCCTCGCGGGGCAGATGGGCGCGTTTAATGGGCTGGGGTCGAGCCCGAGCTTCAATTACGCGGGCTACGGTTCAGGTGCCTCAGTCGCGCCGATTGGGTACGCGCACGGCGGGACGGTTCGTGTCCACAATCTCAATCCTGACGATGCCGTGATGCGGCGCGCGGACGGCGGGCCGGTTCCGAGCGGTTTTGGCGTTGGCATTCCGATGCGGGCGGATGGTGGGATCACTGGGTTCAACAGCCCGATTGACCCCACGGCGCCCTCGATAGGCGGTAGTCCAATCGATTCGATGACCGTGACCAACCCGAACAGTGGCGTACCAGATGTTGCGATCTCCGTTGTGCCGGGGGCATCAGGCGCGGGTGCTGGCCCCGCTACGCACGGAAAAATGGATATCCTTAAAGACTATGGCACAACCTCGACCACGACCGGGGGCTCACAGGACAGCACGCTTGGCGGCCTGATTAAACTCGGTGGCCAGATCGCCGCTGGTATTTGGGGTGGCCCGGCAGGTGCGGCGGCGGCGGGCGCGGTCAATTCCCAGCTTCATTTCAACCACGGCGGCGGTATCGCGCCCTTTCCCATGCACCGCAGCCGCGCGCCAGGGACCGGCATCGCGCCCGCCAACGACGACGGTCCATTCCAGCATCGCGCGTTCGGTGGCATCGCGGTGCCGCAACTCGCTACCCCATCGCCCATGGTGACAACAATCCCGAGCACTCACGGCGGCCCGGCTGTGCCTCAGTTGCTTCCTCCGGCCGGCGGCGGTGCGGCGTCTGCTCCGACTGGGCTCGCCGATTACTTCGCGAGGACGCAGGCGGGCCGGTCGTTCGCACCTCCGCCCAATATGCCGACGTTGAATTTCGCGATGCCCGCGGCAGCGCCCGTTGTGCCAGCCACGTCAGACGCTGGAATTGGTCCGGGACCGCAGAACGTTTTTGGAGGCGACACCACACCAACGCAAGGCGGTGGCGAAGGGGGTGCTGGTGATGGTGGCGAGGGCGGTGGAGGTGGGGATTCCGGTTCTGGCGACGGCGGTGAAGGCGAGTGGCGCGGCGGTATTGTTGGTCGCGATGAAGGCGGCGATGTGCCCGACGATCCGAACGGCACTGTATGGAAGCCCGACCCGGAGGAACCGGAACCCGCGACAGCCGTTCCGGGCTTCACCGGCATAGGCCCCTCGATCCCGAGCGACGGTGCCGCGCCTGAAGCACCCGCGCCAGGTCCGGCGCTTCTCTCCAAAACGCCTGCCGGACTGTTCCAGGCCGCCTCGCAGGCCGTGCATCTCAACGAATCGAATGGCCGCATGACGCCGGGCATTCTCGGCGATGGCGGTAAATCCGGCGGTCCCATGCAGGTGCAGCAGGCCGCACTCGACGCCGTGAACCGTCAGGCGGGAACGCGGATCACGTTCGATCAGATGGTGCGCGATCCAACCATCGGCAAAGCCGTGGGAGACGCCTTCCTCGACATGCTGATGACGAAATACCCCGGTCATCCCGAATATGCGATCGGCGCCTACAACGCTGGAGAAGGGGCGATGAACCGCGCGATACAGTCCGGGCGTGGCGTGGCAGGGCTGCCGGCATCAACCCAGGTCTATGTCGCGCGGGCGATGCGAAACATGGCCGGGATGATGAATGGTGCGCCGCAGCAGATCGCGCGGGGCGGGATTGTTGGGTTGGCCGATGGGGGCGCTGATCCGTCCGGGCTCCTTATTCCAGGTGCCAGCGCGACACCTGATCCGATCCCGACCGAGGACGATCAAGGCGATTCAGATCTTCCCGTGCCACCGATCCCGCCGGTCAACGGGCCGCCGCCAATCGGTCAGGGGATCGCTCCGACACCTACGGCAACGAGACCCGATACCGAAACACCAGATCGCCCCACCGTCTCGCCTTGGCAAAAGCTGATGAATGTCGGCCTCGGCATCATGTCCGGCACGTCGCCACACCCGTTGGTCAATGTCGGACGTGGTGCGCTCACCGGCCTTCAGATGAGCGATAAGGAACAGACCGCGCTCGAAACGGCGGCGCTGCGACGCGACCAGCAGAAGACCAACGCCATGTGGCGGGCCGGGCAGGCGGCGTTGGCGGATGCGCGGGCGAAGCATATTCCGGTGGCCGAGGACCAGGGCCAGCAGAAGTTAGATCAGAGTGGCGCCTTGAACGCCGCGCGTGCCGAATACCTTCAATGGAAGTCGGCGCACGGTGATGCAACGCTGGAGCAGCAGAACGCCAAGCAAGCGGAGATCAATCGGCGGAACGGTGTGCGAGAGGACCAGGGCCAGCAGAAGTTAGATCAGAGTGGCGCCTTGAACGCCGCGCGTGCCGAATACCTTCAATGGAAGTCGGCGCACGGTGATGCAACGCTGGAGCAGCAGAACGCCAAGCAAGCGGAGATCAATCGGCGGAACGGTGTGCGAGAGGACCAGGGCCAGCAGAAGTTAGATCAAGGAACGATGCGGCTTGGTCAAGGCGATCGTCGTTTAGATCAGGGCCAGCAGCGCGTTGACAACCAGGGTCGTTCAATCGATGTGCGGACTGATCAGGGCAACCGTCGTCTGGATCAGACCGACCAAACGATCGCCTTGCGTCGAGATGCCATGAAGACGGCGGCTGACGATCGCGAACGCGCATTGATCGAGCGGGCCAGTGCATCCGATCTGACCCGAGCCACGTCGCTTGTCAGCAGTTCCCGCGATGTCATGGGCAAGCCGACTCTGACGCTCGCCAAGGCACTGGATCAGGTGCGCGTCAACCGGCCCGTGGCGGCACCGACAGCGCGACCGGCAGTAACACCTGCACCCGCCATCACCGCGCCAGCAGCACCGACAGCAGCACCGACAGCCGCACCACAATTCATCGAGGGCAAAACCTACGTGGACGGTCAGGGCAACCGCGCGATATACCAAGGCGGTCAATTTGTCCCGGCACCCTGATGGGCTTCGATCCCTCAACGGCCACACTCGCACCGGATAACGCACCGGTCTCGAAGGGCTTCGATCCCTCAACAGCGAAGTTGTGGGAGCCGGCACCCGAACCGTCCGCACCATCGGTCTCACGCAAACAAGCCAGATGGGACGCGGACACGACCGAGATGCCCGCGCCGAATCCGGACGCCTATCGCGCGGTACAAGAGGCGTCTGGTATTCGGGCACCTCCATCGCCAGCCCCGATCGCGCCAACGGAATATGGACCGGCGCCGGATGTTCCGTCGCCACCTCGGGAAACGCCAACCGTTGGCGATACCGTCTACAGCAACGCGGCAAAGGTGTTTGGGCCGATCGCTGAAGAAGCGAAGCGAGGCTGGACAGATACGCCGCGCTTCCTCAATCCCGCCGCCGAAGACTGGGTGAAGCAGAAACTTGGCCCATTCGGCGAAAGTGCGATCGGCATCATCAACTCGCCGGCCAATGCATTCGCGCTGGGGGCAGCCGCGCTCCGTGGTGGGCAGAAGGCCGTGATGACGGCGATGATCCCGATCCTTGGAGAGACCGGCGCCCGCGATATGGCCGCGACGATCGAGGCGTTTCCTCTGGGTTTCCGGCAGGCGCTTGGCGTCCCGCATGTGGCGCCTCTGACCGCACCCGAAGCCGCGGCGATGCGGCAAGCGCGGTCCATGGCGGGTGTTGGATGGGAAGGGCCAAGCCCTGAGACGCCAGCACAAACCGCCGGCCGCACGGAACGCGAGAGCCGCGAGGCATGGCGGGCTGATATGGAACGGTCGCAGCAACCAAGGATCGCTGGGCCGGTGCCAGAGGCCGCGCCGTTCGATCCAGCGACAGCGCAGCCGGTCGAGCCGACCGCTCCACGTGAAGCCACGCGCCCGAATACGCCCGAGCAGGCGGCGATGGATGAAGAAGCGCGGGTGCAACCTGTGCAACCGACTGAGGCGCCCACGCCACCAGAGTCCACACCTACTCCGGCCGCGCCAGCATCCGGCTCTTACGTCATGCTCAAGCCCGAGCAACTGATCGTCGATCCCAAACGCTTCCAGTTCAAAACCAGCGACGAACGCGGTGTCACGGGTGCGCTGGAAGGAACCGACCGCTGGGAACCGGACCTCGCCAGTCCGATCATGGCGTGGCAGGCGAACGATGGCGGCCTGTATGTCGCGGACGGGCATCAGCGGCACGACCTCGCGACGCGGGCTGAAGCGGCGGGGCAAACCGATGTGCAGATACCCGCGAAGATTTATCGCGAGGCGGACGGCTACACGCCGGAGCACATGCGCGTTCTGGCGGCCTACAAGAACATCGCCGAGGGCAGCGGCACGCCAATCGACGCGGCCAAGGTGTTGCGCGGCGATGTGAAGTTGCCAGCCGATCGCGTGCTGCCCACGCTGCCGCCGCGAAGCCAGATGGTGCAACAGGGGCAGGCGCTGGCGAAACTGTCCGATGAGGCTTTCGGCGTCGTGGTCAACGGTGTCGTTTCGCCAGCCTATGCGGCGCATGTGGGGGCGCTGATCACCGATCCCGCCGAACAGATGGGCGCGCTGCAAATCCTGGCGAAAGCGCAGCCGGCGAACTCGGAACAGGCGCGGTTGATCGTCCAGGACGTGAAGAACAGCGGCTTCGCGAGAGGCACGCAGAGCGGCCTTTTCGGTGATGAGGACTTCGCCAAATCTCTGATTCCGGAGCGGGCGCGCGTTCTCGACAACGCGATGCGGACGCTGCGGAAAGTCAAGGGCGTCTTCAGGGCCGCGATCGAGGGCGAGGAATCGCTAACGGGTGCCGGCAACAAACTGGATCGTGAAGGCAACATTCAGGGAAAGACCGAAAATGAACAACTCCTTGACATCCTCGACCGATCAGCCACCACGCGCGGACCAATCTCCGACGCGCTCAACGCCGCCGCCAGGGACCTCGCCGATGGCAAGCCTGTCGCGGCCGTCACAAGCCAGTTCCTCGCCAAAACGCGGGGACTTATCCGAAGCGGACAAAACGAAACTATACGACCAAGCGATCTTGCTGGTGGCGCAGGAGGCGAGGGCGAAGGCCCAACGCTAGGACTTTCGGAGAGGCGCGCGCCCCTCCCACGCCCGATCGGCCCCGACCTCTTCGGCACCGAACGCGCACAACCCGCACGCCGCGAAGTCGAACCGACGATCAAGGGTGACCAGCGCCAGATCACGATGCCCGGCATGGAGCCATCGGCGCGGCAGGCGCAGGCGTCCCGCGACGCACAGGGGCCGCGAAGCAACCAACAGCCGGCGAATGAGGGGTTGTTCGCAGGAAAAGAGACGGAACAACCGGCGCTGATCCATCCAAAGAGGTCTTTGTTATTCTCTGGCATGGGAGGCGCGACCGACCTGATTAACACGATAGTCGTTCGAGGCGACCCACACACAACCGCTCGCGATTGGACATTGAGACATGGCCGGAGGACTGGCCATGAATATCTGGTTGGGATCAACAATAATAGCGGAGAGGTTGTTCACGCCAGCACAAGCCACAAAAAAAACAAAGCTATGTTCAACTCATTCCCACTTTCAATAGTACCAGAAGATTGGATAACTCTTCACCATAATCATCCCGGAGGTGGCGGATTTTCTCCTGATGATTTGAATGTCGGGTCAATTCCAAGTGTCAAGCATATCGTTGCACACGACGAGGCAGATATGTTTTCGGCGCGAGTGCCAGAAAACTCTCGGCAGCCTGGTGGAGATTCCTGGCGCAAGAGAAGCATCTATGTCGCTAACGGAATGAGACATGCACAGAACGCACTCCGTCCGTGGCTTAATGACATGGTTAAATGGGGGTGGCTGAAGCCGGAAGACTACACGCGCTCCTATTGGGATTTGATCGCCCGCATGCTACACGCGGAAGGACTGATCGATTACGTCAGCACACGTCCGGTTCCAGCCTCAATCGGACCTGGCTTTGAACGGTTTTTGGAGAAGACCTATGGCATTGACGACCCTGGTCGATATACCCACGCCCATAGCCTCGACGAAGCACTTGCTAGCCTTCGTGCGCCAGTGGGAGGGAACGCCGAAAGCCCGCGAGCCGATCTTCGCGGCGGCGCTGGAGGGATTGAAGGACGAACTGAAGGACAGGGGCGCGCTGCCCCGATAGGCACGCAAGGTCGCCTCTTAGAGGAAGGCCCGACACAGGTCGCCGCCCTCGCGCCACCACTTCCCATGACGGGCGGAAAGCCCAACTTCGACGTTCTGACCAGCAAAAAAGACCTCCCGAACCTCCTGAACCACGTCAAGGCCGGCTTCTCGCCGACAGCTATCAAAGGCGCGCGACCGACCGAATTCGCGATCCGCAAGCACTCCGCCGAAGCCTCGCTGGCGTTCCAGCGGGCAGTCACCGCGTTGCGTGATATCCGCGAGTCGGTCAATCGTCTGAGCAAAGCGGACCAGATCTATTTTACCGACCGCATGGAAAACGGACGTGTGCAGAAAACACCCGCGTTGCAAAAGGTCGCGGATACGCTGCGGTCGATCCTCGATGACTGGACAAAGAAAATCCAAAACCTGGGGCCTCAATATCTCAGTCACGCCATAGACAACTACATGGGGCACATTTGGAGCAACTATGAGGAATGGAAGGCGGGACAACCCGCGCCGCATCCATCGCAAGGCATGGGGATCGCGCAAGCCATGGCGCAGGGCAAAAGTCCGCTGCGTGGTTCCGGCAACTTCTTGAAGCGGCGCACCTTCCCGACACAACTCGAAGGGATCAACGCGGGTCTTGTGCCGGTCACGCATAACCCTGTTGACATGCAACTGCTGAAAATCCGCGAGATTCAAAAGTTCTACTTCGGAACGAAGCTGGCCGAGAACATGAAAGCCACTGGCATGGCGATCTGGGTGCCGAAGTCGGATTGGCGCCATGCGCGATATAGCGGTTACGAACCGTTGGATGACCGCGTGTTTGAGCCGGAAATCCACGGGGTTCATCCCGCCGGTCCCGTGATCCCAGGCGCCTACTTCGCGACCGAACCGCAGGCGCGTTTGTTCAACAACTACATGAGCAAGGGGATGGTCGGGAACCCTTGGTACGACATGATGCGCGCCTCGGGGAATGCACTCAACTCGTTGCAACTGCTCTGGCCTGGATTTCACACGTCGTTCGTCACGCTCGATACGGCGAACTCGCGCTCCGCCCTTGGCCTACAACAACTTGCGTTCGGGATGACGCACCTTGACCCGAAGATGGTCGGCAAGGGCCTCACGAGCGTCGCCACTGGCGTTGGTCCCGGAGCGGTCGTGCGATCCCTGATCGAAGGCACCCGACTGCGCCGTGCAGCCTTGGACCCGGCATCAATGTCGCCGGAGTATCGCCAACTCGCCGACGATCTGATCATGGGCGGCGGTCGCCTGAGCATGGATCAGTTCTATCAAAGCTCGGCGACTGGTAGTTTTATCCACGGTTGGAAGGACTTTGACCCGCGCCATATCATGAACCAGGTGGCACAGATGTATGCTGACGCGCCGCCAGGGTGGCGTAAGGCGGTTCTGCCGCCGATCCAGATCGTCTACCGGTCGATGGACACGCTGATGCATCCGCTCATGGGATGGTTGGTGCCGCGAGCGAAACTCGGTGTGTTCTCCGAGATGGCGCGGCAATGGCACGCCACAAATCCAAATGCGACACCTGAAGCACGCGCCGCCGCGATGACGACGTTATGGGATAATGTGGAAGATCGTCTAGGACAAATGACCTATGACAATATCTTCTGGAGCAAGACACTAAAGGATGTCGCGTTCGTCAGTATGCGGTCGGTTGGATGGAATCTGGGAACGATTCGCTCCGGCGCTGGCGCAGCGATCGACACGGCGCAGTTCGCGGCTGATGCGGCGCGTCTTCGCAAGCCGGAATTCACCGGTCGAATGGCCTACGGCATCACACAGTTCATGAACCACGCGCTCTGGGCCGCGATGTTGACTTATCTGTTTACCGGCAGCGGCCCGGAAACCTGGATGGATTATTTCTTCCCGCGCACGGGGAGCCTAACCCCAGAGGGCGAACCGGAACGCCTCGCGATGCCGACTTATGTCAAAGACTGGATCGAGTGGGCGACAAACCCCCGGCAGACTGCGACCAACAAAATCCATCCGCTGGTGTCTCTCGGCGCTCAGATCGCGAACAACCGAGACTATTACGGTGGCCTCATCAACCCGTCTCACATCGACAAGGACGCGAGCGCGGTAGCGGCTTATGGCGACTTCCTGGCTAACTCGGTGATCCCGTTCACGGCACGAGGGTATGCACGCCTCGACGCGGAGGGTGCCAGCCGGGCGGCGAAGTTCATGTCTCTGTTTGGCTTCCAGCCGGCCCCAAAATCCATCACGCAGCCCGAGCGCGGCGAGGTATTCCAAACCAGGGAAGACATCAAGGCATATCGGCGTCTCATGCGCGAAAACGAGAAGGGACGCCTGCACCCGTTCACCACCTACCCATCGCAACCTTCCCCCTGACCTGTTACACTCCATCTGCCCGACGAGCGCCGGGCGTCAATCGCCATGTCCGAGGTGCCCGAGGACGCTGACCAAGGTCTCGCCCCATGGCCGACGATTACGAACTCTATACGGATGCCGTATTCCCGCAGGTGGATATCGCCGATGCGCAGGTGACGCCGGACGGCGCGACGGGTCCGGCGCGGCTGGGGAGCTTGTTGGGTGGCACGGGTGGCCTGGGGCCAAAGGGAGACACAGGCGCGACAGGGGCCACGGGCTCGACCGGTGCGACCGGAGCCACGGGGCCGACGGGTGCCGGCAACACGGGCGCGACTGGCCCATCCGGGGCAACGTCAGGGAATACGGGACCGACTGGTGGCACTGGAGCGATGGGAGCCACAGGGGCGACAGGTGGGACGGGACCAACTGGGAGCACTGGGTCAGGCGCGACCGGTGCGACGGGACCAACAGGCGCAACGGTAGGCGCAACTGGCCCCACCGGAGCCACGGGCGCGACATCGACGGTGCCGGGGCCAACGGGGGCGACTGGTGCGACGGGGGCTACGGGAGCGACCGGCGCTGGCGGCGGTCCCATACCCTCGCAACTGATCGCCTCGCTGATCGGCGCGAACATGAACCTCGCGACCACGGATCAGCCAATGACACTGGATGCGAGCGTAGGGGGCGCCCATTTTGTTTGTGATTATGTATTAGTCACAAACACCAGCGGCCATTTAACAACTGTTCGCGTTGGTGTCTTTTCTGG
>OBJR01000017.1_pt1 | contig 23701 bp, 26 predicted proteins | sample 1519711 | NCBI WGS metagenome assembly OBJR01 (sample SAMEA3235155, study PRJEB22506) | soil metagenome | biome: Forest; feature: Temperate coniferous forest; material: soil | place: Canada | collected 2011-06-18 | depth 0.2 m | reverse complement strand
AAGCGAACATTTGTTGCGGCTCGGGAACGAGCTTGCTGGCGGCACGAAAATTCTCGCTCCCCTTAAGGCCACTGCCGGCCGGAGCTTGCGTGACGACACGATCGACGCTTGCGGAATCAAGCCCCACTACGAGGAGCCGATCCGAAACCGCAACGGTGGGATTAACTGCTACCATAACGCCTGTGGTCGGGGCGCTGTAATATTCAGCATTGTTTCGCGACGATTTCTGCCATCCGCTCGACGACGCAATGGCGCTGGCAATCTTCCTGGCGCGCGCACTATCGCGCACCGCCACAGTAAGGACGGCATTCGGTAGCCTCGCACTCGCCGGCCACGCGGCCATTAGCGAAATTTCGTCGCCGAATGCCGCTCTCCAATCCTCCTTCGTTATGCCGCCTAAAGAAAGGGCGTTGCTGATCACTTGCAGCGGCGCTGCCATCGGCCCGGCGCCGGCGGGTTCTTGTGCCCATTCAAATTGCTGCTGCATGTTTACGATGAACGCGCTGTAGAGCAGCGTGTCGGCGGGTGCCAGAGTGAGGGTCGTGCGCTCGAGTTTGGTTTCGGCGAATCGGGGCATCGCCGCGAAACCAATGTCGCGAATTTTGCGGCCGTCGAAAACCATCGCGTGGGAGAAACTCTGAATTCGCTCGAGCATGGTCTGCTGGTCAGGCCGCAACGACCGACCGCTCTGTGCCCGCAACGTCGCCAGCTTTTGAGCCAGCTGTTTCGGTTGCAGGTAAAACATCCAGGCGTAATCCGCCGGCATCTGTTTCATCGCGGTGCGGAAATTCGCATCGGAATCGAGGGCCGGCGTTTTCGTTCGGCCGTCTACTCGATCGAGCAGCGCTTTCAAGTCTTCGACCGTCGCCGCCGCTAAAAACTGATGTCCGGCGATGGTCGAAGCAAAGGTGAACTGTCCGCTGCTGAGGATGTCGATGTGATGTTTCTCGTAATCGGCCGAGGTGCGTTGCGCGCCGGGCGCCTTGGCCAGCAACCGCGATTTCCACCGTTCGATCACGCTTTCTGCCTCCTTCTCATCGCAGCGAAATTCGAAACCGCCAATCAAACGGAGAGAGTCGAAATTATTAGTCGCGAGAAAGCCATTCCGCATTCGCAGCGAGGCAGAATCGTGCCAGGCGTCTTTCAGGGGGCCTTTCTCCGGCAACTGCGATTTCGGTTTCTGCAAAAAATCCTGCATCGCCGGTTCGCGATACAATTGATAAAGATCGGTTTGATGCCAGGCTTCCCGATTTTTCTCCGGATCCGGCATATGGATGAAGAGGGCGGTATCAGCGGGGAGCAAGTTCGCAATTGTGCTTGGCACCGCCGCCGGATGTTGCCGCACAATGTAGTACGCCGTCAGCGCGGCAATCGCGCCAAGCAGGATAACCAACAAAAATCGCTTCATGGGTCGCACTGTAGCTGCGGTCGCTGGCCGGGGTAAAGCGCTCCGATTACGAACATCGAACATCGAACATCGAACATCCAACCGGCATCCAGCATCTAGGCAGTCGGGCAGTATCCAGGTATCCAGCACGCCCCTACGCCCGCGGATGAAATTTTCACTGTTCTGAAATTCAGTCTGTGAACCGGTCCTTGGTCCAGAAACTCCGTTTCGTTCTATTGCGTTATCCAAGTGCGGTAATTTGACGTATGTATCGCCACTTGGACTTGAAACAGTTTGGGAACGAGAAGGAAGCCAAGTAAAATGGAGGGACGAGCGCCGTCTCGTCCCAAATCTTTTCTAGATGGGGACGACACGGAGGTCGTCCCTCCAGCTTTGTCTCGGCTTACGCTCGCGGATGAAATTTCCGGTGGACCGCTTTCAACCGCTGCTGATCCACGTGGGTGTAAACCTGGGTGGTCGAGATGTCGGCGTGGCCAAGCATCTCCTGAATGATCCGCAAATCAGCGCCGTTGCCGAGCAAGTGCGTGGCAAAACTGTGTCGCAAAAGATGCGGGTAAATGTTCGCTTCCAGGCCGGAGCTTTTGGCATGTTTTTTCACGATCTGCCAAATGCGCACCGTCGTCATTTTTGTTCCGCGGGCGGAAAGGTAAATTTCGTTGCCGGTGCGACGGGTCACCAGTTTTGGCCGCTCGCCCGAAAGATAGGCCGCCAGCGCCTCGCACGCTTTGCGCCCGACCGGCACCAGGCGCGTTTTACTGCCTTTGCCGAGCACCCTCAGAATCCGCTCTTCGGCATTGAAATTTTCCAGCCGCGCGTTCGCCAGTTCGGAAATGCGCAGGCCGCTGGCGTAGAGCAGCTCGATCATGGCGCGATCGCGCAAGCCCAGCGGGGCGGTCGTATCGATCGCCTCGAGTAGTTGCTCAACCTGAATTTCGTTCAACGTCTCCGGCAAATATCGTTCGATCCGCGGAAGGGAAAGCGTTTCGGTTAGATCGCGCCTTATCAATCCTTTCCCCAGAAGAAAACGGAAAAAAATCTTAAGCGCGACGACAATCAACTTGATCGATGACGCGGCCAGCCCGGCCCGTTTCCGATCGGCCAGGTACTCGGTGAGGTGGTCGATGGTGATCTCGCGGGCACTTCCCAAGGAGTGCCGGCGAAAGCACCATTGCGCAAATTCCGTAAGGGAGCGCCGGGTGGAAAGCTGGTAATTTTCCGAGAGACCGCGCTCTACCGCGAGGTACCGGATAAAAGCATCTATCTCATCTTCCACGTGCTAAATTCAGGTTAAAGGACTTACAACGCAATCATTCGTCGCCGTTGACAAAATGGTACCGCGTGATCGATCATTTCTATGCTATGAGTTTGGATCTCAACACCATTCTGAAAGACTGGCCGCACGAGCCTGGCATGATCAAAGTGCGAAAAGTGCCCGGCCTCGATGGTCGCGACAAATTGCAATTGCGCATCGATCTCGGCGTGCTGCAAATGGAGATGACGGGCCGCCCCGACGGCTTGCGCCCCCACGGTTGCGAATCGTTGCTTAGCTATCATCAAAATCGCGCCCAGCTTGCGGAAGCTTCCGGCGATAACTATGAGCTCACGCCTGAGGAATGCTCGGAGTTGCAACAAGAGGGCATTCAATATTATCACCGCTACGTCAGTTTGTTTCAGCTGAGCGACTACGCCGGTGTGATTCGCGATACCCAGCGCAATCTCGATCTCTTCAACTTTGTCGATGAACATTCGCAGCGCGAGGAGATCGTTTGGAATTTCCAGCAATTCCGCCCCTACGTCCTGATGATGAACACCCGGGCGAAAGCTTCGCTCTTGCTTCATGAGGGGAAATTTGCTGACGCCATGCGTGAAATTGAGCAGGGACGCGATGCCATTATTGAGTTTTTCCAGCAATCGAATTTCCCTGAGCTGGCGACTAAGAGCAGTGAGGTCGCGTTCTTGGAAGAATGGCTCCAGGAAGTGAGCGCGAAACGTCCCCGCAGCAAACTAGAAATCATGGAGCGCGAGATGGAAACGGCGATTGCGAAAGAACTCTACGAGCGCGCGGCGGAATTACGCGACGCCATCAAAGTACTCAAGGCCAACGGGCAAACGGTGAAGTAAACGCTGCCGCGTTTCGTTATCGGTCGCTTCGCGTGTCATCGGTTATCGGTTAATAAGGGAAGACCTGACCACGGACTACGGACCACTCTCCGAGCTGGCTTCCGGCGCGGAGCCTACAGCGCGGAGCGAGGTCTCTACGAGCCGGAAGCTGACCACAGGACCCTAATTTGGGCTGGTGGGTCGGCAAGCCGCATTTTGGACTGCGCCGGCAAAGCGAAGCGACGACGGCGCTTTTCCCGCGTGCGCTAACGTTTTCGCAGAAGAAAAGCGGTGTGGCGCTGCGCTTTCCCACCGCACTCCAAAGAAACGCGGCCTTATCGCCTCAGGCGAAACTTGTAGTGGCTACCGTTGGGGAGTTAACGACGCCGGTCTTGTTGTCTCGTGGTCTAACGCCCAGCTCTCCTTCTTTTCCATCACTCCACCGCTCCATCACTCCACTACTGCCGTTGGGCTCACCTGTGAACTCTGACCTTTGGCGTCTTTTAGCGCCTGCCGCGCCGTAGCCGGCGAAGGCGGGTGTTTAGCGGTCAACTGCTAAGAATCTCCGCGCAATTCGGGTGATCCGCGGTTAAATTTCGACCGTGGCAACGCCCAACCCGAGCCTGATCGAGCGCAAGGAACGTTGGGCGCGCAAAATGGCCGCCAAGGAAAAATCGCCCGTCCGGCTCGGACTCCGCTCTACCGACCGCCTTCCGCCGGGCCAACATCTCACCCAGGGGTTCCCCATTCTCGATCTCGGCATCAAACCGGAAATCGCTCTGGCGGATTGGCGTCTGGAAATCGGCGGGCTGGTAGAGAATCCGAAAACATTTACCTGGGAAGAATTCAACGCCCTCCCGCACTTCGAAGACGTCTCCGATTTCCATTGCGTCACCACCTGGAGCAAATTCGATTGCCACTGGCGCGGTGTCGCTTTTTTCACGTTAGCCGAAATTGTGAAACCGAAACCGGAAGTGCGTCACGTTCTCTTTAGCAGCTACGATGGCTATACCACCAACGTCCGAATCGAAGACGCGCTCGATGACGACGCGCTCGTGGCCACCCGGTTCGACGGCAAACCGATCGCACGCGATCACGGTGGCCCTGCCCGCGTGATCATCCCGAAGCTTTACGCATGGAAAGGGGCCAAGTTTGTTCGCGCGATTGAATTCGTCGCCGAAGATCAGCCGGGTTTCTGGGAAGTCCGCGGCTATAGCAATACCGCCGATCCCTGGACGGAGGACAGGTTTTCCTGAAAAGCTGAAACGCTGAATGTGGATTGCGGAATGTCTTAATCGTATTCATATTCGCCAATGGGGTGCCATGGAGGATGGGCCTTTCCTGAACCCTGAACGCTGAGAGGCAGACTACTGACTACCGACGGCTGCCTTCGAAGCTGATAACGATAACGGATAACCCGCGCGGTTCCACGCGCCCGTCATCCGCGGTTTCCTAAAACGCTGCTTCCGGCTCGTAGAGCCTACAGCTCGGCGAGAAAAGCTGAAACGCTGAAATATCGGGTCAACCTTTTGCTAATGCCTTCTTTTATTGCGGTGGAGGCGATACACTCGCCTCCGGCGAGGGCGAGGGCGACGGGGACAGCAGTGGCGAACTTCCGTCGTTGAAACCTGCTGGGTTTCCGCCCGATCTACCGGTTCCGTTCGATTGATGAGCTGCCTGTTTTGCATGTCCGTGGCCGTGCCCGTGTCGAGATGTGGTTGCAGATCCGCTCTTGGCGCCATGCTGGCCTGCAAATATCAGCCCCGCCGAAGTAAGGATCACACCCAGTCCAAGTAGTTTGATTTTCATTGGTTTCCTTTTTAACCCCGAGGAAACGGGTTTGTTGCGTCTCCGGGTTGCGGATTATGGAAACTTATACGGAGGCAATCTGCCGGAATCTGGGAAACGCTGAAAAGATAAAGTGCTGAAAACATGAGGTGTGTCCCCGATTTTTTTGGTGTCCCTTGGCGTGTTTAGCGGATTCAACCTTGTGCTGACGTAGATTGGGAATCCAAGAAACTCTGAACATAAGATAACCAAGAGAACAAAGGGCCGTTCCTACCACCACCTTAAAAAGCGGGAATATCCGAACTTTTTCGTGCCTTTAGCGTGTTTAGTGGACTTCCGTCCCATCGGTGTCATCAGAGTAATCCGCGGTTAAATCCCGGAGTTGCAGTTTAGAATTGTAATCGCGCCTCGAACCTGACACACTTGCTTGAAGCGACGAAGTTATTATGCGCTTGTTCTGCGAGATTTTCCTGGCCGCCGTGCTCATCTGGCTCGGCTGGACGAGGTCATTTCATGATCGGATTGATCAGATCCGCGGCATCCAACCGGTGCCGGGACTTCAACAAAGAGCGCGCGAAGCCACAGCCGCAACCACGACGGCGGGGGAGACGATGACGACGACGGCGCCGACGACTACCGCGCCGCGGCAGCCGTTTATTCCCCGTGCGGCTGGGCGGCCTGCTTCCACGCCGAGCGGCGACTGGATGTGGGACCCGTCCCATCGCCATCCTCTTGATCGTCCCGCCTACAAGACGGAGAGCGCCCAACAACAATCGAGCCAAAACTACTGGATTGACAGTCGAGGCGTGCGCCATTCCACCAACGCCACTCCGCCGCCCGGGACGTCGCCGTAGTGGCGAGCGCGAGGCTCGCCGTGGGAGTCGTGGATAGTGACCAGTGATCGGTGAACCGGAAGCCGATTAGCTATCGGCCATCATCTATTCCAATAACCGTTAACAGATAACTATGAATAGCTCGCTACCGCGAGAGCTATTCATGCTACAGATCGAGCAGAACCCGCAACCGGTCTTCCATTTCGCGGATTGCTCCTGGAGATAGAGTCCCCCATTGGGAAATCAGTCGATCCTTGGAGATTGAGCGAATTGCCTCGCATAAAATTGCACTGTCGTTCCGAGTCCCTCCATCGCCCTTGCCAATTCTCACATGCAACGGAATATCGCGCAGCGTCGAAGTCAGGGCAGGATAACGATTAGATCCGCGGGACCGGCATCAAAGAAATCAGGCCGACAGGACAAGGACTGGTCTGCGACCGCTCTGCTCGCGCCCACGTCTTGGATGGAGATCAGCGAGCCAGATTTCGCCGCGGTGGGGTTCGGCCATTGCTCTTCAGATACCGTCACTCAACGTGGCATCCAGTCGCCGAAGCTCAGCTTGCCAGGCCTTTTTATTCTCGCGCAGTTTTGCATAAGCCGCATTGGTTCGCTCGAGGAGGAGACGCCGCCGCTGCTGCTCGATCGCTTCGTCGAGCACCTCCTGCATGGAAGAGTTGGTTTCCTTGGCCATTTGGGCGGGGCTCTGGTGCGATGCTGGGCCGATGCGAACCGTTGCTGGCATACAAATCTGTATTACATTATGGCAGCTATATTCTTCGGACTCATCCGCGCCATCCGCATGAGGTGACCTTTTTGGCGGTCAAAGGCAGCTCGCAGACGACATAATTACAGTAAATCCAGATTAATATACTTGTTATAGTAGTCTATGTATAGCAGCTAAATATCAATAACTTACGATACTTATTACTAATGTTGTAATATGGTGCGAGAGAGAGTATTTTATGGAATTCTTTACAGCTCTGAATAACGCCGGCGCGGGCGACTCTTCGACCCAACCCTAGGGCGCTAAGAGCAAGCAGCTTATACCGCTGATCGACCACACATTGTAAACGAGAGTTGGAGAGGATGATGTCGGAGATGTTTACGAATCAATCAAAAACGACATAATCAAGTTCGCGCGAATTGTAAGATCTAAGAGGCTCACGACAAGCAGCTTGTAATCGTAGTATTCACAGGTGGCATCATATCTGCTATATCTTTACCCGCCCATGGGATTTGCCGGAGTTGTCCATCCGCTGGGGGGCTCAAGAATGGACAATAAAATAATAACTACAATCCCATATGAAAAAACACAAAATACTATTCGGCGCGGTTTGCGCCGTAATCCTCGCATTTAGCCAAAATGCCAAAGCTGTGACGTTTGGCGATGGCAACGACCTGGGTCAGGTCCTGTTCGGCATTCCATCGGGTGATGCTGACCGAACAAATTATGTCAATCATTTGATTGCCATGGTCCCTGGCACCTCTGATTCCTTCAGCGGCCAGACTTTTAACCGTTCATCAAACAATCCCGGACCTGGCTTCCCCAACTACCCCACTGCCGTATTTGCTGCTAACGGTACCGGTACAACTATAGATCTTGGCACTCCCGGTCAATTCTCATACCTGTTTGCCAAATACGATGGACCAAACGCAGGTTCTGAAGTTTGGTACGTCGGTAGTTTAGCTGGGACCATCTCGATTCCTGGCCAGGGATTGGCTGGACAAAAATATGGTCTTTCCGGCTGGACGCTCTTTGGCCCATCGGGCGGGGGTACCACCACTCCGGATGGCGGGGCTACCGCAGCGCTTCTGGGCTTGGGCCTGGCGGGCTTGGCCGGTCTCCGCGCCAAATTCGGACGGAATTAATTGCGTTAAGTTAGGTTAGTTCCCATTAAGGCGCAGAGCAATAATGCTCTGCGCCTTTTTTTGTTTGAGTGAAACGCTGGCGCGTTTCGTTATCGGCTAACAGGCGAAGACCTGGACCACGGACTACCGGACAACTGACCACAGGACCTTAATTTGGCTGCTGGGTCGGCAAGCCGCATTTTGGACTGCGCCAACCAAGCGAAGCGACGACGGCGCTTTTCTAGCACGCGATCCCTTCGTCCAATTCGGGCTGACCAGAAATTTTTGAGTCAAACTGAAGAATGTCGAATCCTCCTAATAATAACTGGAAGTAATTGCCGGCTAAATCGCGAATCTCGTCTGCTGTGCGAGATCGAAAGAAAGCGTATTAGTGAAGCGGCTACCAAGCTCAAGAAACCAACGCTGAAATCGCTGGCGGCGGAGGTGCGCCGGCTTCAGGAGCGTCTCGAAGATGTAGAAGACCTGATCGAGCTTCGCAGCGCGATCGAACGCAATGCCGGGAAACCCGGCGTCTCGTGGGACAAAGTGAAAGCAGAGCTAGAACTCGACTAGTCACCTTCCTTCCGCTCCTTGTTCCTTGCTCCCTGCTCCAAGCTCCCAGCTTCTACCGATAACAGATAACAGATAACTGGGAGTAGCTTTCGCTACTCACTCCTTCACCACTTCCGACCTGCCGATCGATTACTTGCACGGTAAACCGATCAATAGCGACATGCAGCCAGTAACAATTTTTCACCTTCAACGACAAACCGTGCAAGACTGGTCGCACCTGCGCATTGCGTCTACACAGAAGCGAGCGTGCCTATTTGTCAAGACGGTAGCGCCAGTAATCCGGATGGCGCCGATGATGTTTGAAAGCGAGGATTCGAATGTGGTCAGCAGTGACACGATAGTAAATCGCATATGGAAACCGAGGCATAAGGTAGCGTCGGACGTACCCATCGATGATACGCCATCGCTCCGGGGCATCGATAATTGTGCGAACGGCTTATCGACCGCATCGAGGAATCGAGCGCCTAGTGTCGAGACTCGTTGCTCATAGAACTGAGCCGCCGCGATAAGTTACGCCTCGGTATCAGGATGGTAAATCAGTCGCATCCGAGGGCGCGACGCGCTGCTTGCATCACCTCTTCGTGGGAGCGTCCGCTAATTGTACCAGAAGACAACTCTCGATCCCTCTGGGCGGCCTCGCGCAATGCGGCTTTCTCATCAGTATCGACCAGTCCAGCATTGATACTTTTCCAGAGCGCCTGAGCGAGCAACACTTTCTCAGCAATAGGAAGTGACATTACCTCTTGTTTGAGTTGCTCGGTGGACATAGCTCAAAGGTACTCTTTAGACTGGTGTTCGTCAATGCGCGTCGCAGCGGCGGTGATTGTTCGCGAGACGCATGCCAGAGATCAGAAGTCGGAAGTCAGAGAACCGATCAGAGGTCAGCTTGCTAAGTTGAAGGCTTGGCGAAGGCTGGAGGTCAGAAGTGGAAAGTGAGTATCGAGTAGTGAGTAGTCCGTAGTCGGGAGTCCGTAGTCGGTAGCCCCATTAACTAAGAACAGATAACTGATAACTACGAATGACTGCGCCGCGTTGCCAACTCCCAGTTCCTAGCTTCTTGTAGTAACTATTAACAGGTAACGGATCCGCCCAAGGACAGATTCGCCGTGGCGAATAACTGCGAATAACTGCGCCGCGCGCAGTTATTCGTACACCGCTTCGAGTTGCTGATCGATTACTTCACCAGCAAAGCGGTCAACGGCGACTTGGAGCCAGTAGCGCTTCTCACGTTCAACGACAAAGTTAGCGAAGTCCAGTCGGTGGATACTTGCCTGATTGCGCGATCACGTCAATCAACAGATTCCGTGCCGCGTTTGGCAGATCGTGTTCTAACCCGCTAACAAACCACGGCGCATGCGGCATTGCGACTCATAGGTGCTAATTTTTCGGTCTGGCGTAACGCTGTGCCAGTGATAAAAAAGGCGATGCGCTATCGTCTCGAGATTAAGGAAGAAGCGCGCCAACAACTAAGGGCTTTGCCCAAAGAACAGCGTCGCAACGTCGGCCGACGACTCGACGCTCTGCAGACCGATCCTTCAGGCGACGTGAAAAAACTCACGGCCAGGAGGCGTGAGTATCGCGATTGAGAATCGGTACTTTGCGCGTGCTTTTCACTATAGAAAGCGATTTGATCAGCGTGTATGCTGTGAGGGATCGCAAGAAAGCGTATGAGTGAGGCAGCTGCCAAGCTCAAGAAACCAACGCTGAAATTGCTGGCGGCGGAAATGCGCCGGCTTCAGGAGCGTCTCGAAGATATAGAAGATCTGATCGAGCTTCGCGGCGCGATCGAACGCAATGCGAGCAGACCTGGCGTGCCGTGGGAGAAAGTGAAAGCGGAGCTGGATCTCGACTAGTCAGCGCTGGCAGCGCAACGCGTTAACGTGCCTACAGAAACGGAGTAAAATTTACCTGTCATGGACGCCGTCGCTAAAAAGCTGGATACGAAGCTGAGCAAGTGGAGACCAGAAATCTCGCAGGAAGTGCGCGCGCTCGTGTCCGAGGTGATCGATGCGGCTGATAACGGTACTCTCGATGTGATGCGCTCTCGTGCGGTCGAGCAGGAAGTGCTAGATCACCTGGATGAGCCCGCGTCCCGGTGAAGTGTGGTTAGCCGATCTCGGTCTAGCCGCGAAGACGCGTCTGTCTGGTAAATTCAATGCCCTAATTACTCATAAGTGCTGGTTGTCCAATCGCCTTGGCCAAACATGGATTGGAGTGGACTTTCGTGCATAGCCGGTGCTAAATTTGCTTTACCAGACGATACGGGAATACCAGATGAAGCTGTTGGAATTTACGATTGAGCGAGATGACAAATCGGGCGCGTTTACCGCGTCGTGGGATGATCCCAAAGGGGGCGGCATTACCACACAAGCCTATTCCCTGGCGGAATTGCCAGATGCTATTAACGAAGCGGTGCGCTGTCACTTTCTCAATCGAAAATCGCCGCGCAAAGTCGCGTTGCACTTCGAGTGCGACCCGATTCTTCAGCTTGCGTGAAGCTGCCACGCGACCTTTCTGGCCGCGAAGTCGTAAAGGGACTGAAGCGCTTGGGGTTCACCGTAGAGAATCAAGAAGGATCGCATATTCGCCTGTCCAGGGGCAGCCTGAGAGTAACGGTGCCAAATCACCCCTCTCTGTTACCGAAGACTCTCAAGAGCATCCTGAAACAGGCCAACCTCACCATTGATGAGTTGATTGAAGCGATCTGAGTTACTGCGCGCAACTAGCTGCGCCAAGAGGTCGGTCTTACGAATTAGCGGCTGAGCCGAGGTAATGTTAAATAGAGCGGTGACAATATTGTCCCGCTGCGCCGAAGTGATCACAGTGGCTTCCGTTGGGTCGGTTAACCGCTTCGTCGCTTGCGATAAGATCGCGGTTAAGACGGCCTTTTGTCTGGTATTGAACGAGGTTTTACCCGCCTCCATGCTCGCCTCGTGCAAAGTGAATATATCGACGAGACCAGCGTCGGGAGAGGCTGCCGTCGTAAAACCGAGGGTCTTCTAAGGCAGGTCGCGGAAGACTTGGCCGAGTTCAGCCACATTCGAAACGGGCGATTTAAAATGACCGGTCGATAGTCTGATGTGTTGTAGGTTGTTGTTGACCCGGTTGCCGAGAAAGTTCACGATCCAAAACCGTCTGGCAAACGCGGCCAGCCAATCAGAGCGTGACCACTTCCGTCTAGCGAATCTTTGGCCGTATCTGTTTGCGACCCGCGATCTAATTCAGCCGGTAAACCTCAACCAACGCCACACCGGCGGTGCTATTCACGCCGCGCACAATCATCGTGTAGTTGCTTGGCGCTAATGTGGCGACGATGGCGGACTCCGCATCATTGGGTGGCTGCAAGCCGGTCGCGATGATCTCGGCCTGCTGGGTGCTGCGCCAGTTGTCGTTCGATTGAATAAGGTTGCCGTTGATGTCCCGCAGTTCCAGCGTGGGATCGGCGAGCGCGTTCGCGACGCCGAAGTTGCTCAACGTCGGCCCAAGCGCACGCACAATCACTTTCTGACTGCCTCCTGATCCGCCGACAGCCACACCGGCGATCATGACATTGGCGCCGGTTTGCACGAGTCCGCGCGTCGAGATAGCTTCCAGTTTGGATGAGGTGTCCGCTTCAATATCATAGCCTTCGACCAGTGCCACACCGGCGCTGTTGTTCACACCGCGTACGATTGCGGTGTAATTTCCGGGGTCGAGCGTCGCAAGAATCGCCGGCTCCGCTGCATTCGGGGGCGCTAAGTGTGTATCGATAATCTGTTGCTTGTTCGGCGCATCACCCCAGTTGTCGTTGAAGGCGATGAGCGCACCGGACGCGTCGCGCAGCTCAAGTGTTGGGTCTTGCAGCACGCCCGGCACACCGAAGCTCGAAAGCGTCGGCCCGAGAGCTCGCACGACCAACTTCTTCGGCCCGGTCCCGGAGATGGTAAAGCCGCCAATCAGCACATAATTTCCCGTTTGTACTAGAGCACGCGTGGAAATGCTAGCTAGGTATGCGGTTGCGTTCTGAAAGGCCAGGCCGACCGGGCCGCTTAGGTCAGAGGCAAAGGTACTCTTGGTTCCAGCGGGAGTGAATTTGAAGATCGTGTTGCTAAATTCATCCGCGACAAAGAGGTTGCCCGAGCTGTCAAAAGCCAGGGCGATAGGCCCATTTAGTCCGGAGGCGAAGGTGCTCTTGGTTCCATCGGGGGTAAATTTGAAGATGGTGTTGCTGCTAAAGTCTGCCTCAAAGAGATTGCCCGAGCCGTCAAAGGCCAGGCCGTAAGGGCCGCTTAGCTCAGAGACAAAGGTGCTCTTGGTTCCAGCGGGAGTGAATTTGAAGATGGTGTTGCTGCTAAAGTCCGCCACAAAGAGATTGCCCGAGCTGTCAAAGGCCAGACCACTTGGCCCGCTTAGCTCGGAGGCAAAGGTACTTTTGGCGCCGGCTGACGTGAATACGAAGATCGTGCCGCTACCTTGATCCGCCTCAAAGAGATTGCCCGAGCTATCAAAGGCCAGGGCGGTAGGATTGCTTAGCCCAGAGGCGAAGGTGCTCTTGGTTCCATCGGGAGTGAATTTGAAGATGGTACCGCTGCTATAGTCCGCCTCAAAGAGATTGCCCGAACGGTCAAAGGCCAGGCCGACCGGGCCGCTCAGGTCGGAGGCGAAGGTGCTGTTGGTTCCAGCGGGAGTGAATTTGAAGATCGTGTTGCTGCCAAAGTCTGCCTCGTAGAGATCCCCCTCCGCCGCACAGGCTCTGGTGGGAACAAAAATTTCTGCCAGGCTGGCGATGGTCGCAAACAGACAAAGGGCTGTTTTTGGGCGAGGCAAGAGTAGCACCCTTTTATAATTACCATATTTACTATCTAAAATGGAAGCATAAATCCGTGATATTGCGGACAATCTCCCTTCGCCGCGACGCCGCTGTTCGCATTAAAGGCGCAGAGGCAGAATGCTGTGGGCCTTTTTGTTTGAGTGAGCTGCGCGTAAAAGAGACGGTTAGCCGCCTTAGTCAGAGATCAGAGATCAGAGGTCAGAGGTCAGGGGTCGAAGGTCAGAAAGCAGAAAAAGTAGAAGGAAGAACGGAGAACGAAAACTCAACGTCCAATATTGAACGTCGAACCTAGCGTTCTCAGCTCAACTCTATTACTCCATTCTCATTACTCTTAGCTCCCCCTCTTCGCGCTTAGCCTTTTCCGTGGTCTCGTAGTCGCTGCGGCGACTTATTCGTAAACCGCTTCCAGCTGCTGGTCGATTACTTCGACTACTCCTTCACCTCGAGCTGCTATTCCGTCACTTCCTCGAGCTGCTGTCCAAGGACGGTCCCATCGTCGCGATCAAGCGCGATGTGCAGCCAATACCGTTTCTCGCCTTGGACAATGAATTTAGTCGGATCAGTGAGATCGGTAGTCCCTGGCACATATTTTCCAGTTTGCGCGATCACATCGATCATCAGGTTCCAGGTTCGCGCCTGGCCCACCTCCGCGAGAGTACGCGCGATCGTCTGTTTTTTTTCGTCTGAGCCCGCGAGAGCGGGCACCGCTGCGGCGGCTGCGGCGGCCAGCCGGGCAACGTCTGCACGGTTTACGGCGGCGCCACCGGACGCAGTAGTTGCTTGAACGATAGCTTGCCCTGCGGCGAGGGCGTCCTGTGGGACAACTAACGCGGCTGCGGCTGGGATATTCTCGGCTCCCGGGTCGTTTAAAAGGGCCCCTCGAATGAGCGAGGCGAGAACAGGGCCATTTCTCGTGTTAAGGTTGACAATGCCTGCGCGTCGACTCGCCGTGTTATAAGTAAAGAAATCGAGCAGTGCCCTGTCATGACTTGTCGAAGAGGCGAAATCGAGGGTTTTACTGGTCGTAGTAGAAGCGGAGTTATAGGCGTAACCAAACTCGCCGACATTCTCAAAACGCCGGTTGAGAAGCACGTAACCTGCCGGCGCAGGCGGCGGATATGGCGCGAATGCGGGTCGCGAGGAATTTGAATTAGGACCGTCATATGACATACCTTCTATTCCGTAGGCGTAGTTTGCGGGATTGCCGTCATAGTCAATGATCGTGGTAGTGTTGCCAACTGTGTTGTTCGGGAGGTTCGGGTCGGGATCATCCAGATCCTCGCCGTCGTACTGATCGATCAGTGCCGCTCCGACATTGAACGTGTTACGCACGTGATTGGGGTCGTTAACGCCAATGGCCTGGTTCATGGCATAGTCGATGATCTGGAAAAAGTCCGGATTGGCTGGCAACGAACTGTTGAGCTGGTGGATGTAATGCCAATGACCGTAATAGTTGGGATCAGTGAAGCGAGTACTGGCTGCAAAGGTTCCGTCCACCCAAGTCAAGCCAAAAAGTATGGCGATGTCGCTCTTCTTCTGCAAGCCGTACTGGTGACCTTTGCCGTTCCCGTGATGTATCTTGAACCCCGGTATCACTCCTTGCAAATTGCTCATGTCGAACCTAGCGGCTAATTTACCATTCAGCTGGGGCCAATCGGGCGCGGGCCGGTTCCATTCACGGGAAAACGTCCCGAGGTACTGAAGCAGGCTTTGGCTGAAGCCAATAGTCCGTTGAAGCTTTATTAATTCCTGCCGACTCATCACCGCCTGGTCCGTCCGCCCGCTTGCGACCGCTGTTGACACGGTGGTGAAAGATGTGGTCAAAGGTATCGCAGCGCCGAGGAAATAACTGGCGTAATTATCTGGTGCGGGCGAAGGAAATGAAGGGCTACCGCTATCGAAGAAGGCGCCCGACTGTGCTGTCGTCGCAAGATTCCGCCAGCCCATTAACTTGTTGATCTGAATAGGGCTAGGAGTACCACTCATACTCGCGGCGGGCGTTGTCGGCGTTATCACGGTCGGAGTCGATGGAAGTGTCGTGACGTCGGCGAAGGCGATGATTCCTTTCCTTGCGAGATTAACGGGCCAGGGAGTCGAGTCAGGCGATGTTGCCCCGTTGATCGTCAGGCTCACTGTTCCGGTGCCAGTGCCGTTTGCATTTGAGGCTGTCATCTGAATGGTGAACATTCCAGGGCTAGTCGGTGTACCCGAGATGGTTCCGGTGCTTGCATTCAGAGATAAACCGTGGGGTAGCGCGCTTGAAGTAAAGCTCGTCGGATTTTTGTTCGTATTAGGCGTAAAGGAGAATGAGGTTCCCGTGCTTCCAGATGCGTTCTGATTACTTGGCGTAAAGCCTGGAGGCATCCCCGCAACTAGCATAATTTCGCTCTCTTCCGAAGAATACGCTAATCTGTGGGTAGATCTTCGAGCAGGCAGAGTCAGGCTCGCATAGGTTGGAACCCCTCCAATGTTAATATCAATCAGTCCGCCTTCGTCATAGACCGCGAAGGCATACCTTCCAATTACCGCGTTTGGCGCAGGTGCGGAATTGGGTCCCTGCGAAGTTACCAGCACCCAATCCGGCGCGGTGAAACTGGACACAGGATCGCTATAAATCGTATTCAACGTTTCTGGCGGAATAGGCGGACGCCTTGGAACTAAGTAATGGCTGTTCCAACGAGCAAGACTAATAGAACGGCCATTAGCCGAAGCGGAACCGGAGCTTACGATCGAAGCGCGGCTTTGCGGCGCCCCCGAAAAACTTCGCCGGATCAAATTCGGGATAGGCGTTGGATCGGTGATTGGTGGAGCACCGTATCGTGATGGCTGAATATTGGCTGTGGTTACCCCGGGGTTATTGGCGATTTCCTGCTTAAGATCGCTGACCGTGATGTCGAGCGCGCTGCGGGCGAGGAGATCAGCCGCAGTATCGTTGAAGCTCGACTGGGCGAGCTGCCGGTCGGTCGTGGTGCGAGAAAAGTAAGCGACGACCAAGACCGTTAAAAGCACGACGAAGGCGAGAACAATGATGAGCGCAGCGCCCTTGGATGCGCCATCGCGCGAATGAAGGAACTTTTTCATGGGGTGAAAACTTTCGTGGGGTAGAAGGGACAATCTGTTTGCGGTTGCGCCAACAGCACCGCCAGCCCCAGGCGTTCATTTGCTGCGATGCGGGCGCGGCAGGTGCCAGGACACGGAGCGGTGCCGGTGATTTTGCGGATCGCTGATGCGAGGATGTCGCCGAGTTTATTGAAGCTGATAATCATCTAAGGGGCGAAAGAAAAACTGGCTTGGAAATCGGACCCGGTTGCGGACCCGCCGAAGCGGATGGGATTCGAGGGCCGCGTTAAGTAGCCGTTCGAATCCGCAGCGATTATTGTTGCGCCTGTAACGGCGCCATTGGCGCTAACTGAGTTGACCTGCAGGCTCAATGGGAAAGCTTCGATACATCTACTTCCGCCGATCGCACGAAGCCGGTCGCCGACAGCATAGTTGTGGCCGCCGTTGTTGATCACCATGCCGGTTTGAATCGCGTAAACGCACGGAGGGGGCGTTTGGGACAAGGCAGTAGTAAGCACGACGAAGGCGAGAACAATGATGAGCGCAGCGCCTTTCGAGGCGCCATCACGAGAATGAAGGAATTTTTTCATGGGTGAGGGTGGTTTATGGGGGGATAGATAAAAATAACGTTCGTACAGCCGGACACCGGAAATGGCAGAGCGTGGCAAGCTTGCATTGGCGTCAAGCGTGCTCTGCTATCGTCCAGGAATCTTTTGGGAAGGTTAGGAGGCGAAGCAATCATAGAGTAGGCGGAGAGAGGTAAAAAAAACGTTCGTACAGCCGAATGCCGGAAAGCGCAGGGCGCGGCAGGGTGGTATTTGTGTTGAGAGTGTTCTGCCAGTTGTTACGCAACTGGCCGGGAACCATGTTGGCAGCGTAATCAGACAATTGCCCTGCCAGAGAAGTGATTTGCGTATTGCTAAGAAGCACCTTGCTCTTGTCATCAATCACCGCGATGTCTGCAACAATCGCTGCGATTCCCGAGACATCGCTCGGTGGCGTGATCGAAAGACTACCGGTGGCCTTTAACAGATAACAATATTCAAACCGGAAGACCTGCGGGCCGATCACTTCGTAGTCTGGGTCAGATGTCGAACTGCTAGTCGCAGCTGGCCAGGTTCCTAAAGGCGATGCTGTCGACGGCCCTATCGTCAGCGGCATAAAAACAACCGGCGCGGGGGTGGGCGTAGCCCCATTCCATAACAAGCCTTTTCCCATCCGCTCCATTTTATTGTAAGAAGAGGAAGTGGAGCTCGAATTTACTCGATAAGCGACCAGCGACACGGGGCTCTGATTGCTTGCCGTCGGATAGTAACCTGGAACAGCGCTGTAAAACGCTATCCGATCGTTTCCAGGCATCGTACCGCCCACCGAGTTTGGCGCGAGCGTTCCCTTGCCGAAGAAGTCAACGTCGCTTCTTTTAACCATCTGTGCGAAATCGATGGCTATGCGGTCAAGGAGTTGTCGTGCTTGGGAGTCAGCGTCCATTTGCTTATGGCCCAGAGTGGTGATGGTGGCGGCGCTGTTCAGAAGCTGTGCGCAAAGCAGAACGAGGAGCACGAGGACGCCGACGGTGACTAGCAGTTCGGCCAAGGTGAAGCCGGAAATGCAGCGAAATCGGGCGGAGCCTAGTGGCAGGCGGATCGCCTGTGCCGTACTAAGTATTGCAGCCGGCACGGCTGCCTCTACAGGTATAGTCTCGTGGTCAATCATCACGCTAGTTTCTGTCGAACGCGGCGAACATTTCCACCGAGCCCGAGGGCGTAGTTGCGCAAGGATCAACTGCAGCTGGCCAACTAACGTTCAATTTAGCGTATGTGGGCGCGGTGGCGCCTGTTGGGTTCCTCACGAACGTTACGATCAGTCGATAACGTGAGTTTGCGCCAATCACGGTAACAGCCTGTCCTTCACCATTAAAATATAGCGTCTGAGTTCCCGAACATGGCGGCGGGTCCGCTGGGCTTGCGGCGTTGGCTGGAAGGTTGATCGCGAACTGCGCGGAAGGAGTAACACCGCTTGGTGTGCCTCGCAAATCTGCGATCACCGCAGCTATGATGTTCGTGGCAGCAGTCTGTGAAGTCGCGTTTCGGTTTGTCTGCACCGCGATGGGCATCAAAGCGAAGAGGCTAATCAAACAGAACGCAGCGATCCCTAGGGCGAGAGTTAGTTCGACGAGGGAGAACGCAGACCTGAATCGCTTTTTCACTTTCTGTAAATCTTTACGCTGCCGCCAAAGCCAGTGATTTGAACCGCTGTGACATTGCCGGAGTAAGTGAGAGTTACCCCGCTACCGCCAATCGGAGCAGGGACAGCGGTGCCATGCGTCTGAAGCAAACCCACTTCGACTACTTTCCTCACATCATATGTGCTATTGATCCTGCATGCGCCAGTTGGGCTAAACCGCAGCGTCCGCCGGAACCGATATTGCCATGTAGGCAGCGGATTGCCCACCGGATACTGAAACGGAAACTGCGTTAAACCACCGTTTGTGGCCTCGTACGGCGCTGTGTTTGGCGGCAGAGCGTTCAGTTCTCCGAATCGAGAAAAGGGAGCGTCCGTTGCCGGCGTGGGCGATGGGCGCGCGCCAAACGTGTCCCCAGTGCCTGTGCCCAGAGCGAAAAGCGGAAGATGCACATTATCGATCTTCACCAGCTTAGTAACTTGAGTTAACTTGGTCGCGTCGACGAAGTTCTCGGTGCCAGTGGCACTCGAACTCGCGTCTGCTCCGAGGTTCGTCCCATCGTTTGAGGCCACGATCGACATGACGAGCCTCCCAACACATCCCGTGCACCGCGGATCTGGTGCTTGAACGGGCGACGGTTGCGAGACGTTCTCCTCATAAAAGCCGACCCAGGTGTAAGTGTTGTTTGCTTTCGCGTACGTGCGGGCGGTGTTGAGCACGTCTTTGATCGTGTAAGCGGCGCTGGTGACGTCGCCGGCGCTTTTTAGGTTCGTGAAGGCGGGGGCGAGGAGGCCCATCAGAATTGCAATGACCGCGATAACAACCATGAGTTCCATCAGAGTAAAAGCGCCGGTTTTACTCCAGTTATCCGTTGTCCGTTTTCGGTTATCGGAGGCGGCTGCGCCACAGTTATCAGTTGTCAGTTGTCGGTTATCGGCTGCTGCGCCCAATAACGGAGAACAGATAACAAATAACCGCACCAAAGGCGCTCTCGGAGCATGAACCTGGGATTGTTGACCACTAATCATTGCCAGGAAAGAATGTCGCTCGACCCTTTAAAGATACCGGCGGATCCGTTCTCGGCAGCGAACGGAGAGCTAGCAGCGCCACCCCCACGGGCACCGTTCTTCCCATATGAGTAGGCGATCACTCCAAAGCGCAAGGGACTGGTTCCGGCGCTGCCGTCGCTGTCGGAATAAGGATTAGAGATTTGGTTGTTGTAGTCCGAATCGATCGCGATCGCGTACTGTGATCCCCAGACATCCATATACTGGCCTACCGTTCCGGTACTCTGGCTGATCCCGCCCTTCGGTGGAGTGGTGTTCTTTGCGGTCTTGGGAGACAGGAACACGATCGCCCGCGGATTTGTGGTGGGGTCAAGTCCGCGAAGAGCATCAAACAAAAGATTGTTATTACCGACAGTAGTGCAGCCCGCCGGAGCTGTTCCCGTTCCGAAAAACGCATCGGTGGTGGTTCCGGCGGGAACGGGATACTTGCCGTACTCGCTGTAGAAGGCGTTAACGGCAGTAACAATTTGCGTCACGTCGTTCTTGGCTTGGGTCTTCTTGGCGTGGTCCAAGACGCCCGAGGCAGCGGTCATGACAAGGGCTGCAAGTGTCATGATGATAAGAATAACGACGATCAATTCTATCAGGGTAAAGGCGGATGCGCCTTTGGCGCGGTTATCGGTTATCCGTTGTCTGTTATTGGGAGGGCCGACGGAAGCAGGACTATCGGGCAACTGACCACTCTCCGAGCTGGAGGTCTCTACGAGTCGGAAGCTCCGGTCATGTTGTCTTGTGGTCTTGTGGTCGCGTGGTCTGACGCCCAGCTCCGCCTTCGCGGAAGCTACCCTGCGGCGTGGATGCCCTACGGGCAGGAAGTGGCACGAGCTGCGAGGAGAGATTCCAGTCATTATGACAATTATACAATATATTGGCACTGAAAGGGAAGAGAAATTAAGAGTTCTATGCGAGCAGTCGCTTTGCCGAGGCGTCTCTGAAAGTCTCCGTGAAACGTAAGGATCAGTTCTTCGCCATCATGTCCTTTTCCCTCCCATCCCCGTGGTGCTCCTATAGATTTGTTAGCGAAAAACAGATAACCGGTAACAGTGAATAAGTTGCTAGCGAAAAACTGAAACGCTGACAAGCCGAAATCGAGCTCACGGGGTCAGCCGCCTTGGCCGATGGGCTACGGCGAGCCAGGGAATAGAGGTCAAACAGCAAAAAAGACTACGGATTACGGACAGCGGGGGCTACGGACAGGAGAATCAGATGTCAGGCCGAGAGAAAACGTGATCGGTGATAAGTGATCTGTGATCACAGTCAGAGCCAGAGAACAGAGGTCAGAAGTCAGTGTAAACGCCTCTGGGTTTCGCTTGCTGAATAAATTCATTTTCAGTTTTGCTTTGGTAGACGCGGGTGCGTGGAGGAACGCGGGGGAAGCGTGGAGCAGGGAGCACGGAGCATGGAAATATCGAAACGCGCATCCGTCTTTGCGGAGACTACGGCGCGACAAGGGAGGAGCTGCATGGGGAAAATTGTACAGGGTGTTATGGAAATTAGAAGCTTAAAATGAGGGTGCGCCTTTGGCGCAGTTATCGGTTATCGGTTATCGGAGGAGAGGACCAGGGAGGCAAGGAGCAGGGAGCAAGGAGCAGGGAACGCAATCCGGAGGTCGGAGGACAGAGGTCAGAGATCAGAGAGCACGGGGCAGGGAGCAAGGAGCAAGGAATGGGAGAATCGGTTTCTTGCTTATTTAATATCGAGCAACAGTTTGAACCGACGGTTTTTCCCGAAACGAAAGGCGGAAAACCCACGCCGATCTAGCGTCAGCACTTTGTCTGTCCCGGTCTGCTCTGCCGTCCAGATGAGCGTAGCATCGGGGAAATCCATGGGCGTATCGGCATACTTGCTCATCAGGGCAACTGCGGCGGCGAGTGCCTCGGGATTAAAGACATCACGCACTTCCGTGGCGCTGGCCTCGAGAAAAGAAGCAAGAGTAGTGGGACCATTTTTTACCTCGGAAAGAAAGTAGAACGCTTCCGTGATCACCGCGCCGGTAGTAATGAGTCGGGACCCCTCAAAGCGAGCCATGAAGCTAGCCACCAGATGATGATCTGGCTCTGATCGATCGAGCAACGCGACAAGCGGCCCGGTATCGAGAAGACAGATGTTCACTGTTTATGGCAGCGGAGAAGATCTCCGCTGGGCGCACAGGCTGAAAGCCTATGTTCCAAGGGTGTCATGAACGCCAGTTGCGGGCGCGGATCTGTTTTCGCCAGGGATCTTTTTCCCAATGCTTCCCCGAGCTGGCGATGCTGCCGACAAGATGACGGACGCGGGCGAAATCAAAATGGCGCTGCATTTCGCGGTCGATCATTTCGCGGACCAAGGCGGACTCGGACCGTTTCTCGGCGAGTGCGCGCCGCCGGAGCGCTTCGCGCTGCGCTTTGGGAAGGCGGATGGTCAGGGTCGTTTCCACCCGAGCAGAGTAGGCGAGTGTAAGACAAATTGCAAGACAGAAAACGCGGAACGTTAGCGGTTATCTGTTCTTGGTTATTTGCACACAGTCGTCTGGAGTGATGGGGCCAGTGAGGCGAATGGGCCGGATCTGTCCTCTGGATTACGCTCGCTTGCCCATGCTCCGTGCTCCTCGCTCCCTGCTCCAACCTCCTCGCTCCTTGCTTCATGATCGGCACGTTTCTAGCTTTTCCAGCCAGGCGTGCTGGAACACACGCCGTCACCGGAGGAACAGGCACAAATTCTCCACACGATCGAGATGTTCGAGGTCATCACCCGAACACAACCTGATGATTATCAGTCTCTTGAAATTCTAAAGGAAGCGTACACCAAACTCAGCCGCACGGACGATACGCTCCGGACGTCGCGCAAGCTGGCGGAAGCATATTTCAACGTCGGATCTTACGCGCTCGCGATGCAGGAATGCGAGATGCTGTTGGGGCACGATCCGAACGCACCGGAAGTGCTGGCGATGCTGGGCGACATCGAGTCGCGCTTGCAGGCGGCGGGCCAAACGCTGACGGGCGGCTTGAAGCATGGATTGATCGCGAAAGCGCTCGGCGGCGGTGAAGGCGGGCTGGTGCGTCTCGATCGGAAGGAGCTTGAAAGTTATAATTTACACGAACGCGGGGAAGAGCAGCTGGCGAAGTTTTTGATCGTGCAACAGTTTTTTCCGGAGGAAACGGTGACGGCTGCGCTGGAAAAGGTGCAGCAACGGAACAAGAACCTGCAGGGACAGACGCTGGCGGCTTCGCTCCTGATGGAGTTGTGCGGGCCGAACACGGATAAGATCGATGAAATCATTTCGGCTTTGGTCGACCGGACGAAAGCGGCATTTATCCCGCTGGAATATTACGATTTCGATCGGCAACTGGCGCGGATGTTGCCGGACAATCTGACCCTGGGCCGGCTCTGCGTGCCATTCGATTTAATCAGCCGCACCATCATGGTGGCGACCTGTAATCCGTTCGACGCCGCCGGACGCGCGGCAGTACAGCAATCGCTCGATTACACGGTCTCGTGGTATTTGGCCCGACCGGCGGCGATTGAGAGAACGCTGCACGACGTTTACCGGCTCGAGGCCCGACGCTGACCGACGAGATGAGAAACAAGACTTTTGGAGATCGCATCGCAGACGTGTTGATCGAGGACGGACTGCTCCTGCCCAATCAACTGGAGGAAGCGACCACTATCCAGAAGGAAAAAGGCGGACGGCTGCTGAAAATTCTGACGGACAAACAGTTTGTCACTGATCAGGACATGGCGTTTAGCATGGGGCGCTGCCTGAACGTGTCACCGGTCAATTTGGCGCGGATCCGGATTCCCGAAGAAATCATGGGGCTGGTCCCGCGCGAAATGGCGAAGGTGAACAAGCTGGTGCCGGTAGCGCGCTTGAACGGGAAGCTGTTCATCGCGATGGCGGACCCGACGAACGTGCTCGCGGTCGATGACGTAAAGCGCCTCGTGCACTTGGACGTCGTGCCGATGATTGCGACGGAAAAAGGCGTGGCCGATGCCCTGAGCGGAGTTCATGGCGGGGCCAACATGGGCCAGGTCCTACGGGGCGTGGCAGAGAAA